>Ga0315274_10002134_pt1 | contig 30173 bp, 28 predicted proteins | sample YL17G02_20_MG_FD_203700 | JGI IMG/M metagenome (GOLD analysis project Ga0315274, IMG submission 203700) | Sediment microbial communities from Yellowstone Lake, YNP, Wyoming, USA - YL17G02_20 | ecosystem: Environmental > Aquatic > Freshwater > Lake > Sediment | place: USA: Wyoming | collected...
ACATAAACTTAATTCTGCCCCAAACGGGTACCTTATATTTTTCCACCTCCGTACAAGACCAAACTCTCAAAATATATTCGCCTGTAAATATGATGACGGAAAATATCTCGAAATCCTTGAAAGCATGAGCATATCGCAGATGAAGACTCTGGACAGTCTCCAATATTACGGAGGCGATGTTCAGGATTATTAAGAAAACAATAAAGATATCAAAGAAATCATATTTCTGGACAGTCAAATCGTCATACGAGACCGTCTCGACAATGGAATAGACTCTTCTTTTTAGATTCTTCATTATTGCTTCCTAATTTAACGTCTCGCTCATTGCTTTCTGGATTCTTTCTTCAATCTTTTCATAGAAAAGACATTTAATTGGCATGTGATCCCGCAAGCGGAATCCAAGGTTGAAGTAGTTACATAAATGTTTTTTCAGGACGTCTTTCTTCCTAAATAGAAAACTTTCTATTTTTGAATATCTAGAAACGATATCTTCGGAACCCGTTTCGTAAACTTTTTACCCTTCGTTGTTACCCTGGCCACACTTCTACCCCTAAACCATAGAAGCCTTGGAGCGCCCTCCTGGTTAGGGAAGGAGTACCATTTCTTTCGGTTACAAGACCGGCACGCTGTTACCCAATTCTCAAGGCCGTGGTATCCACCGTATCTAACGGGGATGATATGATCAATTACGAGCGATGTGGGCTTCCTACGTTTACGGTCAGGGCAATAGCCGCAAATGAAGCAGTCTAGCTCAAGGACTTGTCTTCGCTGGATAGGAGTGATTGCTTTCCGCCTTGAATTTATATGGGCCATAAAGGAATTATACGCCTCCGAATATCAGGACGTACAGAAAGCGCTTCATTTTATCCTAAATTAATGCAATCTTCGCCGTACCTTTTCCTTTCTGCTTCTTAAAATAGCCTCGCGACTATGAATTGACATTTCTGACCCAAATGAAATATGTTATTTCCCATCTCTAGCTTTTTTGAGCGCCAGGGCGGCCTTCCATTTTTCGGTGTTCCAAATCTCATTGTCCGGCAAAGGGGCACGGTTAAGGACTTCCTGGCATTGCCAATATTTCCAGCCCATAAAATTGTAGTAATGAACCTTCAGGCTATAGAAATGATCCCAATAGCCCATTTCTTCAATGCGCCGGACGAGCTCGTGCCAAACCTCAGGTTCCTTCGAAAGGAGGATGTATTCATGAGGATGGCCGTGATATGGAGTAAAACGCCATTGAGCTTTCCCGATCGCATCAGCCAGCTCGTTATCGTTCATGATGACCCTCGATAGCCTTCAGGACACTTGCAAGTAATAAAAATAAATATTTCTTTTTCGGCTACTTCCCAAGTAACGCTCCATTCTTAGTAAAGCAGTCTGATTCCTATTCTCTATTGATTCAGCAGTTGAACTATAATTTATCAACCATGAAAGGACGCCTAACCTAATAGTATTCCTTTGCTTTTTTCACATACTTCTTGGATGCTTCTAATGCCTCGGTCATTTTCTTTTTTAGCTTTGCCGCGCAGACTAAGTCTGCGTGAGATATCGCTTCCAAGAATGCTTGCCATGTCACCATATCCCGTAGAACATTCTTCTTTCCAAGAACACTATCCTGTGCTTTACGATAGATTTGCGCCAAAGCCTGCGAATGATCTTTATTGATCAACGGAATAACCACGGGCTTTTCCCTCAGAATATCCGCGAGCAAATTCGCGTAAACATATTGCCTTATGATCTGATAGATATCCTGCCAATCTTTTAGCTCACTAAACTCAGCAAAGCCGACCCGCTTATACACTTCCATCCGCTTACAGAGCCGCCCTCCTGGCCAGGCGGTGTTTGCCGGGCCTGCCATGGCGACTGACATCCATTTAGATTGAGCTTACATTCAACAAACGTCACCTCTTCGGTGGTAATAATGACCAAGTCCGGCTCCGTCATGGTCCCTTTGAGCTCGCCATCAGTAGTGCGTATCAAGATACTAAGAAGCTGCTGCTCCTCGCCATTTGATTCGACATCGCATCCCCAAAAAAGAATTTTCTCGATCTGTGAAAGGCCCAGGACATGAGAGATAATCTTGTGGCCTTTTGGCCCTTCCTTTTGAAGGCCTCGAAAAACATTCCAGGTCAATGCATCTTCGCCGTGCTGTACACCAAGGTAGGCCTTCCCACCGTCTTTCCCTTCTTTCCAATAGCTCGGACCCGAGAACCGGTCGCGCCAAGCTTTCTGAATGAGGATCGGGTTGTCTACATCGACAATCAGGTTGGTGCGATAATCAAAATGTTTTAGGCCTAGTTCCCGGATCCGTGGATGATAAATATAACCAATACGCTCGGGAAGAGAATCTCCCATTTTAAGCCTCTTATCCGTTCAAACCAACTTTTTTTGGCCTTCTTCTTTAGGGAACAAATCTTTCTGTTCTGTCGACTTACCATGAATCCTTTTTTCAAGTAGATCGCTCCATTTTTCTTGGAATGCTTTGTCCAATAACTTCTTAAAATTTGATGCGGCCTCATCGATTTCGTTCAGGTTCTTAAACTCGATTAGCCTTTCAAAAACTCCCTTTGTTACGAACTGTACTGGGATGCTCGTATCAATCGCCATGGCGTTCTTCTTACGGCACAAAGCGCAATAAAGACCGCCGGAACGTTTATCCCCTTCTCTTATTTCCACCAAGTGCAGATCTTCCAAAGATCGGCAAATAGAACATCGCGGGAACAATGTTTCGGGCTCGGGGTCTTTCGCGAAGTCGAGTTCCTCTTGGCTCTTTTCGCCCGATTCTATTTGGCCGGGACCCGTTCTTTGGGTAAACGCATCTCCCGTGAGACAGAGCTCATATAGAAGATAGCGCCTAAACCTATCTCCAGCCTTTGTTCCAGTAGCAAAGAGTTTTTTTACTCCCTCAGAGGTCAATTGAAAAGTAATGATATTGCCTTCAATGGATGTGAGTACATAGTAACCAACCTTATCGCGATATTCATGCAAGACTGGCATTTATTCCCTCCAAACCTAAATTTATTAATTAGTCAATTGATGACGGAAAATATCTCGAAATCCTTGAAAGCATGGGCATATCGCAGATGAAGACTCTGGACAGTCTCCAATATTACGGAGGCGATGTTCAGGAGTATTAAGACAACAATAAAAATATCAAAGAAATCATATTTCTGGACGGATAAATTGTCATACGAAACGGTCTCGACGAGTGCATAGACCCTTCTTTTTAGATTTTTCATTTTAGATTCCTAATATACCCCGCCTGCCAAGATGCCAAACGTCGGCCGCAAAGGAAATTATTATGCCGACTTGATAGAGGGAAACAAAGAGGCTTATCATCCCTGATATCTTCTAACTCCATATTAGATGGATCTGTATGCAAGATTCTACAAGATCTAACTATTCTACCTTTTTTAGCGGGATATTTCGGGAATCATTTCCATTGCGTCTATCTGAAATAAATGGAGATGCTCTCGATATGTTTGCTCAGGTTGCGACCTAAGTATCCTATAAATGCTTGAAGCACCTGCCATTCATAATTTAAATTCCTTGTCTTAATCTCAGCGATCACAATACCGCTACCAATATCATTCCAATTTATCCATCCTGGATATTTGATGTGCCTCCATTTTCCTTCACTAATTCTTGTGAAAGTCGTCTTTTTATTTCGTAATTCTAGCTCCGTTTTTTTCAGCAGAGTTTTTAATTTCACTCTGTTTCTTGCTCTTGGCACGATTTGAACGATTTTCATTTGAACGCTCCTTGTTTAACCGATTATTATTCTCCACATTGCAAACATTAGAGATTTCTCATGGGTGCGGCCATATTTTTACCGCAATTTCATATAGTTCTTTTGTCCTCTTGTCTATAACCTGCTCATCCCATGAATCAGCGCTACTAATATCCCTATTCAGCTTGAGCGCCGAGTGTTTCAATATTTCTTTCCTTTTCCTTTCCCATCCCCCATTGGATACAGCTGGATTCAGTTTCTTAGTAAGTAATGTCAGATTCCCAATTTTGTGGAGTGCTTGCCGTCTCAATTGTTCGGCTCTGATTTTTTCTTCTGGCTTGCTTTCATCATATAGGAGAGGCCAATGCTCTTCCCATCCTCTAGGCAATACGTGCTCAACGGTTAATGATCTTTGAATTTCAATTATTTCAGTTTTCTCGGTATAAAGTTCTCTTTCGATTGCTTCAAGGACCAGTCTGGTCTTAGATTGCTTCAAACGATTGTAGAAAGGGAGTTCCATCCAGGCAGTCCTGAATTCGTCATCAGAGGGCCATCTGGACGTTTCGGCTCTTTGGCTTAAAAGAAATTCTCTTATCGCAGACGCCATAGAGATGTCTTTATCCGAAATATTGGCAATCATTTCCGTAAAAAAGCGGTTGTAATTTTTACTGGTCAGCTCGCAAACCATTCGACGTACCAGAAATGATTCTAGGTCACAAATAATCTGTAAAAGGCCCTTTCTGGACTCCGACAAATTATGCCGTCTCACAACCTCAAGCATCAGCGGGAGTAAAGTTGATATATCCATTTGTTCTAGCCGATAAAAAAATAATCCTTCTCTGGAATTCTTTGGATATTCATAAAATTTCCGGTAAATATCTGCATAGCTCCTGAAAAGCTCCATGTGCTTCGCGGAGTCGCCTCCATTCTGCGCTCTCAAAAATTGTTTAAAGCAATCGTACAGCTGCGTTTCCAATATAATCTCCCTGGTTTTTAGGGTTAGATAATGGTACAAGAACAGATCTATTCGTGGACGATGTAATCTCCCCTGGCGGACTTCTTTTCTCCAATATCCTCTTTCCTCGTCAAAAATACTCCAATATTGGCTATGTAGCTTTTGCGCATCATATTTTTGCAGAATCGCAGTCCTGAACAAGAGGTTCTTAACCAAGTCTGCTGGCAACAAGGGCGTACCCAAATGGTTTAGGGTTTCGAATATCTCCTGGGGATCATCTCCTTGCTCTAAATCGATTACGACAGCTTGAAGTCCATCAAAAAATGTTTGATATAGGGCACTAAGCCTTTTATTGAAATCATCGATTTGCGGTCCTCTGAGCCACTCAAAGAATTTATCATAAAAATAAAGATAAGCGTCCGGTATTAGCCATTGGTCTTCAGGGTTGGAGTGCGGCAATTTCTGCACGGTATCTCTGAAGTTTGCGCACATCACATCCCGAAAATCTACTTGATCAGCGTTTGTTGGCCAGACTTTAAAAAGGTCATCCTTACAGTCGCTCAATGGCATATCATTATCGGTAAGCTTTCTAAATGCTTTTTCATAGTTGGCTTGGCCATTCAGTGCAGATATATCTCGAGCGGCCGCAAGTGCAAGCTGAAGAGTGACAAGCCTTTGTTGGCCATCGATTATTTGCCGACGAACGACATTTCCAGTGGGTGTTTCCAGCTGGTCTAAGACAATGGTCCCTAAGAAATGTGGTCTATTGTAGGTCGACGAGAGCTTGCTTTCAGTAATTATCAAGATGCCTTCCAATAGAGGCTCCCAGTTCCTCACTTCGGTCCAAACATATGGCCTCTGAAAAAGGGGGGCTTCAAGCTTTTGTGTGCAGTCAAATATTTCTCTTATCGTTCGCTTATGGACATCCATTTTAATCTCCTTTCTTAGATCGAACTAATAGATTGCCTATTACACGATTTTTATTTTCATGTACAGCATGCTTTTGGACAAGGATTTCCTTCCATGAAACGGCGGGACTTAGCGATCGACACACCAAACCGACAACTGATATCGTAGCTACCAAGGCATTTATTTCCACGCCGGGTCTTATACTTAAATCAATCGCATCGCTCTTGCCCATGATCTTTCCTCCTTATAATTCATAGCCCGCTTCCGCGTTTTCAGATATGCCTGTTCGACATCTTCAGGTCCCTACAGCCCACGAGCATTTGTACAACCTCTTCTTTATTCACCATTCTCCGATCGTGGACGATGTCGCTCCTCATAGCATACCAAGTTTTAATATGCCGGCGTTTCTCGTCGTTTAGGATATAACATAGGTCTCGGAGCATTCGGCTCACACCGCAATCCCTCAAGTTGCCTTTTTCGTCATTGTACTTCGTGGATAAATTGTTTTTCTTGCAGAGATGTTTCAACATCCTTTCGATTTCGCGGCCAGCAATAAAAGCAGCAATTGCATGATCACTTTCGACAAACATATCAGCAATGTTCAGATAGTCTTTCTCTTCAAGAAACTGATCAAGGGAATTCTTGGCTGATATCCTTTTAATCAGGTTCGGCTTACCATAATACGAGTTAACAATATCTTTACATCCCCTGTCAGAGTTTCGCAATTCAGCTGAGTTCAGGATATGAGCAAGTGTCCAAAGAGCCATGTCTACATCAGCATTCCGAGCAAAACCATATTCGATCCTAAGCTTTCTTAGAGCTTCCACATAGCTAATATATTTAGCCCAAGGAGTGTTTCCCCTTACATTGAGGAGATTTTCGACCGGGGGACTGAGGATTCCGTACGAAATCGGGTCAGTAAAACGAAGAACACATGAAGTGATTTCAATATTTTTCAAAACAGCTAAAAGGCATTTGGTCATTTCCTCGACAGGGGGCCTCGGAATTTTAAAGAGTCCTTTCAAATCATTAATTTCTGACTGTTTGATTTCGGGCATCCGCCACCAATCAAGAAACCGCCAGTAACTGTGCTCGGCGTCTTTAAGGATTTCAATGTGCCTAAGAGAAAATTCTTCTTCTCCTCGAGAAAGCGGCCTGAATTCTTCTTCGATTCCCTCTAAATTTGGTTTCCCAAGGGCAATCTCGCTGATTCGAGGAAACAAATCACGCAATTGTCTTAACTGGAGCGCGCCAATCTCAAGCATTTTCCCCCCTTTCTTATGCTTTCATGAAACTTTCAACATCTTGGATAGTCAAAATGGCGAGGGCTTACACCGGGAATATCCAATGGTGGTTCGGGATCGCGTAAAAGATACTTTGGATTCAACCTAATCATATAATCAACCCACCTGCCCCTAAGGTATCCCGAGGCCTGTCTTACTCCTGGGATGTCAACTCTAAAACAATCTATTGACTTATCGCTGGCCGTAAGCCAAAAGTCGGAGAAAACTGTATGATAACCGCTCCTAGGGAGCAAACTCCAAATGACGTTTATTCGCATCATTGCGACAAATTGTGCTAGAATTGACGATAAACCTTTTGCTTGCCAGTATTCGGAAACCCTTTCCCCATTTGATAGTTTATCGCCCATTTGCAGCTCATAGATCTTGATGCTCTCATCTAATCGAACCAGCCCATAAAACGCGGATACTATAAGGATATGGACAGAGGGATGCATGCCCGAAGCCACCTCAGTTAATGCAGCTCGGCAAGGCTTAAAAAGCTTGCCGTTATAAAGATCCATGGCCAAGGTTATGGGACCCACACCCTCGACATGAGTTCTCTTGTTCTTAGGTTTATTTATTAGCCACGGAGTGTCCCGAACCATTGCTGCCAATTCGTTTCTCATCTCGGATAAACCTTCGATAGGAAGAGAAAATGCGGTCGCCGGCATTGATTCTTTTTTGCTATCGCAGCAAGGAATTAAGATCAAAGCCTTCATCGTTCTATTGTCCCCTCCTTAATATAAATCGTTCTTTGCCCTGATCATACTGATGAGATTCTCCCCTATCTCTATCAATCCTAATCGTCCGAAATAAGCCTTTAACTCAGAAGAACCTAGGATCCCGATCTGCCAGCACAAGCTGTCCAGATGAATCATAGACAATTGAGGAAGTTCTATTTTTAATTCCCACAGGATCTCTGACCAAAAACCCTGGATGTCTTTGCGCCCCTCGAATTCTTTAAACGCCACTCTTTGCGTTAGCGACTCAATCCGTGAGTCGACTGGAATTGGTATCCGGGAGAAATCGAAACCATATTCTCCAGCCAAGAGCAGTGAGATTCCCAGGCATTTCATCGCAAATACGATGGTCTTCGCCCGTGGTTCCTGGTTCATTACGATCGATAACCTCACCCAAATCGCTTCGAAGTCCTCCGCTATATAGCGTGGAGTGGCTGTCCACAGAGAATCAGCAAGCTCGCTCTTAAGAAATCTATCTAACCGCTTGGATTTTAATTTAGTGAGTCTTTCCGCTTGGTAAAAAGGCCTGAGAATGGCGATCAGCTGACTTCGGGATGAGGGCGTATCAGAATTCCCAAGAATATTTTGAATCCTAGGCCAATAGACTTCATCAGCCTTACCCTTGAGCTGAAAATCATTTAGCCCAAGCGCAACTATAGTAACTGCAAATGTCCCGAATGGATATTTTTGATATAACGGCCACATATAGCACCATTCGGGTTCGTCCTCCAATATCTTCTCCCATTTCTCCCAAGGAATGCGGCACAACAGCTTGGCAATTTCAGTTGGCATGTCGACTCATCTAAATACCTATGAAGCTTTTCCGTCGCTAATTCTTTCAATCGAAATACGATCAGTCAGCCCCAGGTCTTCTATGATTTGTTTCAATTCCGCTTCAAAGTTCTTGGCCGTATTTGCATCGACGGTAACAGTGAACTGGACACCAATATTCACATCAGAACCGCTTCGAAGTTTGGGTATGACCTTTGTGCCGAGCCGATTCCATACTTCTGGCGCCACAAAACCGGATATTAGAAACTTTTGAATTCCAGCAGCTGGCACGGGTTTTCCCTTTGCCTCTAAATCAGGAGGCTTTTTCCCGGATTCCAGTTCTGTTCCGTAATCGGGAAGGGGAGTTGGAATAGGAAGTATTTCTCCTTTCAACTCTCTGGCTTTAGCCTTAAGAAGCAGGAATACCCCCGGCTCAAACGCGACCTCATCTTGGGCTAAAGGCTCTTCGAACCAGACCCGGTCGTATCCTCCATCCGCCTTCCGGCCTGAGCCAAGCCCAAACTCTCCCTTAGCCACGAATTCGCCTATCTTGCCTCGCAATACCGCATCAGGATCAATCAGCCGGGTCAACGACCCGTTCAAGAAGCTCTGCCTCAAGCTGGCCAACGGCCAGGCGCCATCTGCCTTCAGCGCCGGCGGCCAATTCCTCTGGATATAACCCGCTCCCACCGACTCATCCAGCAAAGCCTGGGATTTCATGGCGGCGACAACCCTCCCGCACAGCGTTTCGCTTCCGCTGGCATGTCCCGCTCCCAAGTCTATTGTCTTAAGCCCATCAGGCTCCTGGTTGTCCGAGATAACGACGTAACGATATCCCCCCCAGACCTCGTCCCTTACGGCTTCTTCCGCATCAGCCACCTTCGCTTGGAGGTCGGCCCGGTCGGCTTTGTCGAAGTCGCCGCCCAGCGTCCCCTCTGCGACTTCTTTGGCCACGCGCTTCCAGGCTAACCATAACTCCACCTTTTCGCGGAGATCACGGCCGGGCTTTTTCAGGCACCAGACGAGCGACCCGGGATAAAGCCGGGGCGACTTTCCGCGCATCTTGGACCATTCCGCAATCTGTTGGCGCAACGCTCCGCTTCCCGTCCATTCGCAGTCAGGCTCGGCGACCACGAGTGTGAGCTTCGGCGTATCCTGGACTTCCGTCCCATCCGCCGGCAAGGCCACCATAGGAATACTCCGGCCTCGTTCGAACTCTTTTTGGATGAAGACCCTCATTGTAGGCCTGATCTCGGAGTCCTCATCGAGAGAAGCCTTTCGGTCGTTAACGACCTTTTTCATCGTCGGCTGGTGGCTGATCTTGAAGCCGTCCGAGCCGACGCGCCTGACAAAGTAGGATTTACCCTCCAGCGCAAAGGCCGCATTGTCCACGGACGTCGTGTCGATCTCCGGTTCCCCCAGGGCAAATCGCAACTCCGGCAGGTGGGCCACTTTGTCGATCTGGCCTCCGGAGCTTTCGAATAGGATCGCGGCTCCTATCCGGCGATGTATTCCCTTGAGCGCGCCTTTGGTATCGGCATCCAACGCCTTTGCATGCGAGTGAGTACCTGAGAGATCAGAGTCAATGGCAGCAACGAGCCGTGATTCGCCAAGCTGTCCCAACACGACGCTAAGGAAATCCGAGACTTCCAGCGGTGCGGACCCGAGGGTGATCAACGGCTCTCGGCGCGCTTCCGTGAATCCCGTCCGGTAAGCCCAGGAAATCCATTGGGCGAGCATGGCCAAGGTTCCGCGCGTTTGTTGATACTGCGGAAGGGCTTGCCATTTTCTCTGGAAGACAGATAGCGTCGCCGGATGGAACGGGTAACAAGTCTCAAAACGGCTTCGGAGAAATTCTCTCGCCTTGGCCTCTGTCGCGGCGCTGTCCACGGCTGTCCACTCCGCCGGCAACTGAGCACGGCGTTCGAAACACCAGTCCGCATATTCTTTGGAGACGTTTCTGCGCACTCGGTCGCTCCCGATGTCCTCGAACAGGCGGCGGCGGACGACCTCGCTGATTTCGGTCTCATCATTTGCGATGAGGTCCCTGGCCACGCGGCGGACGACCTTCGTGATCCTGTCCTGCCATTGCATGTCCCAGTCGGTCATTTCAACCTGACTGCGGGGCAAGCTAATAATCGCCGCGCCTTGTGTAGTGCCTGTGGTAGCCACGGTCAGGTTCTGGATAAAGGCATAAAATTGTTCAGCCATTCCACGATGGCGGTTCAGGAAGTTGAGCACCTCGTCGAAAAGTATGAGCACCGGCCCGCCTGCCGCCTTAAACACACGGGCGAGGGCTTCGGTTCCCGGTGGTGTGGTCTTGGACGCCACGCCAAGTTCTTTCACGCCATTGTCTCCGGCCAATTGCCGGGCTACATCAATCCATGGCGTCTCCCGTCCCTGCTGCGGGTCCCACGCATTGCCAACAAAGACGGCGACTTTTGCCGAGGGCACGGTCTTGACGCCGGCCTCCGAGATCAAGTCCGCTACACCGGAAAACTCTGTCGCTTTAGGCCCATTCGTAACCAGGTGAAAAAGCGCCGTGAGCGTGTGGGTCTTTCCGCCGCCGAACTGCGTAATCAGCGTCATCACGGGGGCAGTATTGGCCGTTTCACCGGACAGCCGTCGGAGTACCATCCCCGCGTGCTCCCTAAGGGCCCGCGTGAAGCAGGTTCGCTCGAAAAACTTCTTGGGTTCTCGGTAATCCTCCGGCGCTGTCCTTGCAATGACTTGCTCCAAGTGAATGGCAAACTCGTCCGGATTGAACGACCGGCCTTCACGGACTTCCTTGCGTGGTGTAGTTATTTTGTACCAAGGTTCCATGGGTCGACTCTCCTTTAATGCCTTTTCATGCGGTCGAACAAATCCTCCGCGGATCGTTTCAACCGAATCAGGTTTGCGTAAGCGACCGGTGCGAATCCATTTTCACATGAATACATGCGGTATCGAATACCGTCAGTGACGATCACGTCCCGCGGCACGCCGAGGGATTCTACGTATCCCTTAGCCTGTTTCAGCGCGCCTTCCACACCTGCTCCCAGTCGCTTAGCTTCGATAACGAACCGGCAATTCTGTGGTGTGCGAGGAAGCGACGTGAACACCGCCACGTCTATGCGCCGCCATTTCACAGAAATCCACTCGGGCGGCCAGCCCAACTTCCGGAGGAACGGTACCACGAAGTGCGCAACGAGCTCGTCCTCGGTAGGGTGGTCGCCGAAGCTTTGCCGATCCCAAAATAGTCTGGCCAAGTCCTGTGCTTTCGCTACTATTTCTTCAAGAGCCAGCGGAATTCTGTCCAAATCAGGCTCTTCTTCGGGGAGCGCAGGCAAAGGTGCTTCCTGCCAATGTGTGGGCGGAGAGTTCATGAATCGCTCGGCATAGTCCTTTACTTCCTCGGTCCAGATCCGCGAACATCGGGCTGGATTGGCTCCAAAAACCTGGGTCCCAAATGTGTATTCCTCCGGCAACCTGCTCCATCGGATACGTCGGGCATGCTGAAGGTCCCATCCGTTCACGTCGTCGAACTGATTCAAATAAATATAATCACTGGCCACAATCCCGACGGCTGCTATCGAAGCAATGCCCGTGCGCAGAAGCACAACGTTGCCCACTTGCATTTCGCTGGCGAAACGACGAACAAAGCTTCCTATGGCGCCCTGCTCATCAATAAAATCATCATCGCTTCGTGCTTGCGACCAAGGTCCAGGGTCGCCTGGGCCAATGAGCCCAACTCCATGCCGAAGAAACACATCGGCATATGGTCGAGATGCCGGCCCTCCGGCCAGCTGCCAGATAGCTCGTGATGAGCTACTCATTCTTCTTGCACCTGGATCGGTCCGAGAATGTCCCGGATATAATTCTCTGGGAGATGCCAATAATTCGCGCCTGACAAGATCAGATCCTTGTATTTCTGGCTTGGAAGATGAGAACCCGGTTCGGGTGTAGCGAAATAGATCGCCACAGCGAGCGGCTTTTTTCGGTTGCCATCAAGAAAAACATGCCGTTGTTCACGTTGATATGAATTAGTTTCACTTCCTGGTTGAAATCCCTCATTTTTATCGAGGTTACCAACATCTAGTTCATCGATATCATATACAACACCCCAGACCTCGCTTCCTTCTTTTTCCACTGCATCGGCTACTCCACACTTTCGCGTACCTGAACAACGAGAAAATGCTAGCCGATGGTCGAGGAGAACGCCAATACCGAGAAATCTTGCTGAAGGGCAACGTCGTTTCATTTGATTCCAATTCATGTTGGATCCGTAAGCAAAGTACAGCAATGTTTTACCTTTGGACCGCCAGCAGCATTGCGTCCAGGAGCCGCTTTTCTTCGCTTTTTTTAGGATAGAGTGCCGAAAGGGCATTCGCCAAGCGCAGGAAGTCGGGACCGCGCTCCTGTTCAGCCTTGATGAGCGTCCGAAGGGCGTTGGCCTGGCCGCCCGCCTGTAAGAGCATCGCGGCGTGGACCCGATCGAGCGTTGTCGCCTCGCGATCTCTCTTCAACTCCGGCTCCGTGGCGGACGCACCCACGATGCGGCCCTTCTTACGGCCACGAATGTGCGGCACGGGTTCTATGTCCAGTTCGGGAAAGAGCGATTGCTGGAGCGCTTGGACCGGGTCGCGCTCGAGTTGACGGGCAACCGCCTCGGCCCCATCTTCGCCGAAAAGTTGTTTTGCTCGCTCCGAGACGGGTAGGAGCCGGACTACGCCCTTCTCAGTTTCAATTATGCGACCTTCCCATTTTGGCAGTTCTATGCCGAGCGGCTGGGCGAAGCGGCGGGCTACGTCAAAGATTAGCGCGTAGCCCTTCTTCTTTTTCTTCGCCGGGGATTCCTCGTCAGCCTCGTCGTCCCCTTCTTCTCGAGCACCCTCGCCTGCTTCGCTTTCCTCTTCGCTTCCCGTGGCCTGAAGCGTCCAGAGGAAGAGCGCTGTAAGGCGAGCGTCCTCCTCTAGCTCTTCCGCCATACCGCTACGTACGTGGGCTTCAGTCGTGCCGAGCACCTGTCCTAAAGCAATGCGACCCACCGTCTCCCAGACATACGCAAGGAATCCCCTTTTGGAAGGTTCTTTTGCCTCCGGATCTCCTCCCAAAGGGATATCTTTTTCATCTGGATCGACAACTTTTGAATATCTGCTATAGATCTCCAGCGCCGGGCCGATGCAGGCGAAGACGAGGTCGGCGCCGCGCACGCCCTCGCTCTGCAAGCGCTCCATCCAGTCACCGACGCGCTTTGGTAACTCGCGCAGTACGTCAGCCCAGTCGCCCACCGGCGCGTCCTCCGGGCGAGGGCGGCAAATGAGGTGAACGCTCGTGGCGAGGGCGGCAGAGTTAATTGACCGAAGCCTGACCGGTCTCTCAGTCGCAATCGGCCATGACGCGGAGATAGTCCATTTTGCAGAGATCAGTCCAGATAGAAGCGCTTCCCAGCCCTCGGTAGTCTTGTGCGCAAAAACAACACCTCCCACAGCGTCGGGCTTTGTCTTACGCCTACCTTCAGCGAATGCTTGCGACATCACTCGCTCGAAGAAGTGACGGTCCTTCGAGACCCCATCGACCTTCTTGACCTCGTCTTGAACGGCCTCACGATCCTTTGGCGTTAGGGCGTTCGAGCTACTATAGGGGTCTTGCAGAATAGCCTCGCCCGGAAGCGCTCGCTTGTGCCACACGAAGAAGTAGTCGGAAAGATCGGAGTACGGTATTGCATCATAGTAGGGTGGATCTGTGAACCACACTGTTGCAACGTCGTCAGGCAACGGACTCTCGCAGGCATCTGCAAGCTGAGTCTCGCCACGGCCCAGCCCGCTCGAACCCAGCATATCAACAACGCGCGCGACCCAATCAATCTGCCCTTCGAGACTCGCGCCACCGGGACCGAATCCAGCAGACTCAACGAAGTCCCACACAATAGGCAATGCTTGGCGTCCGAACGTATGCGCGACCGCCTCGAGGTCTTGGATCCACATTGCGTTCGCGCTCCAGTGGTCTGCGCATCGGCCGAGTACTAGCCCGAGGCACCGTCTCACTTCGTCACCGCAACGCGAGACGTTCAGGTGTCTCACGACGGTCAGCATTGCCACCTTCTGCCGCGCCGTGAACAGGTCGCCCCACTGCAGCATGCCGTACCGCTGCAAGCTGAACGCGCGCCCAGCCCCCGAGCCGCCACCGGTGGGGGTCGGCTCATCCGGCACCGGGCAGAGGCCCTCCTTCCCGCCTCGCTCCCACTCGGCGAGGATCGCCGCGACCCGCTCGTGCGCTTTGCGGATGGCCTCGTAGTCGTGCTCCGTGGGCAGCCGATAGTGCCGCCCCTGCTCGCCGGGCCGGAGCGTCACCACGGCCAGCATCCGCGCCCCGCCCGTGCGCCGGCCCTGCGCGTCGAAGACGACATCGGCCCCGCCGCGCTGCGCCGCGAGCTGCGGCCGCACGCGCTCGGGCGGGAGTACCGCGCCGCAGGCGACACACGTGGCCTTCGCGCGCGTCACCGTGCCGCCGGGTACCTCCTCTTCCGTCTTCGGCTCGAAGATCTCGAACTCGACGCGCGGTGGCTCGCCCGCGGGCCGCACGACCCGGTGCTTGAGCGCTCGCCTGCGCTTCGCCTTCTTGCAGAGCCAGAGCGTGCGTGCGAGCGGGATCTCCGCGCCGCAGTTCGGCGACTCGCAGCGCACTGTCCGCGCCCAGAGGTAGGCGATCGGCGTCGCGCCGTCCGGGTCCTTCGGATAGAGATCGGCCAGCTCCTTCTCCGCTTGCCGCTTGATCTCCGCCCCGACGCGGCGCAACTCCTCGGCGAGCTTCGCCCCGTGGCGCGGGATGTCCTCAATCATCACCTTGAGGATCAGGCAGGCGACGGGGTTCAGGTCACTCGCGAACGCGTCGCACCCGAGCCGCAGCGCCTCGAGCGGGATCGAGCCGCCCCCCGCGAACGGGTCCACGACTAGCGGAGGCTCCTCGCCGTGCGCCGCCTTCATCAGCGCCCGGCTCACCTCGAGATAGGTGCGTTGCGCAGCGTTATCCCAGTTCGCGAAGTCCGCGATGAACTTGAGCAGCGCCTTGCGCAGGTCCTCGTCCGTCGGCCCGACCTTCCCCTGGAGCTGCGGCAGCAGCTCCCGCGCCTTCTGTTTGAACCCGTCCGGGCAGAGCGGATCGCACGGGTCCGGCCACAGCAGCGCGAGCAGCACCGCCCGGCTCGACGCCAACGGCCGCCGCGCCCACCACAAGTGCAGCGTGCTCGGATGCCCGTGCCGGATCGACTTCTCCCGCGCGGAGTGCTTCGAGACTTCGGCAATCGGAAAGTCCACCTCGGCGAGGCGCTTGCAGTCCTTCGGGATCATGATCTCGCTCTCACGCGTATCCGCTCTCGGACGCGCGCACGGATCTCGTTGTAGAGGTTCACCTCTTCTGAATGTTCGACCACTACTACCACGGCGTATCGCTGCGGTGCGTGCTCGGCACGGGCCCATTTCTTCTCGCACCGGACGACGACGTAGTACGTGTCGCCGTAATCCGTCGAGGGCCTCCTCCTCATCGTGAAGGTGGACTTCTGAAGAGTCCCCCCTTCTCTAACGGTCGGCGCGGGCTCCATCGGACAGTCGAAGTTCGTGGACGTCAGTCGATCGACCTTTGGCTCCTCGCGGCTCCGCTGGCGGAAGGCTTCGGCGATCTCGTCGACAGATCGGCCACGGATGAGTCGGAATGACATCTTCACCCCAAGGTAGTCGAACCGCGTGTGGCGAACCGGCGGATCGTAGGCTAGCGCGACAGTGATGCGTCGCGTCCCATCCTCTTCGATGAACTCAGCGGGGATAGGAACTTCGTAGATATGGAAGTTGTCGAAGGCGAGCGCCGACTCGGCGTACAGGACCACCCTCGCCTCATCTGATGCTTGTGCCCGTTGAAGATGCGGCCGACCATACCCGCAGACTCGGAGCACTGCAGCGGTCCCTAGCGGCCTCAGAACTTCTTCGGCTGGGCCCGGCACCTCCGCCGATGATGCAAGGAGAGCACGGATGAGATTCGCTGACGCATCCGGGAAAGACTCATAGAGCCGAGCGGCAAGGTGCGCCACCTTCGGTGCGGCGAAGGACGTCCCGGTATCGGTGGTGAACAGACGCTCGATGTACTGCCTGTTCATGGACACCACCGACAACTCGTGAACCGCTCTAGGATGACCGATTAGACCATCATAGGCGCGATTACCGCCGACCTCGCACAGTTCCGGCTTGATTGCCTCGCCGATACCTGGTCCGCTCCGTGTGAATGGCGATGGTTGCTCCTGCTGGGCGATCGGTTGAAAGGAGACGCTGTCGCCGGCCGATCCAGGAGGCACGTGGGCCGAGTGGGCCAGTGCCCCGACAGTGAGCACAATTGCCCCTGTTGCTGGTTCGATGATCCTAGCCCTATCGCCCAAGAGGTACTGCGGGTAATCCTGGACGTGGCCATCGGTTGAGTTTCCTGGACCTGGATCGTGCTCGTAGTTTCCTGCAGACACGACGATGACGACATCCAGCTCACGTGCAAGCGTATCGAGGATCGAAGCCCAGGGGCTGACCTTTCCGCCCTTGTAGGGAAGACGCTGGTCGCCGAGCGATACATTGAAGATCCGACAACTATATGTCTTGCGAAAGTACTCGATGGCCTCTCTCATCTGAGTTGTGATGAGGTTCTCGTCGTCGAATTCGCACCGATCGTTCAGCACGCGAGCACTATAGAGCGTCAGCCGCGGGACGAACGAGCGCGAGCGGATGCACTCCTCGACGTCGCCGTACAATGCAAGCCCGGCCACCATCGTTCCATGTCCGTGCCCGTCCGACGGATCACCCCAAGACGTAGGGACAGTCGTTGCTTCACCGACAGCCGGACCGAGAAGCGGATGTCCCGCTGTCAGGCCACTGTCCAGCACCGCAACTCCCGGAGCACCGCTCGCGGGCGATGGGACTCTCGGCAGGTCCCCGATCCCGACATCGAGAAGTTCACTTACAGTGAGCGAGGGCTTCGGGGGAAGGTCGACAACAGCGATGTAGTCCACTTGCAGCAGTTCCTTGATGAGCGCTCCGCGGCACCGAGACCGAAGCAGAACCAGACTTTCGCCGATATAGTCATCGGTGACCCTGCCGCCGCGCTGCTCGATGAAACGTCGGAGTTCTTCGACCTTCCCGCGATTGGCCTCCCGGTCACCGAAGTCCCAGATCTCTGTATCAATTACATACTCCATCACGTCATCGAGGTCTCCCGGGTCTTCGACTCCGTCCGTCCGGAATAGGCGCCCCAAGCGGTCTTCGGGGCGGACTACACTCACCTCATCGATCGCGGCAAAGATCTGTTGGTGCGGAGCGCCCCTTTGGTCCGGAGGCGGACCTCCTTGGTACTCAGAAAGACGCCGCTTGAAATCGGACATCTCGGCATCGGACGAGAAAAGCACGAGCGTCTTGTTCTCGTCCACGCTCAGCAAGATCAATCCGCAGCGTTCCCAGGTTGCCTCATCGACGCCAGCTTGAGGATTCAATCGGACCCGAACAATAAGGCTCGGATCGATTCCTGGAGGTCGACGCCGATCGCGGAAGCTGGCCAGGACATCGTCGAGCTGATCAGCTAGAGCCTGCCCATGAGCAGCATGGTCCCTCTTCGGCGGACGTCCAAAGCCGGTCTTCTTCCGGGGAAGGTCGAACTCAGCGCGGGGCAGGATCAGATGGGGCAGATTCGGCATGTTGTCCGTGGCCCCTCCATTCAGCCCGCTACGCCTTCCGGCGCGCTTCCGCGCTTTCGGTGATTGCCAGGCGCGCTCTCTGGCGCTCTATCGCCTGGTCAAACGTCTGCTGGTCTACGGAGTCCTTGTCCTGAAGGATCGTGGTCTTGATTGCGTCCAGGCACACCCGTTCGACATCGGCGTGGCTCATGCCCTTGAATCTGGATGCGGCCGCTTTCAGGTCCACCCCACCGTGAGGGAAGTTCTTCATCTTCATCGCAAGCAGCGAACGAATCTCATGCACCGACGGGCGCGGAAACATGAGAATCTCGTCGAATCGCCGCCAGAGCGCAGGATCCAAGAGCTGCTCGTGGTTAGTGGCCGCGATCAAGATGCTTGGTGCGGCGAAGCCATCGAGAAGTTGGAGGAAGCTGTTGATGACCCTCTTGAGTTCTCCGTGCTCAGTAGCGTCGTCCCGCGCCTTCCCGATGGCATCGAACTCATCGAAAAGGACAACCCATCGACCGTTCGCAGCGTAGTCAAATACCTTGCGGAGGTTGGCTGATGTCTCGCCCAGATAAGAGGAGACAATTGCGTCAAAGCGGGTGTAGAGAAGCGGTAGACCGAGCTCGGAGGAGATGATCTCGGAACATAGCGTCTTACCGCATCCAGGTGGCCCGCAGAAGAGCAGCTTGATGGAAGGCCGAAGTCCGTGAACTCGAAGAATCTCGGACTTTCTGTACTCCCGGAGGATCCGATCGACGAGGGCCGAGCCTGCTTTGCTGAGAAGAATGTCCTGAAGGCGCCGGTCGGGTTGACGCACATCTACGAGAAGGGTCTGCCGTTCGCGATCCTTGGGCGGTAGTCCCGCATTTCCGGGAGGATGAGGTCGGGTGAGCGTAGTAGCGCCTCCGTTCTCTAAGATTCGCATGAGATCCTTCGCAAGGAGATGGTTATTCTTCTTCTGTTCCTCGGCAATCACCTCGAGCGCAATGGATCGGAACTCCTCATCGTTGCCACGCTGATGGCTGAGGAATAGTCTTCTGAGTAGTTCGCCGCGGGCCACTTTCATTCTCCTGCTTTCGCGTGATGCATTGTGAAGACCGTAATCGATACGTTCCAACGGCGCCTGATGCGTATTCCGATGATCTCGGCCACCTGTTCCAAGGGAAGCCAGCCAGGTGTCGGAGCGAAGCGACGGCGGGCATAAACCTTGTACCTTAGTGGCCGGATTGCGTCAAGGATTTTGTCATTTTCCGCATCGATTCTCCTTTCAGATTGAGTTGGTAGGCATGGTGGACGAGCCGGTCCAAGATGGCGTCGGCCAGCGTCCGATCCCCGATCATTTCGTGCCAGGCCGGGACCGGCAGTTGGCTCGAGACGATCGTTGAACGGCGGTCGTGGCGATCCTCCAGGATTTCCAGAAGGTCCCGACGACCATGATCGTCCAGCGGCGCCAGTCCCCCAGTCGTCGATCACCAGGATGTCCTGCTTGAGCAACTGGACCAGGATCTTGCCGTAGCGGCCATCGACTCGGGCGACGGCCATCTCTTGCAGAAGCCTGGGCATTCGGTAGTAAATTGTCCGATAGCCTTCCCGGCACGCCGTGTGGGCCAAGGCGCAGGCCAGATAGCTTTTTCCCACACCCGTCGGTCCGGTGATCAGGACATTATGGTGCTCTTCCACCCAACGGCACGAGGCCATCCCCAAGATCATCGATTTATCCAAGCCGCGGGGCTGGCGGTAATCGATATCTTCAAGAACCGCATTCTGTTGCAGATGCGCCTTCTTGAGTCGGATCCGGAGCTTGCGGTTATGACGTCCCGTCATCTCCCGGTCCACCAGAAGCCCCAGCCGTTCCTCGAACCCCAGGCCGTCCATGTCCCGCATCTGAAGCTGTTCGGTCAAGACCCGGGCCATTCCGCCGAGTTCGAGCGCGGATAACTTCTCCAGCGTCGGATGGATCAGCACGGCCGTTCTCCCTCATAATACTCCGCCCCGCGGATGTTGGGATGATCGATCGGAATCGTCGTCGCGGCGGTGCGCATCGGCTCGCGATCGAGGCCGGTTTTCAGAACGCTCTGGACGCTGGTATAGATGATCGCGTTGACCCGAAGAACCCGGGCGCAGGCGGCTTCCAGCCGGTCTTCCCCGTAGATTTTTCCCAGTCGCATCAGTCCCAGACAGGAACGGAAGGCCTGTTGGGGATGACCCCGCGTGCGGATGATCCGCTCGGCCAAAGCCCGCGTCGAGGCCCCGGCTTTGGCCGTCCAGTCGACGATCCTTTCCGGGGTCCACTCGGCATAGGCCTTGTGCGCGGACGGCATGTGGGCCGCCACGATCGTGTACCGATGCGGCAGATTTCGGCGAACATGCGAGACCACCAGCCGCCCTTTATGGAATCCCTCGATGGTCGTGGCCGTGATTCGCAGGTCCAGTTCCTTCCCAAACATCTGGTACGGCACGCTGTAATAGTGTTCGTCCACGGCCACGTGATAATCGACGTTGATTCGAACCCTCTCCCATTCGGCGTAGGTGTAACGCTCGAGCGGCAACAGCCGAAGCGCCGGACGATCCAGAGCCTCGTACATCGAGCTCCGACAGCCCGGAAGCTTTTGGAACGGCCGGTTATTGAGATATTCCAGCAAGGTCCGAATCTCCGCGTTGAGATCCTCCAAGCTCAGGAAAGTTCGATTCCGCAGCCGGGCCAGGATCCAGCGTTCCACCAGCAACACGCTGGCCTCAACTTTCGCTTTATCTCTGGCTTTTCGGATTCGGGCCGGGATGGCCACCGTGCCGTAATGAGCCAGCAGATCCCCGTACGTCGCGTGCCCCGCCACTTCCGCGATCGGAAAATCCACCTCGGCTAGGCGCTTGCAGTCCTTGGGGATCATGCGGTTGCGCTCCTGCCTTCAGCGGGTTTCGCGGTGGCCTTCCTCTTCGCAATGATGTTCTCGTAAAGCGCAGGATCGCCCAGCTTCTGCGCAAGGAAGTCGACCCACTCGGGCTTGTAGCAGTAGTCCTTGTGGAGATCGTCGTAGACACAGAACTGAGGGTTGCACGCCGACGGATCCGGTGCCCCGCCTGGCGGCCGGATCTTGAAATGCTCGTAGCAAAGCTTGTGGTCGTAAGTCGTGAACCGCTTGCCGAGCTTGGCCGCAACTTGCTGCGCGACTTGCGTCGGTCTAAGGAGGCCCAGGTTCGCGATCTGCACCTCCTTGGGCTTGATCATCGCCACTACCTTCTCGTAGTTCCTCATCTCCTCAGGCTTCGAGGGATCGTACTTGATCCATTCCACGGCAACCGAATCCTTGCTCGCGTGATTGCCGATCTTCGGAACGAGGAAGACCTTGAAGCTGTAGGCCAGATCGTTCTGCACGTCCGCGCTCAGACTCGACCGGAAGGCTTCCACGTATTGCTTGATCGCCTTGAACGCTCCACCAGTAGCTTTGGCGGCCGGCGCCGATGAACTCCTCGGAATGACCTGTGTGAACTGCAAGGCGAATGTGAGACCGCCGCGAATCGCGTACCGGTCACCAAACTCCGAAACCAGCAAGGACTCGAAGTTCAGCAGCATCGCTTGGCATTCGCCGAAGACTTCTGGATCGATCTGGGCAAGCGAATGATGCTCGATCTTGTTGCGGAGCCCAATGAAGAACTCCAGATTCCGCCGAGCCGCAGGGTTATTCGCCTTGTAGTGTTGCTGCAAACACTCCTTGAGCTCCCAGCGTCGAGGCTCACCATCGATCCGGTCGTACCGTCTTGAGCCGGGCTTTCGGTAGTACGGGTTGATTCCCTTGCGAAAGAACATTGCGTGAAACAGGGACGTCCAGGCGATGATCATCAGGACGACATACGCGCCTGACCGGAAGCTCGCCGTAGGGCGGTTGTAGGTCTCCACAGCGAGCAGTGCAGTCTCCCTGGCCTTTTCGACGAGCGCCTTGACGTCGTAGGGCAGCCCTCTCATAGGGTCTCAGCCTTCAAGGCAGGCGTGCTCGGATGCCCGTGCCGAATCGACTTCTCCCTCGCGGCGTGCCGCGATACCTCCGCGATCGGGAAGTCCACCTCGGCGAGGCGCTTGCACTCCTTTGGGATCATGTCTTGGCCCCCGTTCCGGCGCTCAACGGCTTCGGCTCACGAAACTCCCTGATGAAGTCAGGACGATCATTCAGCCGCGTCAGCACCGGGTCGCGGCACGAGGATGCGCGTCCGAAGACCACCGCGTGTCGATCCTCCAATGTTGAAAGAACCCCGGCATAGTCTTCGCCGATGTAGTTCCTTAGGAACTCCATGCCCGTGGCATCGAAGACGCGGAGTCCGAATACGGTGTTGCACTGGTTCAGAATGCTCTTAGTGATGTTTGCCGTCCTTTGCGTAATTATTAGGCAGCCCAGTCCGTACTTTCGCCCCTGTAGGATTGCCTTGGCAGTTCCGTTCGTGGCCGTTATGTCTCCATCGCTCGCGACGGCATTCCATTCCGGAATCAACGAGTGCGCCTCCTCGTACACGACGCAGCAGCGTGCTTGCCCGGTCATTCCTTGACTCTGAAGAACCGCAAGAGTAGATTCCGTGATGATGCGAGTGATCTCCGTGGGCGTAAGCGTGGCCATCGATGCTTGATCTTGATATGGCTTGCTGTCCTGCCGCCACACCTCGAACTGCGCGGGATTCAAGATCCGAAGCTTCTGGGGGTTCGCCGGGGCCAAGAACACCCCGAACTGCGCTTTGATCTTGGCAGTGAACTCACGGACGCTCCCGCCTTCTTCTACATTCTTCTTCACGTTCGTTTTACCTGTCGGACCGATCTTCTCCAACTCGTCGCGCGCCGCATTCTCGACGTCGGCATCAAGGAACCTCCCGAGTTCGTCTGCGTACTGATTCGTCAGGTCGAGGCAGACAACCTTGATGCCAGCACTAATCACTCGCTCCACGAGCTCGAGAGCGAGGAACGACTTTCCCACTCCCAGGATCCCGAGAATCGCGGCGTTTTGCGTCACAAGAAGGTGCGGATCGATGGAAACGGGATAGGAAGTTCCCGGAAAGTGCCCGATGGCATCCTTCTCCACGGCATCTTGCTTGGGACGAACCAGAAGCACCGCCTGATTCGGTTGCGGCAACCAGGGCACCGAATCGAAGCTCCGTCGGTCGTTGTTCCAGAATCCGATCTTCTTCGCCTGCGCCCGCACAAAGCCACGGGTGTTCTTCTCCTGAAGGACCTCTTCCTTCGTCAGCCCCTTGATCACCTGGTAGAGAACGGGTCGGCCCTTGATCTCCACCTCCACGAGACTGCCTTCGTGAAGGTCGAGGTCAGCGCGAACGAGTTCGATCTGCAGCTGGCCAACGTTGGTGTCGGATGCGACCAACCCGATCAAACGCCGATTCGTGTCTTCCGCAAGGCCACCCGCTTCGCTCGTGACGGAACCCGCGGCGGCGCTGAACGCCGAACCCTCGGATATGGCACGAACGACGGACGCATCGTGCAGAACGGCCGTGTCTATCGTAGTGGTCTTCAGGTGAATGGCGCGAAGCCAGCGGCCGCTCGCGAACCCCACATGATCCAGTGCGATTACGAGGCCCGGTTTTCCACTCTCGGTCCGCGCGAAGACCATGTCCCCGAACCGCGCGCTCGAGTCGGGATCCTCTCGAATCAGCACGAGGCCCGGGGCCTCGTGGCCAACTACCTCGCCGAGACGGGCGAGATTTTGTTGCGTCACCCAGAGCGTGCGCCACCGTCGCCAGAAATTCGCTACGGCCTCGAGCGGACGCAGCCCCACAAAGAGCGCCCACGCCAGACTGATGATCAAGTATTCGTGCGGCACCGCCCGGTGATACGTGATCAACGCGAAGAAGAAGACTACAGAGAAGATCGCCCGTGGGCTGCCTGCCGCGTCTGCGAGAAGTAGGCCCGACCGAGCAGCCTTCTGTACGAGGGGCCGCGCTGAATCCTTTAGGGCAATCGCTAAAACTGCTGCTGCCAACACAACGAGGACGTACAGCAGCGCGGCCGACCATGTGAAACGATCGAAGTCGATCGAAGTCGCTGAAGCCCACGGATTGACCGCAAGCAGTGCAACGGCCGCCGCAACCGCGTAGGAGATGGCGTCAGCGGGCTTGGTAAAGAATGGCGTGACCAGAAGGCTGCCGAGCAACAGCGCCGCAAGCGCCGAATAGAACCAGATGCCTCGCTCGCTGGTCGGAGGAATCCAATTGCCGGATGCGGCCCATGACGCGACGAAAAGACCGACCAGATAGACGATTAGGATGATGAGCCGGCCGCGCTGGCCAATGGAAGACTGGACTGTCACGACCCACCATCCCGCGAGTAGTTACGCCAAGCGAAGCCGGCGTCGGAGCGGATAAGCAGCGTGTGGACCACGGGCCTGCCCTGTCGCCCTGCGGGAACTGGTCTGGCTTCCGGCGTAATGCGTCGTGACACCTCCGCGATCGAGAAGTGCACCTCCGCCAGCCGCTTGCAATCCTTGGGGATCATGGTTGCGCCGCTCCACCAGATTGTTTGTCAACCTCAAGAAGGTCGGCCACTGCGGCGCGAACAACCTGCCAGCAGATACGGCAGGTGTCCCCATCGGGACGATCCTTGGAAAGCCTCTGAACGTATGGATGGACAATGTTCCGGGACTCTCGCAACGCATGGCTGAACCGTTTGACATCGCCCTGAAGCCAACCGGCCTCATGCGCCACGTCGATCAGACTGGACAGGCTCCAATCCTGAATCGGCTTGACCGCTCCTGTCTTCTCCTTGGGCGCTGCCTTCGCCTGGTTGACGGCCTTCATGTTGTGTTCGGCCTTGTGCAGCAGGACGCCCTCGAGGATGCTGCCCATCATGACCACGGCGGATAGGTGAGCGTCCGCTCGAAAGCATCTCTGGGCTTCAGCCCACCGAAAGACCAGGATGTCGGCAAGCGAGGCATCCGTCACCAAGCGTGCGAAATCCGGTGGCGTTTCCAAGGGCGTATCTTTGGGTTTCGGCACGCTCGCCGCGGCCTTGCGCTCCCGAATCTGTGGCTCGACGCCGACGAGCGCGAGTTCAAGACCCTCGACCTGCAGTATCTGATTCAAATGGCCCGTTACGGCCTGCGTGACCGCCGCGTCGCCTCGGTATTCCTTGGGCGAAGCCAAACGTTTCAAAACTTTCTCGAGTTGATATGTTCCATTAATCGATTGGAGCACTTCCAGCGCAAACCATTTTCTCGTGGAGGACATACCTTGTGGATCCACATCAGCGCGCCGAAAGAAATCACATATTTGCGTTTTTGTACGGTATGGCCCTGGCACTTCGTACCTGCCGCCCGCACCTTCTCCAGCTCCACATATCGATTCGGCGATAGCTTCTAGTATGCTATCATCAAGTGGTTTCAGCATTAGCGTTCCCTCTTATTCAAATCTCCTCGGCTCCACCCGCTCGCCGAATCCGGGCTTGCGGGCGTTCTATCCGCGGTCAGGACATCGCTCCTTGCCTTCGGCGCACGACACCATGAAAATGCGATGGTGGTCGGCGAATAAAATGCGAATTGGCATGTTGTCATCATGAATCTGATCCGGTGTATTCTTTTTGTCCATCCCTTACCTTCATCGGCCTTGTCATGGCATCCACCGCCAAGTAATAGTGCGCAACCTTAGTCACTTCATGCCAATCGAAACGGGCGGGGTCCTTGATCGGTTCCTGGAGAGTAGGCTTGGTAGAGCAGTTGGTCACTACATAGAGATAATAACAGTCGCGCCGGTCTTCGGCGACACGGCGTTCGTTGGGTGTCAACAAGATCATGCCGGCGGCCTCAGACAAACCCTTGACCTCGATGAGGCGCAATTCGCCCGAGTTCAAATCCAGGCTGGTCACATCGTAGCCGAGGTTCTGTTCATGAACGTCGAAGATCTGCCGGCCGGAGGAACGCTCGTATTCTATGACGATCCGCATGGCCGTCGCCTCGGTCTCGGGGTTCGGCCGCATGCGCCTAAGTTCCGGGGCTTCACGCTCGGGATGCGGGAGAACCATCGCGCTCGCCATTCGTTCGACATTCTGGAGCGTCAAGGATTTCTGCTGAAGGAGTTCGCGCCTTCTTTTTTCCCTGCGGGATAAGAGCTCGGCATGCCTGTTTTCAGCCTGGGCGAGCCGGCCTTCCGCTCCGGTAATGCCCTTATTGACTTCGTCGCAGGCTCGGCCTATTTCGTCATCGGCCCGCTGGATCAATTCCGTCAGGGATATTTCGATATGCTGACCGACACGCTCAAGATCGGCCAGGCGTTCTTTCCGAACTTCCTCGAGGAAAGGCTGTAGAACATGATCCTGGAGCCAGTCCGATGGCTCGGGGAGAGAAGCAATCTCGGGAAGTGTAATCGGCGAGGCTGCCGGGGTGAAGTTCCCTATAATATTAGGCTCTCGGAGAATGGGCTCTTTATCGGGCGCGATCTCCAGGGCAAACAGCCGCTCGTGGATCACGTCGCCGAGCCCGTCCACTACACAGGCTCGGTAGAAATCCAACCGCGCTGGAGATTCGTGCTGGAGCGAATAGAAGCAGGCGCCCTTATTGAGAGCCTCGCGGGCATGGGCATAGGAGTTCCTGCGGATGGCCTCGAATAGCGGGTGTCCGGGCGTCACCCATTCGAGGTTATTGCTCTCGGCGGTTTCCCTGTCCGTCGAACACCGGGGATACTTATTAGCTAGGGTTGGTAGCTTCCAATCCTTTTCCTGTTCGTAGCGCCGGAGGATATTGGGGGTCTTGCCGGGTTCGAAAACGTGAGGTAAATTCTCGATGGCCTTAATCCGCATCGGGACGGTATCGGCGGCTTCGCGGATGAAGCGGGCAATGGTTTCAGGAACGACCCGCCGCTCTTGGGCCCGGGCGCGGCGCTCGATGAGCATTTCGAGGTTGAGGTTCTTTACGGCCAGGCCTTCGAGGGCGTTCTGGCAGATAGCTCTGAACCGGCCTTCGTCGACATTCTGGAGAATCCGGTCTTCGAGGTCGGCGGCGCCGAGCTTGCCCGCATAATAATCCCGAAGAATCCGCTCGACATGGGCCGAGGGGAGGATTTCGCCGATGACGTTGAAGACGGCATCGTCATCCAACGCGTCGCGGATTTGCTTGAGTTTATCCAAGAGTCGCTGAAGGACGCTGCCTTCGATCGTATTCGTCGCCACGAAGTTGAAAATCAAGCAGTCTTTCTTCTGGCCGTAGCGATGGATACGGCCCATGCGCTGTTCCAGCCGATTGGGGTTCCAGGGGATGTCGTAATTGAAAAGGATATGACAGACCTGGAGGTTGATGCCTTCGCCCGCGGCCTCCGTAGCGACGAGGATCTGGCTTCCTCCGTCCCAGAACTGTTGTTCCGCGTGGAGCCGGGTGCCAGGTTCATCGCGGGAGCCTGCCCTCATTCCACCGTGAATAATGCCGATTTTGAAGCCCCAGGTTTTGAGCTTGGCGACAAGATAGTCCAGGGTATCCTTGAACTCCGTGAATACGAGGAGCCTCTGGTCGGGATTATCAAAGAAGCCCTGCTCCTGGAGAATCGATTTGAGCTTGAACAGCTTGGCTTCGATGTTCCGGTCTTCCACGTTCTTGGCCTGTTCGGCCAGGCTGAGCAGTTCCTCGATTTCATCGCGGACCTGGTCGGCGTTTTCGGCCAGGGTGACCGCCTCGAGCAATTCCTCAAGACGCTGACGTTCGGCCTCTTCCATTTCTTCGAGCTCTTCCGGGTCCGGAAGATCGGGCGGGGCAACCTGGATGAGTTCGATGGCCTTCTTGAGGCCAAGTTCCAGTCGGCGTGCGCGGTTCTCGAGGCTGCACCGGACGGCATGGATGCTCGAGGCCAAGCGCCTTTGATAGAGGGCCATAAGGAAACCGACGGCCCGGGCTCTGGGATTATCGCCCTGGGCGGCTGCTTTGACGCTTTGCCGCTTGACGAACCGCGTGATCTCGTTATAGAGGCGGTCTTCATCGCCGTCTATCTTGAAATCGGCCGTTATCGGGATGCGCTTCGTGAAGATCTTTTTTGCCACCCAAGTGCCGTCCGGCTGTCGCTCTGGGAAAAAGACCATGGCTTCCTTTGTGCGGCGGAGGTAGAAGGGTGCGCGGCGTCTTTCCATGGCCTCGCGGATCGAGCGGACATCGGCATAAACGTCAGGATCGAGGAGCTGGAGGAAGAGGGTGAAATTCTCGGGATTGCCCTTGTGGGGCGTCGCCGTCATGAGCAGGATATGATCGGTCGTATCCCTGAGGAGTTCGCCGAGGGCATAACGGGCCGTTTTTCGCGAAGGCGGGGTCCATGACATCCGATGGGCTTCGTCAACGATGACCAGGTCCCAACGGACTTGCCTGAGTCCGGGGAGGATGTCCGTTCTTTTGGCCAGATCGAGGGATGTGATGACCTTCTTCTGCTCCAGCCATTGGTTGACGCCGTATTGTTCCTTGATGTCGCCGCCCTTGAGGACGATGAACTTCTCGTTGAACTTTTCCTTGAGCTCGCGCTGCCATTGAAAGGTCAGGTTGGCGGGGCAGACGACCAGGATCTGATCGGCCAGCCCGCGCATTTGGAGCTCTCGGAGGAGGAGGCCAGCCATGATGGTTTTCCCGGCGCCGGCATCGTCGGCCAGGAGGAACCGGACTCGCGGCAACTTGAGGAGATAATCGTAAACAGCTTCGAGCTGGTGTGGAAGAGGATCGATTCGGGAAATGGATAGTCCGAAATAGGGGTCGAATTCATAGGCTATGCCGAGAGAATAGGCTTGAAGGCCGAGGCGAAGGAGGCGGCCGTCGCCATCATAAGTGAAGATCGAATCAAGTATCGTCAGGGAGGCGAGGTCGGATTGCGGGAGGTGCACTTTCCGGTAGCGACTGGACGTCAGGCCGACGAGTCCCAGAACCCAGATGTTCTCGTTTTCGCGACGCACGGTCTCGATTCGCATCGGCTCGTCGAAAAGCGGACCGGAGAGGATCTGCCCTTCGCGGAGGCTTGCGGAACTCGTTTGCGTCTTCTGAGTCATCTGATTAGTTCCCCAAGCGAATTTGAGGGCGTTACCCCTATCCAGAGCTTCTGGAGACGCTGATCCCTCGGACAGTGGTCCAATACTCTACCTCCCCTTAAGACGAACGGGTCTGTGGAATGCCACTCACTATCATGCGCCAAACAACAGGCGCTTGAAAATCACCTTTTGCGGTGAATTTTCGGACAGTCATAATTACACCTTATCGTTCCCTTTATGGAGGGTTTTTCGCTTTTTTCTGGCGGCTTCGAGCCGAAGCAACTTGTAGCGGTCAGGGAAGAGGGAGCCGCCGCCCGGCTGCCAGAAATTGACTTCGTCGATGCCGGGGATGTGCGAGACGACATCCAACCATTGATTATCCGTGACACCGACATAGAATTTCATGGCTCCCTAGCTAGGTTACGGCCTTTCTTCCTGGCGGCTTCGGATCGCCAATTCACTAAAGTACCTATTTTATTACCCATTTAATTGCGTATTACCCGTATTTTATTACCCTTTTTATTACCCTTTCTTGGAGGTATTACCTCTTTTCCGCCAAGGAGCTCCGGGACCGCGGCCAAGACACTCTGCCAGACCTTGCTTTTGTATTCTCCGAAGTACCAATCTGATCATGTCCCGGCTTACACCCGGGCATGCGTGTTCCAGTTGATTCATCGTGAACCTTCCCGAAAATGCGTCGATGGCTGCCTCGATCATTTCGGTCTTAGCTCCGCGAGGACTTTTTATCTGGCCGAGGCGTTCCTCGAATTCTTTATATGCCGACTTGATTATGAAAAGGATATAGTTGAAATAAGGCCAGGGATCGCGAGTTGCCGAAAGTTGCCGGAACGTCATCATGATTGCTGTCCTCTAAAAGGCGCGGTATCGGCTTCTATTTGTTTCATCATTTCCTTTAATCAGGTTATCCTCGTATACGGCGCGCGGCGCGTTTTCCTGGCAACTTCGAGCTGCAGCAGCCTGTACCGGTCGGAATATATGGCCCCGCCGGCGCTCGCTCTCCGGCCTCGGCTCTCTTCCCAAAGATTGCCGAATACCTCCTTTTCCCGGATTTCAGGGCGGAGCTTAAGCCAATCTTCGTGCTGCGCCGCCGACAAATATCCCAATTCCCTC
>Ga0315274_10002135_pt1 | contig 30170 bp, 24 predicted proteins | sample YL17G02_20_MG_FD_203700 | JGI IMG/M metagenome (GOLD analysis project Ga0315274, IMG submission 203700) | Sediment microbial communities from Yellowstone Lake, YNP, Wyoming, USA - YL17G02_20 | ecosystem: Environmental > Aquatic > Freshwater > Lake > Sediment | place: USA: Wyoming | collected...
GCTGCAGCCATGGATGGCGTGGTAGATGTTGATTTTGCCATTGAGATGTCCAAACTCGGAGGTATTGCAGTATTGAATCTGGATGGCGTGCAGACCCGCTATGAAAATCCCGATACCGTCTTAGAGCAGATTGCTAAGGCTACGCCGCAGAAAGCCACAGAATTAATCCAATCCATATACACTACCCCAATTAAAGAAAAACTTATTTCAAAGAGGATTACAGAGATTAAAAGAAAGAAAGGCACGGCAGTAGTAAGCTGTATACCCGCGCATGCAGAGAAGTTTGCTAAATTAGCGATTGCCTCCGGTGCAGATATATTTGCCGTGCAATCCACAGTTACCACCACCAGGCATATTGCCAGGGAATACAAGAGCTTGGATTTATTTAAATTTTGTAAAGAGACAAAAGTCCCTGTTATTATCGGTAATTGCGTGACCTATGAAACCACGGTTGAACTTATGGAGACAGGGGCAGCAGGGCTACTTATCGGCGTTGGTCCAGGGGCTGCCTGCACCACCCGCGGCGTGTTAGGAATCGGAGTCCCGCAGGTAACTGCTACTGTTGATGCGGCAAGTGCGCGGGATTTTTATTATAAAAGGACAGGTAGATATATACCCATAATTACCGATGGCGGGATGAACCGCGGCGGTGACATCTGCAAGGCCTTTGCCTGTGGCGCAGATGCGGTAATGATCGGCTCAAGTTTTGCACGCGCAAAAGAAGCTCCGGGAAGAGGTTATCACTGGGGTATGGCTACGTCACACGTAAACCTTCCGCGCGGCACGCGCATCTATGTAGGCACCACCGGCACCTTAAAAGAAACTCTCTTTGGCCCTGCCCGCGTTGACGATGGTTCGCAGAACTTAATGGGCGCATTAAAGACCTCCATGGGTTCACTCGGTGCCTCTGACTTAAGAGCAATGCATGACGTAGAGATTATCATTGCGTCATCAATACAGACTGAAGGAAAAATCTTTCAGGTCGACCAGAGAGTGGGGATGGGAAAATGACCAGACAAGTAGTGCTTATTTTGGATTTCGGCTCACAATACACGCAATTAATTGCCAGGCGCGTCCGGGAAAACAAGGTATTTTCTAAAATCATACCCTACAATATGCCAGCCAAGGAAATAGCTGCACTTTCTCCGAAAGGCCTGATACTTTCAGGCGGGCCAGATTCGGTGATAGAGAAAAAAAGCCCTTATCCTAATAAGTGCATATTTAAATTAGGCGTGCCTATACTGGGTATCTGTTACGGTATGCAGGTTATCGCAGAGATGCTGGGTGGCAAAGTCAGACATACTAAAGAGCGCGAATACGGCAAGACGGAGTTATTTGTGGACGATAACCGCGATTTATTCAGGCACCTCCCCGGAAATTTTACCTGCTGGGCCAGCCACGGCGATTATGTAAAAAAAATACCGCCTGGTTTTCATATCAGCGCTCACACCATGAATACGCCCATCGCCGCCATTTCGAATTCAAAAAGAAAAATACATGGCGTTCAATTTCATCCTGAGGTAACGCATACGGAGCGTGGCAACCAAATCCTCAGCAACTTCTTATTTAAGACCTGCGGTTGCCTTGGCCGCTGGACCATGGAGTCGTTTATCAAAGAATCAGTGGAAAATATAAAAAAGACGATTGGCCGCGATAAAGTGGTTTTAGGTTTAAGCGGAGGGGTGGATTCTTCCGTGGCAGCAATATTAATCCATAAAGCCATAGGTAGGAATTCGCGCTGTATTTTTATTGACAATGGGCTCTTGCGTAAAGATGAACCGCAACAGATAAAGAAGGTATTCCGTCACGCCTTCCATCTTAATCTGGGCTACGTGGATAGAAGCAAGAGATTTTTAGTAAGGCTAAAAGGCATAACAGACCCCGAAGAAAAAAGAAAAATTATCGGCGAGGAGTTTGTCAGGGTTTTTGAGGAAGAGGCAGCAAAGGTAAAAAGAGTAAAATTCTTAGCGCAGGGCACACTTTATCCTGATGTGATTGAGTCCGTATCTCCTTCCGGAGCGCCAAGCAGGCGCATCAAGAGCCATCACAATGTCGGCGGGCTTCCCGCCCATATGAAATTAAAACTCATTGAGCCTTTACGGGATTTATTTAAAGATGAAGTGCGCCAGATAGGCAGGGAGTTGGGCCTTCCGGAAGCAATAATCTCCCGTCAGCCTTTTCCCGGGCCGGGGCTGGCCGTAAGGATTATCGGAGAAGTCAACCAGCAGCGCCTGGATTTGCTGCGCGAAGTTGATAAACGAGTAATAGATGAAATCAGAAATGCCAACCTTTACGAGCAGGTCTGGCAGTCATTTGCCATACTGCTTCCCATAAAAAGCGTAGGTATTATGGGCGATGAGCGGACCTATGAAAATGTAGTAGCCATGCGTTGCGTATCATCTCTCGATGGGATGACCGCAGACTGGGTAAAACTTCCTTATGAAGTCCTGGAAAAAATATCCAACCGCATCATCAACGAAGTAAAAGGCGTAAATAGAGTTGTCTACGACATCAGTTCAAAACCTCCTGCAACGATTGAGTGGGAATAGAATTAAGTTAAAAGTAAAAAGTAAAAAGGTAAAAGTTCAAGGTAAAAGTTAAAAGTTATGATTTTGATTTATGCTTTTAACTTTTGCCTTTTAAGTTTTAACTTTTCAAGATGCCACGTTCCGAATTTATCCATCTACACCTGCACACCCAATACAGCCTCCTTGACGGTGCCTGCCGCATACCTGAAATTTTAAATCTGGCTAATCAATATAAGATGGACTCGCTGGCGATTACCGACCACGGCAATATGTTCGGCGCGATAGATTTTTATTTAGAAGCGCAGAAGGCGGGTATAAAGCCAATTATCGGATGCGAAGTATATATAGCTCCGGGCAGCCGATTAGATAAGAATTCCGTTGGCATTGAAGAAGCCTCTTATCACTTCATACTCTTGGTAAGAGATGAGGCCGGATACCAGAATTTAATGAAATTGGTTTCTATGGGTTATCTGGAAGGGTTTTATTATCGTCCGCGCATTGATAAAGAAGTGCTTTCCCGGTTATCCGGTGGCCTCATTGGATTAACTGCCTGCCTGAAGGGCGAGGTCCCTGTATTATTGCAACAGAGGCGTTTTAATGATGCCTTAAAATGCGCCGATACATACCTTAATATCTTGGGTAAGGATAATTTCTATTTAGAGCTCCAGGAAAACTCCATACCTGAACAGAAGATAGTCAATGAGGGATTAATAAAGATTTCTAAAGAATTGAATATCCCTTTGGTAGCTACTAATGACGTACATTATCTTAGCCGCGACAGGGCAGCCAGCCACGAAGCGCTTCTGTGTATCCAGACGCAGACTACTCTCAATGACCCCAATAGAATGCGTTTTCAGACGGATGAATTCTACTTCAAATCTCCGCAGGAAATGAAAGAAATTTTTAAAGACGTTCCGGAAGCGATTACTAACTCGTTGAAAATTGCCTCGCGCTGTAATTTAGAATTGGATTTCTCTAAAGTGCATCTGCCTAAATACGAGCCTCCCGTAGGCCAAACAAAAGAAGAATTCTTGAGGCAGCTTTGCGAGGAAGGGCTTAAAGAAAAATTTGAAGTGGTTACCCCTGCAATCACTGAACGCCTGGAACATGAGTTGAAGATTATCAAAGATATGGGCTTTATCAGTTATTTTCTTATTGTCTGGGATTTTATTCATTATGCCAGAAGCCAAGGCATTCCGGTTGGGCCTGGCCGGGGTTCAGCAGCCGGAAGTTTGGTCAGTTATCTCCTGGGTATTACTGATATAGACCCCTTGAAGTACGGCCTTTTATTTGAGAGGTTCCTGAATCCTGAGCGCTTGGGGCTTCCTGACATCGATATTGATTTTTGCTATGAAAGGAGGCAGGAGGTTATTGATTATGTGACTAAAAAATATGGCCAGGAAAATGTAGCCCAGATTATTACCTTTGGGACAATGCAGGCGCGCGCAGTAGTGAGGGACGTAGGCAGGGTTATGGCTATGGCCTACGCTGATGTTGACCGCATTGCTAAGATGATACCGCCTGACCCCTCAATAACCCTGAAGGATGCCTTAGAAAGCGAGGCGGAATTAAAGAACCTGTATAAGAACGACCCCCAGATAACTAAATTAATTAATACTGCTTTATCACTCGAGGGGCTTAATCGCCACGCCTCTATCCATGCCGCCGGAGTAGTTATTGCGGATAAGCCTCTGGATAATTATATGCCTTTATTTAGGACAGGGGATGAGCAGATAACCACGGGTTTCAGTATGGGCATCCTGGAAAAGATCGGCTTATTAAAAGTAGACTTCTTGGGTCTGCGCACTTTAACCGTGATTTATGAGACCTTAAAACTTATCAAGGAAACGCGAGGGTTAGAGATCAATATTAAGAAAATGTCTCTTGATGACCCTAACGCCTATAAGCTGCTCGCCTCGGCTCAAACCATTGGCGTATTCCAACTTGAAAGCTCAGGGATGCGGGACTTATTAAAGAAACTGGAGCCCGGACGTTTCGAAGACTTGATTGCGCTTCTGGCTCTGTACCGTCCCGGCCCGATTGGCTCAGGGATGTTAGATGATTTTATGCAGCGTAAACACGGACGCATACCCATCAAATATGACCACAAAAGGCTGGAGGCGATTTTAAAAGAGACCTACGGCATCATCGTTTATCAGGAACAGATTATGCAAATCGTATCCAGCATAGCGGGTTTTAGCCTTGCCCAGGCAGATTTGTTACGCCGGGCAATGAGTAAAAAAATCCCCGAGGTCATAGAAAAACAGAGGAGTAATTTTATTTCAGGCTGCGCCAAGAATGATATCAGCGCGTCTGTGGCAAATAAAATATTTGACTTAATAGAGTATTTTTCCGGCTATGGTTTCAACAAATCGCATTCTACCGCATACGCCTTAATCTCTTACCGCACCGCTTACTTAAAGGCAACTTTTCCTGTGGAATTTATGACTGCATTGCTGACCTCTGAGCGCGATAATACCGATAAAATCGTAGAATATGTAAACGAGGCGTCTCGCATGGGATTGAAGGTATTGCCTCCGGATATAAATGAAAGCGAAGCCTTATTTAAGGTTGTAGATAAAAATACCATCAGCTTCGGTTTATTGGCAGTTAAAAACGTGGGCGCAGGCGCTACTGAATCCCTAATTGAAGCCAGAAAAGATGGCAGGTTTCTTTCATTGGGAGATTTATCTGGGCGTGTTGATTTAAGATTAGCCAATAGAAAAGTCTTAGAGAGCCTGATAAAATGCGGCGCATTGGATTCTTTTAATCTAGCGCGGGCGCAGATGGTTGCCTCGCTGGATATGATTCTGGAGTCTGCCTCCCGCATGCAAAAAGAAAAGGCCAAAGGCCAGATCTCGTTCTTCGACCAGGGTTTTGCGGAAAATGGATTTAAAGGCACCGACAATAATCTTCCTCAGGTCAAGGAATGGCCCGAGCCGCAATTACTGGCTTTTGAAAAAGAAATGCTGGGTTTTTATGTGAGCGGTCATCCCCTGGCGCGTTACGCTAAGCAATTAAAACGCTTTGCCTCTTCATCAACCACGAGCCTCCATCAACATCAAGACCAGGATGAAATAAAGATAGTAGGCTTGATTGCCAAGATTAAACAGACTACCACACGGGCAAAACAGGAGAAGATGGCGATCCTGAAATTAGAAGACTTGGAAGGCGTGGTTGAGGTGTTGGTCTTTCCGCGTGCCTTCCAGAAGGTATCGCGATATATCCAGCTCAGCACAGTTGTGCTGGTGAGAGGCATTCTTAATCTCAAGGAAGATACGCCGAAGATTGTAGTGAATGATTTATTTCCAGTGGATGAGATCTATAAGTTAATCACCGCTATGAATATAAATCTTTCAGGAGTCAGGGAAAATATATTTGAAAGCCTGAAGGAGCTGCTGGTTTCTTCCCGCGGTAACATCCCTATATACCTGCATTTAGACACGCCTACCAAATCGAGGATTCAATTAGTCGTAGGGGAAGGCCTTTACGTTAATCCCTCTGAAAAATTAATTCAGGACATCGAGAATCTCTTAGGAGAGGAGAGATTGTTACTGGCGATATAAAAGATAATGGGGTCAGAATTATTTTTTACGTTCCTCAACGGATTAAAAAATAATTCTGACCCCATCCCAATTTCCCCTTGACATCGTAAGTTTTTGGTGTTATTATAGTTAGAAAATGAGGAGGTGAACGATGACCAAGAAAGATATCATTCTGAAGGTATCCGATGAGACCAACTTAAAACAGGTAGATGTAAAAAGAGTTGTGCAGAAGACTTTTGACTGTATTGTGGAGGCATTGGCAAGGGGAGAGAAGATAGAGTTGCGTAATTTCGGAGTCTTCAAGGTAAAACAAAGAAAGAGCCGCACAGGTAGGAATCCTCGCACCAATCAGGTAATCCCTGTCCCACCGAGAAAAGTGGTAGTCTTCAAGCCCGGATTAGAAATGAAGCAAAAGGTAAGATAAAGAGAAGCCCTCTCTAATATTAAGATAAAAAACATTTCTCATGGATTTTTTAAATATCTTGAATTATGTTTAAAAGAGTCCCGGGTACAAAAGATATCCTCCCAGAAGAAGCGGCTTCCTGGCAGAAAATAGAAGAGGCGAGCCGCAATATTTTTTCTCTTTATAACTATAAAGAGGTGCGCCCGCCTTTAATTGAAGAAGCAGCATTATTTAACCGTTCCTTAGGTGAATCCACAGAGATAGTCCAGAAACAGATGTTCCTGATTAAAAACAAAGAAGACCTCTATTGTCTTCGGCCTGAGGCTACCGCTTCTATCGTGCGCGCCTATATTGAAAATAATCTGGATAAAACGCTTGGCTTCATAAAGGTTTATTATATCGGGCCTATGTTCCGGCTGGAGCGTCCGCAGAAGGGGCGCCTTCGGCAATTCCACCATATCGGTTGCGAGGCAATTGGTTCGCATGACCCTGGGCTGGATGTAGAAGTCATCTCTCTGGCAGATAATTTACTTAAATCCTTACTAATAGATAATTATAATATTAAAATTAATAGCTTGGGCTGCACAAAAGACAAGAAAGAATTAAGCGTAATTTTACATAAGGCATTAAAGGATAAGTTGCCGAGACTCTGCACTGACTGCAGGGTCAGGTTTAAAAAGAATACTTTAAGGATTCTGGATTGTAAGAACGAAGCCTGCCAGGAGATAGTGAGAAAATTGGATATCCGGGATGCGCATCTTTGCCCTGAATGCAAGGCGCATTTTACCAAAGTAAGAAACGGCCTGGATTCCTTAAAGATAAATTATGAAGTCATTCCGCATCTGGTGCGCGGCCTGGATTATTATACGGGGACAGTCTTTGAGATTGCGCATGAGAAATTAGGCGCTCAGGACGCCTTGGGTGCAGGCGGCAGGTATAATAACTTAGTGAAGGAACTGGGCGGACCGGATGTGGGAGCGATTGGCTTTGCCTTTGGCGTAGAAAGGCTGCTCTTAGTCACCACGACAGCAAGTCACCAAGTCACCAGTAAAAACTCAGTTTACCTTATTTCTCTGGGGGAGAAGGCTAAGGTTGAAGGTTCAAAATTATTGGAGGAATTACGTAGAGAAAAAATTATCTGCGATACGGATTACGAAGCCAAGTCGCTTAAAGGCGCAATGCGCAGGGCAAATGATCTGGGCGCAAGGTTTGTTTTAATCCTGGGAGAAAATGAGTTGAGCAAAAATGTGGTTGTTTTGAAAGACATGGCATCCGGAGAGCAAAAAGAAATTAAATCCGAAAATTTGATACAGGAATTAAAATGCTAAGGACGCATACCTGCGGAGAATTAAAGGCAGATGATATAGACAGAGAAGTCACGCTCTGCGGCTGGGTAGCTACGCGCCGTGACCACGGAAAAATTGTCTTTATTGATATCCGCGATAGATACGGCCTTACCCAGGTTGTTTTTATTCCCAAAGAGTCAGGTGCTGCCTATCAGTCAGCCCAGGGTTTAAGAAATGAGTTTGTGGTTAGAGTTAAGGGTAAGGTCAATAAGCGTCCGGAAGGGGCTATAAACCCTAAATTAGCTACTGGAGAAATAGAGATCCTCGCCCAGGAGTTGGAAATTTTAAACCCCAGCCTCACGCCGCCTTTTGAGATATTGGAAGAATTGGATATTACTGAAGATACGCGGCTTAAATACCGCTATCTGGATTTAAGAAGGAAAAAGATATTTGCTAACCTGGTTTTAAGGAGTAACCTTTATAAAATTATACGTAGGTTCCTGGATGCCCAGGGTTTTATCGAGTGCGAGACGCCTATTCTTACCAAGTCCACTCCTGAAGGAGCGCGGGATTATCTGGTGCCTTCGCGGCTTAATCCCGGCCAGTTTTACGCGCTTCCCCAATCACCGCAGTTATTCAAGCAGATTTTGATGGTCTCTGGCATCGAAAGGTATTATCAGATTGCCAGGTGTTTTCGCGACGAAGACTTGCGTGCAGACCGCCAGCCTGAATTTACGCAGTTGGATATTGAGATGTCTTTTATAAATGAAGAAGACATCTTTTCTTTAACCGAAAGGCTTATGCAACTGATATTAAAGGAAATAAGAGGGATAGAACTTAAAATCCCCTTTCCGCGCATTACCTATGAAGAGGCGCAGAAGAAATACAATTCTGATAAGCCTGACTTAAGAAAAGAGCTGAATGAGGAATTTGCCTTTTGCTGGGTGGTTGATTTCCCTCTGTTTAAATATAATAGCGAAGAGAAACGCTGGGAGAGCGAGCATCATCCTTTTACCTCGCCCGCGCAAGAAGGCCTGGATATCTTAGAGAAGAGCCCGGATAAAGTGAAGTCGCGTTCTTATGATCTGGTTTTAAATGGTATGGAGATAGGTTCAGGTTCCATAAGAATTCACAGCCAGGGATTGCAGGAAAGGATTTTTAAGATAATTGGCATAAATAAAGAAGAGGCGCAGAAACGTTTTGGGTTTCTTTTAGAGGCCTTTCAATTCGGTGCGCCACCGCATGGCGGCGTTGCCTTTGGTTTGGATAGGCTCCTGGCGATTTTCGGGAGCGAGGAGAGCATTAGAGAGGTAATCACCTTTCCAAAGACGAGCGCAGGAATCTGTCCGTTAACCGGAGCACCTTCAGAGGTAGATGAAAAACAATTAAGAGAATTGAATTTAACCGTCAAGAGATCCCGCCCAAAAGCGGCGGGATTTAATTCGGCCAAATAACTTACGTTCACTGCGTTCCGTAAGTTATGGCCTCATTAAAAAGGGAGGAAAAGAAATGAAGAGAAAAGAATTATTTCATCTATTAGGCCTGTCTTTCGTTTTTATATTGTCAGGCTGCGTGGTCAGGACATACACCGTAACAAAAGACAGGATTGACCAGGATTTGAATATGGGTAATCGCGGATATCTTAAAGGTCAGGTACCCGCAGGATTAGGCAAGGAAAGGAAGGCCACACGTACTACCCAGGTGGTGGAGGTCGAATTAACTTCGCCCATAAAATTTGAAAAGACACCTAAGCGTAAGCCCGTAGAGACGGCGCCGTTAGCTAAAACAGAAGACCAGGAATTGTGGGGCAACCGTGGGTTTATTAGCCAGAGCGAAACCCCTGAGATTCAAGAATCAGGAAAACAGGGAAAGACTGAAAAATATACCGTGCAAAAAGGAGATACCCTGCAGAAGATCTCCAAGAAATTTTATGGCAGCTCAAAGAAATGGAATAAGATTTACGAGGCAAATACGGATACCCTGAAAGGCCCGAATAAGATTTATCCCGGCCGGGTAATAAACATCCCAATAGACTCTGCTAAGAAATTAATGGAACCTTCGGAAAACCTGAAATAAGGCCTGATGGAAAAGATAATAGAGCTTGCAACCCACCAGGAAGCGCAGACCCTTTTTGGCCTTCACGACGAGAATATCAGGGTAATAGAAAAAGAATTCAAGGTAAAGTTAATCGTCCGCGGAGAGCATCTAAAAGTAAGCGGCACAGCCACCAATATTAAGAAGGCCTCCGGGCTCATAGATTATATATTAACTGCCTTGCGTTCTGGCCAGACAGAACTGGGCAGGCAGGACTTCTCTTACCTGATAGCAAATTTTAAAAAGCCAAAGAAGGCAAGCTCTCTGGATATGCCTACTTCCGACGTTACCTTTTCTTCCAGCGGAAAACAGATAGGGCCCAAGACAAAAGGGCAGCGTGAATATGTCGAGGCAATAAGAAAATACGATATTGTATTCGGCATTGGGCCTGCCGGCACTGGTAAGACCTATCTGGCTATGGCATGTGCTGTTGAATCCCTGAAGAAACAGGAGGTGCGCAGGATTATTCTGACTAGGCCCGCAATTGAGGCAGGGGAATCTTTGGGTTTCTTGCCGGGCAATATGTATGAAAAGATATCGCCGTACCTGCGTCCGCTTTATGATGCGCTCTACGATATGATGGAGGCAGAGCGCATTGAGAAATATCTAGAGACAGGCATTATAGAGGTCGCGCCTTTAGCCTATATGAGGGGAAGGACCTTGAATGATGCCTTTATCATTTTGGATGAGGCGCAAAACTGCACTGCTGAACAGATGAAGATGTTCTTAACGCGCCTCGGTTTTGATTCCAAGGCAGTGATTACCGGAGATATTACGCAGAGCGATTTACCGGATGGTAAACCCATAGGCCTGCTTCAGGCCCAGGATATATTAAAGGAAATTACAGGAATAAAATTTATTTATTTCACCGGTTTTGATGTAGTCAGGCATGCACTGGTGCAGCGTATCATTGAGGCTTATGATAAAGCAAATCACTAGGATAAGATTAAAACTTATTTTTCTGGTCCTCTTGGTATTTCTCATCAGTTATATCATTCAGCTAAATTTAGCGGTCACCTTATTTTTAATCTCTTTAATTACCTACCTGAAATTCAGGCGCATAGATTTAAAAAACTATAATTTGCTTAATCTAACCTTATTGTTTTTAATAATCTTTGCGAGCAGCCACTTCATTATAAAAAAAGGCCTGCCCGTATTCTACATACCCTTTTCATTAATACCCATGTTAACCATGTTGTTATTTAATAATCTGGAGATAGCCCTGCTTGTTACCTTGGCGGCCTCTGTCTCTGTTGCCTCTATTTCAAGGAACCCTTTCCAACTAGCGCTGCTATCTTTGGTAAGCGGGATTTTAGCTATTGTTCTCCTACAGGGCGCCCGTAGACGCACCACGATTATACGCGCCGGGCTTATCGTCGGCATCGTGCAGGTAATCGCCTTAATTTTTATTGACCGGCTCTGGTTAGGTTTAGCAAACAGATATCTGTTTCTCGTGCTTAACGGTATTGTATCCAGTATTATTGTCTTGGGGGTATTGCCTCTGTTTGAATATCTGTTTAAGACAGCCACGAATATCAGTTTATTGGAACTGGCTGATTTTAACCATCCGCTTTTAAAACGCATGATCTTAGAAGCGCCCGGCACTTATCATCACAGCTTGGTGGTAGGCAATCTTTCCGAAACTGCCTGCGGTGCGGTAGGTGCCAATGCCTTATTGGCCAGAATCGGGGCATATTATCATGATATAGGAAAACTGCAAAAGCCGGAATATTTTAGCGAGAACCAGGAGGTGTCAGAGAACAAGCACGATACATTATCACCTACGATGAGCAAACTTATTATTATGAACCATGTCAAGGAAGGCGTAGAGCTGGCTAAAAAATATAAGCTTAAACCCACTTTAATAGATTTTATACTGCAGCATCATGGGGATAGCCTGGTGTATTATTTTTATCGCAGGGCACTGGAGACCCTCGAAGAGGATCAGGAAGTAAAAGAGGAGGGTTTTCGTTATCCCGGTCCAAAACCAGATACCAAAGAGACAGCCATAGTGCTCCTGTCAGATTCCGTAGAGGCAGCTACGCGCGCCTTAAAAGAGCCTACGCCGGCAAAGATTGAGGAAGTGGTGCATAAGGTTGTGAATAATAAGTTCATCGATGGGCAGCTCGATGAGTGCGATCTGACTTTAAGGGACCTGGAGAAAATCTCATCTATATTTATACGGATATTGAGCGGCATATATCACAGCCGCGTAACTTATCCTGAAGAAGCAGGCAGTGAAAATAATCATAAAAAATTTCCAAAAAAAAGTTCCCATCTGTCCGACAAGGATAAAAAAGGCAATTCTTAAAGCCTTCTCGCAAGAAGCCCTAGAAAAAACCGGCGAAATAACTATCTGTTTTGTAACCGACAAAAAAATTAGAGAGCTTAATTTAAGGTATCTTGGAAGAAATAAACCTACTGACGTTTTAACCTTTGATAATACCAACCCTCTAGATAATGCCCATATGTTTGCCGATATAATTATATCTACGGATACAGCTATGCGTAATGCCAAAATTTTTAAGACCCCTCCTCCAGACGAACTAAATTTATATGCAGTGCACGGCGCATTGCATCTTTTAGGTTACGATGACCATACCCCAAAACAAAGAAAGTTAATGAGGCAAAAAGAAGAAGAGTATGTCCATACATAAAACTGAAGCCATAGTTTTAAATAGGCGTGATTTTCGCGAAACCTCACTTATCGCCGATTTTTATACGCGTGATTTTGGGAAACTGAGCGGTTTATTAAAAGGCATAAGGGCAGAACCTGCCAAGTTTGCCAGCTCCCTGGAACTCTTTTCCCTTAACGAGATTATATTTTATAAAAAGAGGAACTCATCGTTACACTTGATAAGCCAGTGCGATTCAAGAGATAATTTTGACGGCATAAGGCGCAATATCGCAAAGGCAGGAATGTCCAGCCTTATGATGGAATTATTAGGAGCGATTATGGCTGCCGAAGATAAAAATGAAGAGATCTTTGATTTAGGCTTGAGCTGCCTTAAGGAATTAGAGGGCACTTATAGCCCAGAAAAAGTAATGACTATTTTTAAAATTAAGATATTGGCCCTTTCCGGATTTAAACCGCATTTTGATTCCTGCGTTTCCTGCGAGGACAGGATTATGGGGCAATCAAAATTTAGCTTAAGTCTGGGCGGGTTATTGTGCCCTAAGTGTTGTTTTAAAGATATGAGCAGCCGCACCATCTTTAGAGGCACAGTAGCCTCAGTTTTACATATTGAGAAAAATGACTTTAAGACTAACCTTAATTTGGGGATGAATCCGCAGATTAAAAAGGAGCTTGATTTGATACTGAACGCATTTTTGAATTTTCATCTGGAAAGGGAACTCAAGTCTCAAAAGGTCTTAAATAAATTGGGAGTGGCAGTATAAGGAGGCTTTATGAAGATAGTCATAGTGGGGCCGGGAGCAATGGGTTGTTTATTCGCTGCTTTTCTGTCCAAATCCCTGCCTGCCGGCAGGCAGGTAAAAGAGGAAATCTGGCTTTTAGATAAAAATAAAGAGCGGGCTAAAAAGATTAACCAGGGCGGGATATCTATAGAAGGGATTTCCGGCAATTGGCAGGCGCAGGCTAAGGCGACAGCTGAGGCAGGAGAAATAGGCAGCGCGGATTTAGTAATTATCAGCGTGAAATCCTATGATACCAAAGAGGCAATAGTTTCCGCCAAGCCCCTCATTAATGGGAATACAAAAATTTTGACACTGCAGAACGGTATCGGCAATATTGAAATTATTGCTGAAGTAGCAGGGAGCGAGAGAGTTATCGGAGGAGCCACGAACCTTGGCGCAACACTGCTTGATACCGGTAAGGTAAGGCATGCAGGACGCGGGGAAACAGTTATCGGCCGCATCGACGGTAAAATCCCCGTAGAGATGCGTTCCATTCGCGAAATATTTAATAAAGCCGGAATGGAAACCAGGATATCGCGCGATATCAAAGGGCTTCTGTGGTCAAAGCTGATTATCAACGCAGGCATAAATGCGCTCACTGCCATCACGGGGCTTAATAATGGCAGATTGGTGGAATTTGAGGGCACGCGCAAGATTTTGAGAGAGGCAGTTACTGAGGCGACGAAAATTGCCAAGAGGAAAAGAATAAAACTTATTTATGATGACCCCCTGGCAAAGGTGGAGGCGGTTTGCGAGGCGACCTCAACAAATGTATCCTCGATGCTACAGGATGCCTTGCGCAAAAAACGCACCGAAATAGATTTTATTAATGGCGTGATTGTGCGCTTAGGTCAGGAATTAGGAATCCCTACGCCGGTCAATTCAACGCTGGTCGATTTGGTCAAGACAATAGAGGCAAGTTATAATTTGACAGTGGAATAGATAATTGTTATTTTGCTGCGGGCTTTGCTCGCGTGCTGAAATTTTTCGCCGTAATAAATGAATCTGCCGTTTTTCTCGCTCAGGTCGGTTTTGCCCCTGCGGGGCACGCCAAAGGTCTTTCGTGGGCTCGGCGGCTGCGGAACTCGCCCGTCGGCGCTCTCGCGCCAGGACGGGCTCAGACATCCTCGCCGTCCAAATGCTTCCGCGTTTGGATTCCCTCGCTCACTCAAGCTGCTTTGGCTAAAACCTCCATTCGCTCGAAAATCCGTCAGATTCATTTTTTAACAGACTGAAAGATAATGCTATGGGAAAAAGATTATTCTGGTTAACGCTTATTTTGGCGATGGGATATTTGGTGCTTTTGCAATCGAAGAGGCAGTGCCCTCTGCTGAATTCTTTTTCAAAACAAGAAGCAAGTATTTTAAAAGAGAAAAAAGAGGCGCAATCATTAGAGGCAGGGTTGAGCCTGCTTAAGAATAGAAGAGATAAGGAGGCCTTGGCTGTTTTTGAAACGGTTCTGCTTGCAGAGCCGGATAATCTGGATGCGTTATGGGGGAAGGCAGAGGTTTTAAGAAGAAGCCGCGATTACCAAGAGGCAGAAGAAATATTGAATAAAATCTTAAGCAAAACTCCCAAACACGTATCCTCTTTAATCAGCCTGGCATATATAAGGTATAAAGACGACCGATTAAAGGAGTCGTTTGAGTTGGTGAGCCGGGCATTAAAAAGCGGCGAACTGTATAGGGAGACCCGGGCATTGGCTTATATGATGTTGGGCAGTATCAATGGCAGGCGTTCTGCAAAGGGCGGGTTTTTGAGCAAGGTCAGATATGGCACCAAGATTAAGTCTTATTTCTTAAAGGCAAAGAAACTGGCTCCGGACTTACCGGAGGCGCACTTAGGCCTTGGGACGTTTTATCTGTTAGCTCCCGCAATTGCCGGAGGTAATCTGGATAAGGCAATAGAAGAATTGGAATTTGCGGTGAAGATTGCCCCGGATTTTGCCACTGTCAACGCCCGCCTGGCGCAGGCCTATAAAAAGAAGGGTTTAGTAGATAAATATAACTTTCATCTCGGCCGCGCCGAGACATTAGACCCTCAGAACGAAGCGCTACAGGAAATTAAGCAAGGCAGATAAAATGAAAAACCTAGAGATAGTCCAGGTATTCCGCGATATCGCCAAAATATTGGAGATAAAGGGCGAGAATGTTTTTAGGATACGCGCCTATGAAAGGGCAGCGCAGAATATTGAAGGCCTGAGCCAAGACATAGAAGGCTTTATTAAGGAGGATAGATTAACGGAGATTTCCGGCATAGGAAAAGACCTTTCCGAGCGCATAAAGGAGTTTGTTGGAACCGGAAAGATTAAGATTTATGAAGATTTAAAAAAGAGCATACCGCAAGGTTTGCTGGACCTACTTAAGATTCCCTCTGTAGGCCCTCGCACCGCCAAGCTGCTATACGAAAAATTAAAAATAAAAAATATTCTAGATTTAGAGAACGCCATAAAGAAAAATAAGCTGCAGGGGATTTTCGGGATAAAAGAGAAGACCATAGAAAATATTTTAAAGGGCATAGAAATCCTTAAAAGGGGAAAAGAGAGGATGACCCTGGCGCAGGCAATACTGGTAGCGGATGAATTTGTCAGGCCATTGGAGAAATTAGCCGAGGTGAAAAAGATATCCACGGCTGGAAGCCTGCGGCGCCAAAAAGAGACAGTCGGAGATATTGATATACTGGTGGTTTCAGATAAACCCAAAAAGGTTATGGAGACCTTTACAAGATTACCGCAGGTAAGCGATATTTCAGCAGGAGGCGAGACAAAATCCTCTGTGCGCACCAAGGATGACGTGCAGGTGGACTGCCGCGTTGTGGAGCAGAAGTCTTTTGGCGCAGCACTACTTTATTTTACCGGCTCAAAAAATTTTAACATTAAGCTTCGCCAGATCGCGATTAGAAAAGGGTTAAAATTAAACGAATACGGAATATTCAGAAAGGAAAAATTTGTTTCCGGCAAGACCGAGGAAGAGATGTTTAAGGCATTGGGTATGTCTTATGTTGAACCGGAACTAAGGGAGGATAACGGTGAGATAGAATTAGCGCAGAAATTTAAACTTCCGAAATTAATCGAGCGTAAAGATATAAGAGGTGACTTGCATGCGCATTCTAAATGGTCAGATGGCTCGAATACCATTGAAGAGATGGCCCAGGCAGCCAAGGAATTAGGTTACTCATATATTGCTATTAGCGACCATTCGCAGAGCCTAAGAGTAGCGAGAGGCTTAAGCACCGCCGATTTAAGAAAGAAAAAGAAGGAAATAGATAAAATAAATGAGAAGCTCAAAGGCTTTAGAGTGCTATATGGCACGGAGGTAGAGATTGATTCCGGAGGCAAGATCGATTATAAGGACGAGGTATTAAAAGAATTTGATATAGTGATAGCAGCGATCCATTCGGGATTTAAGCAGTCAAGGGAACAGCTCACCAGAAGGATAGTCAAGGCCTGCGAAAATAAATATGTGCATATCATTGCGCATCCTACGGGAAGGCTCTGGGGAGTACGCGAGGCCTATGACATAGATTTAGACCAGATTCTAAAAGTAGCAAAACAGACCAACACGCAACTGGAGATAAACGCCTTTCCTGCCAGGTTGGATTTAAACGACCTTAATTGCCGTAGGGCAAAAGAAAAGGGCGTAAAATTGGTTATTAACACAGATGCACACAGCAGGGAGCAACTCCAAGAGATGCGTTTAGGCATTTCTGTGGCTAGGCGCGGCTGGCTTTCTAAGGAAGATGTGCTTAATACTCTGCCGGTTGAAGAATTATTGAAGGCGATAAGGAAATAAATGCAAAAATGTTAAATAACCAAGCACCAAGCACCAAGCACCAAATAATATCTAATATCCAATGTCCTAATATCAAAAGAGAACACCGGTTTGGATATTCGGTAATTGGTAATTGGAATTTATTTGATTATTGTAAATTGGTTATTGGAATTTTTATTTTTGTATTTCTCAACGGCTGTCAAAGCCAGCAGCTTTACAAAGACAACCGGGTAATGATGGGTACGTTTGTAGAAGTAGTTTCTGCAGATAAAAGGGCAGGGGGTATTGTTTTTGAAGAAATAAAACGCATTGAAAATTTATTGAGCAAATATAATCCCCAGAGCGAAGTATCGCAATTAAACAAACTTGGTAAATTAAAAGTTAGCCCTGAGACTTTTTACATCATAAAGAAGGCAATTGAGTTCTGGCGACTTAGCGATGGCGCGTTTGATATTACTGTGGCTCCCCTAGTGGACCTCTGGGGATTTACTGGCAAGAAATATAACTTACCGAAAGATGAAGAAATTAAGAATACCTTAAAACTCGTTGGTTCAGAGAAAATTATTTTGCATGATTCAAATAATATGGTAGAATTTAAAACTCCTGGCACAAAGATTGACCTGGGGGCAATTGCCAAGGGGTATGCGGTTGACCGTGCAGTAAAAAAATTAAAGGAAGCGGGGATTAACAGTTGCCTGATTAATGCCGGCGGACAGATTTATTGTTTGGGGGATAATTTTGGTACCCCTTGGAAGGTAGCCATTAAAAATCCGCGCGGCAGGACATTTATGGGTTATTTAAAATTAAAAGATAAGGCTGTGGCAACCAGCGGAGACTACGAACAGTGGTTTTTTAAAAATAATAAACGCTACAGCCATATTTTTAATCCTAAAACAGGGTACCCTGCCGACAGCGGCATTGTTTCGGTAACGGTTATTGCGCAGGATGGATTGACTAGCGACGCATTGGCTACAGCGATATTAGTTTTGGGGAAAGCCAGGGGTAAGGCCATAACCAAGAAATTTCCGGATATAGAAGTAAAAATAATCGAAAAGAAACAGTGATAATGTCCGTCGCCAGAGAAGTTAAAAATGTAGGTACGGTTATTTGTATCGGAGAGGGTAGTGGGATTAGCCAGATTTACCCCGTGGCTAAGGAATATAAACAGGCGGGTAATCGCATAATGGGCATAATCGGCGGCCGTTCCAAAGATTCAATTATACTGGAAGAGGAAATGAAAAGTGTTTGCGATGAATTATTTATTACTACAGTCGACGGTTCTTACGGCCGCAAGGGCAAAGTCTCAGATGTGTTAAAAGAATTATTTGAGGTAATCGAAAAATCCACGCACACTAAATATCCGGATTTAGTTTATAACATTGCTTCGGCTTCTATGATAAAGTCAGTTTCTGAATTAACCAGCAGTTACGGAATCAAGGCAATAGCAAAAGAAGAAAATGTTTAACCAATCTCAGGTAAAGACAGACGCAAATAAAATGTTTGTTTATTTTTCCCAGTTAATGAACAGGCCTGTTATGGATAAGAATAGCGAATGGGCGGGAGAGATATACGATATTGTAGTCAAGCCATCAGAGGTTTATCCGCAGTCGTCGTCTCTTATCATACGCAAGGGATTCCCCAACCGTAAATATGCAGTAGTCGATTGGTCTGATATTTCCGAGGTCAATAATAAAGAGGTTGTGCTAACGATTGAGAAATCCAAAATAATATTCCAGGAAAAGCACGACAATAAAGAAGAATTGACCTTACGTAGAGATATACTGGATCAACAGGTGGTGGATATCCATAACCATAAGGTTATCCGCGTTAATGACATTCATCTTCTTTCAGTTGACCATTGCCTGATGATTGCCCATGTGGATATAAGTACAAGAGGGCTCATCAGGCGTTTGGGATTTGGGAAGTGCGCGGATTTTATAATCGGGTTAGTGAATAAAAATGCAAGGTATCTCAAGAATGAACATCTGATTTCCTGGAAATTCATTCAGCCGCTTTCTATAAATCCGGCGAGTATGACTATCAAGGTCGAGGCTTCTCAGAAGCAGCTGAGCAGTATTCCCGCAGCTGATTTAGGCGAAATATTTTTGGACTTAAATATAAAGCATCAACTCGCGCTTTTTAAATCACTAGACACCAATACCAAGGCAAAGATTTTCATTAATATAGATTTTAAGACCCAGAAGCAGATAATCGGCGAGTTGGAAAATAAGGATATTGCGGAGATCTTAAATAGCATCCCCTCTGACGAGGCGACCGATTTCTTGGAGAAGCTCCCTAAAGAAAAAGTAGACCAACTCTTAGGTCTCATTGAAGGCAAATATTCCAAAAGGCTCTCGCAGCTTCTGGGCTATTCCAATGATTCTGCAGGCGGGCTGATGACCACAGAATATATGGCTTTTACAAAGGATGCAACTGTGGAGGCAGTAGTGAAACAGATTAAAGAGCGCACCTTTAAGGTAGAGCCTGTGCAGTTTGTTTACATTATAGATGAAGAGCACCATCTTATCGGCTCTACCAATTTCAGGCGCCTGATTTTAGCTCAACCGCTTGAGCCTATACAAAAGGCAGCTTTTCCCAAGACATATTTTGTACACCTGAATTCAAGCGTAAAGGAAGTGGCTTATCTTATGGAGAAGTATAAATATTATGCTATACCCGTAATAGATGAACAGAATGTCCTGCAGGGGATTATTACGGTAGATGATATTTTAAGCCAGGTTATCTCCATTGCCTGGCGAAGGCTTAAAAGGATTAAGATACAACCAAAACAATGAAAAAACGAATGGGTGGTTTCTGGAGGAGAATGCTTATTTTTCTCTCCGTGATGGGCCCGGGCATTATCACGGCAAACGTAGATAATGATGCCGGAGGCATTACCACTTATTCAGTAGCAGGTGCGCATTTTGGATATTCACTGATCTGGTCGTTCATCCCCATAATTGTAGCCTTAATAATTATTCAGGAGATGTGCAGCCGCATGGCAGTGGTTACGGGAAAAGGACTGGCTGATCTAATCCGGGAGGAATTTGGTGTCAGGGTAACTTTCTACGCCATGATAGGTTTAGTACTTTCCAATATCTTCAACACCATTTCAGAATTTGCTGGTGTAGCAGCAAGTGCAGAGTTATTCGGAATAAGCAAATATATATTGGTGCCTGTGTGCGCCTTCTTTGTCTGGTGGCTTATTGTTAAAGGCACTTACAAATCCGTAGAAAAGGTCTTCTTGGTAGCCTGCCTATTTTATATTTCTTACATACTTTCTGGTTTTCTCTCCAAGCCGGATTGGAAAGGAGTTGTTAGCAGTTCAGTGAAGCCGACACTCCAATTTAATAAGGCCTATCTTTTCATGCTGATGGGTGTAATCGGGACGACCATCGCCCCTTGGATGCAGTTTTACCAGCAGTCCTCGGTAGTGGAGAAAGGCATAAAACTGAAAAACTATAAATACAGCAGACTCGACGTAATCATTGGCGCTTTTGTGGTCAATATCGTGGCTATTTTTATTGTGATAGTCTGCGCAAACACGCTTTTTGCTCATGGCATAAGGGTTGAATCAGCAAAAGATGCGGCACTGGCACTTAGACCACTAGCAGGTAAGTACTGTTTTTTTCTCTTTGCTTTCGGGCTACTTAATGCCTCGGTTTTTTCCGCCTGCATACTACCATTATCTACAGCCTATTCAGTTTGCGAAGGAATGGGCTGGGAAGTAGGGGTGAATAGGCGTTTCAGAGAAGCGCCGCACTTTTACATTCTCTATACAGCCATAATCATTATCGGTGCGGCAATAATCCTGCTGCCCGGGATTAAGCTCATACCGATTATGCTTATTTCCCAGGCAACCAATGGCATACTCCTGCCGTTCGTCTTAATCTTTATGCTGCTTTTGGTGAATAACAAGCGCCTGATGGGTGAATATACTAATTCTAAACTCTATAATATTTTGGCGATATTCGTTATCGTAGGCATGATTGGTCTTTCTATAGTTTTATTCTTTGCTGGCTTTATCAGATGATATGTTCTTGAACAGAGAAAGTGTCAAAAATGGGACAAGAAAAGATTAGAATACAAGATATATTAGCATTAAAAAATAAGCGCAAGATAACCATGCTTACTGCCTATGATTATCCCCTGGCATCACTGGTGGATGAGGCAGGTATTGATATGATTCTGGTCGGGGACTCCCTGGCCAATGTGGTTTTGGGACTGGATTCCACCACCAAGGTCGGCATGCCGGAAATGCTCACAGCTGCCAAGGCAGTAACCCGCGCAGTAAAACACGCCTTGGTAGTCGGCGATATGCCTTATGATTCCTATCAGGTCAATCCGGAAGGATCAGTAAAAAATGCCAAAAGATTTATTGATGAGGCAAAATGCGACGCAGTAAAACTGGAATGGTTTGATAAATGCTTGGAAGTAACTGAGAAAATTCTTAAGGCAGGCATTCCGGTGATGGGCCATATCGGCCTGACGCCACAGACAGCAGAAAAGATAGGCGGATTCAAGGTGCAGGGTAAGGATGCAGAAGCAGCCAGGCGTTTGATTGAACAGGCAATCGCGTTAGAAAAGCTAGGGTGTTTTTCCATAGTCCTTGAGTGCGTGCCGGATAAAATTGCCGAAATCATCACTAAAAAAATAAAAATCCCTACCATCGGCATTGGCGCAGGCCTGTATTGCGACGGGCAGGTCCTGGTTATCCATGATATGCTCGGCCTTTTCCAGCGTTATACCCCCAAATTCGTGAAAAAATATATCAATCTCTCGCCCATGATTGCTCAGGCAATAGAAGAATATAAAAATGAGGTTATAGAGTCCAAGTTTCCGGACGCAGAACACAGTTTTACCATAAAAGAAGAGGAATTCAAGAAGCTAGAGTAGCATATGAAAAAAAATAACCTTAGCCAGAATATTTCGCTTGCAGTCGTTTTCCTGCTCGCCCTCGCCTATGCGGTAAAGTTTGCCGGGCCTGCTACCTTAAGATTATATATTGAGAGCGGTATAGGCGATTGCCAGAAGATACCCATCCTGTGCATGGTTCCGCAAGAAGAAATAATCAGGCCGACTATAGATAAAGAATATATCGCAGAATTACTGCCTTACAAATTCCCTAAAATATCAATATTAATACCGAAGGGTTTTACCGTAGTCCAGGAAACAATTAAAAAGGTTTATTATAAAAAGCATAAACGAAAGCAGGCAGGAAATATTATCCATCTTCTTTACGAAGAGCCCGATTTCTTCCTGAAATTATTCCCCCACTTAAAAAAACAGGGGATAGCTAACGATTACGAATTCATCAAACATATCATGCAGGCAAAGATAAAAGAGATAAAAAACCTCAACGATGCCTTTTTCGTGATTATGAAGGGTATTTTTACCCCTGATCTCGGTGAGCAAAAACAGGTGAAAATGGCGCAGTTTGCAATGCCGGGTAAAAAAGGCTTTATTAATTACAACCTGGATAAATCCGGTAATTATTTTGACTGTAACATAATTAATGATGCTGGGGTTTTTTTCAAGATTTATATAAAAGACAAAAGCGCTAGGTTATCTTTGGGTAATGTGCTTACGATTATCTCAACTGTAGAGAAGCTGGGGAATTATTAGATTCTTCGGCACATTGCCTTAGAATCAAGTATAACTTTTCATTGATGAAAAGTTATACTTGACTTTTAATCTAAATTGCGCTAAAAATAAAAAGTTAAGTATGATTTTAAATTTAAGGAGGCTGAAATATGCTCAGATATAATTTACCGGAATTGCGCAAGGCAAGAAGGATTTATATTAAGATTCCTGTCTCCTACGAGATAATCGACCCTGCCGATAAGACGCTTAAGGCCAAGAGCGTGTTGGCCAACAATATTACCTCAGAGGGCATTTACTTTGATACCGATGAGATACTTCCTTTGAACGCAGAAATAAACATCACCTTTAAGTTGCCAAAGAGCGAGAACCTCATACGTACAGCTATAAAGATAGCCAGGGTGGAGGCGAGAGAGGCTGAAAACAGATTCGGCATCGGCGCCGCCTTTCTTAATCTGCCAGATAAATCTAAAGAAGAGATTAGGCGTTTAATAGAATGCTCGGACATCAACAGACTATTGGATCTGGCCATTAAGAAAGATGCCTCGGATTTACATTTGCTTGCAGAGCAGCCTCCGGTCTTACGGGTAAATGGAGAACTGGAGATATCTAGTCTGCCGAAGTTGTCTGCGGATGATATTCCGAATTTGGTTTATAGCTTAATGAGCAAACAGCAGATAAAGATGTTTGAGCAAGAGAAGGAATTAGATTTTGGAATGCAATACGATGTCCAGAACCGATTCAGGGTTAATCTGCATCAGCAAAGGGGTTTTACAGAAGCAACCCTCAGACTGATCAATACAAAAATATCCTCTTTTCAGGAGTTGAATTTGCCTGAGGTAGTAAAAGACCTGGCCAGGCAGAAAGATGGCCTGGTTCTTATCGGCGGCCCCACCGGTTCAGGTAAAACCACTACCATCGCTGCTATGGTTGAATTTATAAACCAGGAAAAGAAGGCAGTGATAATAACCCTGGAAAGGCCGATAGAGTATGTGCATGCCAACAAGAAGAGCATTATCAAGCAGAGGGAGGTTGGGATAGACACCTATTCTTTCTCTGTTGCCCTGAAAAGCAGCCTTAGGCAGGACCCTAATGTCATTGTGGTGGGAGAGCTGGATGATATGGAGACTATCAGGACGGCAATTACCGCTGCAGAGACAGGATACCTGGTCATCGCGTCTTTTCATGCGCCAAATACGGTACAGGCCTTAGACAGGCTGATAAGCATCTTTCCTTTAGAAAACCGCAGGCAGCTTCTCTCGCAGATATCGCATTGCCTTAAAGGAATAGTTTCTCAGTTGTTGATCCCGCGCAAGGATAAAATAGGCAGGATGCTAACCACGGAGATACTTGTTGCCAATGATGCCGTAAAGAGAATCATACGCAACGATGAACTTATCCAGATACCCACAATTATCCAGACCGGCGGTAACTATAAAATGCAGTCCATGTACGATTCAATTATAAGATGCGTAGAGCAGGGCGTTATTGATATGGAGATAGCGAATAGCTATTCTGAAGAATTCAGCAAATATTCGCGCTAGGCTTAAACCCCAATAATAATTAACCGCAAGAAAAGGTATTTAACAGAAAATGGCAGATAACTTAATGGATAAAATTGTGTCTGTGTGTAAGCGCAGGGGATTTATCTTCCCGTCTTCCGATATCTACGGCGGTCTTGCCAATACCTGGGATTACGGCCCTTACGGAGTAGAATTAAAGAATAATGTAAAACGTGCCTGGTGGAAATCGGTGGTCTATGAGCGCGATGATATCTTTGGTATGGATGCCGCGATACTAATGCATCCTAAGGTCTGGGAGGCATCAGGACATGTGGAGAGTTTTTTCGATATATATTTGGATTGTTTAAATTGCAAAAAGAGAATAAAGGTTGACGATCCAGCTTTAAAAAAAGCAACTAATACTTGCCCTTATTGTGGCAAAGCCGGACTTACTAAACCAAGAGAATTTAACCTGATGTTCAAGACGCATCAGGGCCCGGTTGAAGAAGCAGGCAATGTTGTTTATCTTCGTCCCGAAACCGCCCAGGGCATGTTTGTAAATTTTATAAATATACTCGATACCAAACATCCTAAGCTTCCTTTTGGCCTGGCGCAAATCGGTAAGGCCTTCCGTAATGAAATTACCCCGGGAAATTTTACCTTTAGGACCCGTGAATTCGAGCAGATGGAGATAGAATATTTTGTCGTTCCTTCCGAAGCGGATAAGAAATTAGAGGAATGGATAGAGGAACGTTTTAAGTGGTACCTTAATTTAGGTATAAAGAAAGAAAATTTGAAAAAACGGCCGCATCCAAAAGAAGAACTGGCGCATTATGCCAAAGCCTGCACGGACATAGAATACAATTTTCCCTTTGGCTGGTCGGAGTTAGAGGGGATTGCCAACCGCACTGATTTCGATTTAAAACAGCATGCCGAACTTAGCGGCAAGGAATTAAAATATTTTGACGATGCCACAAAAGAAAAATTTTATCCCTACATCATTGAGCCTTCTGGCGGAGTGGATAGAAGTGTCCTGGCATTTTTAGTGGATGCCTATTTTGAGGAAAAGGTCAAGGATGACCTGCGGGTGGTTTTAAAATTACACAAGGACCTGGCACCTACAAAAGTAGCAGTACTGCCACTTTTAAGGAACCGTCCGGAGATTGTAGGATTAGCTAAAAAAATTGCCACAGATTTAAAGAAATGTTTTATTACCGTTTATGACGATACCGGAGCCATCGGTAAACTCTACCGCAGGCAGGATGAGGTGGGAACGCTTTACTGCGTTACCGTCGATGTGCAGTCGCTGGAGGATAAACAGGCAACTGTGCGCGACCGCGATACAATGCTTCAAGAACGCATCGCAATCGACAGATTGAAAGAATATCTGTGGGATAAACTAGTTAGTTCATAAGCGTTAAGCGTATGGGGTCAGAATTTAAATTCTGACCCCATACTAAAGAGGGAGGGTTTTTCAACAATGAGTAAAAAATACGTTTACCCTGTTAGAAATAAAAAAACTTCTACGGGAAAGAGAATTTCTAACGGGGTTTACAGCTTTGGTAGCGGAAAGGCAGACGGAAATGAAAGTATGAAGAATCTCCTTGGTGGAAAGGGAGCAAATCTCGCAGAGATGGCAGGAGATAAAGATTTGCGGCTTCCCGTGCCCCCAGGTTTTACCATTACCACCGAGGTTTGTACATATTATTATAAAAATAGAAAGACCTATCCAAAGGGCTTAAAGGAAGAGGCAGAGAAAGCGCTTAAGAGAGTGGAAGTATTGATGGGGAGGAAATTCGGGGATGTGGATAACCCGCTTTTGGTTTCTGTGCGTTCAGGTGCCAGACGCTCCATGCCGGGAATGATGGAGACAGTTTTAAATGTGGGCCTGAATGAAAAAACCATACCCGGATTAATCAAGCAGAGCGGAGGGAATTCGCGTTTTGTCTATGACGCCTATCGCCGCCTGATTATGATGTATTCAGACGTGGTCATGGAAAAGGCAGCAGGTATCGAGCTTAAAGACGATGAGTCCGGAATCCGCAAGCAATTAGAAAAAATCATGAACGCAATGAAGCAAGAAAAAGGTTGTAAATCTGATACGGATTTAACTAGCGATGACCTGAAAAAACTCTGCGCCTTGTTTAAGGCCAAAATAAAAGAAGTCCTGAAAAAGGATTTTCCCGAGGCACCGCAAGAGCAGTTATGGGGCGGTATAGGCGCGGTATTTTCTTCCTGGAACGGCAGGCGCGCAGTAAGTTATCGCAGGATAGAAGGTATACCCGATGAGTGGGGCACAGCGGTTACCGTGCAGACCATGGTCTTCGGTAATATGGGTGAGACTTCAGCAACTGGCGTAGCCTTTACGCGTAACCCCGGCAACGGAGAGAATAAATTCTACGGAGAATATTTAATCAACGCGCAAGGTGAAGACGTGGTTGCGGGAATCCGCACGCCCGCTCCTATAAATGAATATTCAAAATCAGAGCACAATAGAGATTTAGTCACTTTGGAAAAGACTATGCCCGGGATTTACAAAGAATTATTTGATATCCAGAAGCGCCTGGAAACTCATTACCGCGATATGCAGGATATTGAATTTACCATTGAAAAGGGCCGGCTCTTTATGCTGCAGTGCCGCGTGGGGAAACGTAACGGGCCGGCTGCTGTGCGGATGAGTATGGAGATGCTTAAAGAGAAATTAATCAAAAAGGAAGAGGCAGTGATGCGCGTAACTCCTGCGCAGGTGGATGAGTTGTTGCATCCTATCATTGACCCCAAGGCAGAATTATCCTGTAAGCCTTTAGCTAAGGGCCTTCCTGCTGGCCCTGGTGGCGCAAGCGGACAGATAGTTTTTTCCGCACATGATGCCGTAGAGTGGGCAAAACAGGGTAAAAAGGTAATCCTGGTGCGCGAAGAAACCAACCCTGAAGACGTGGAAGGTATGCGCGCAGCACAGGCGATTTTAACTGCCAGGGGAGGAATGACTTCCCATGCCGCATTAGTGGCGCGCGGCTGGGGTAAATGCTGTATCGTGGGCTGTGCCGCTTTACATATTGATTATGCTAAAAAGACGCTTTCTATCGACGGAAAAACGCTGAAGGAAGGCGACTGGGTTACCTTAAACGGCACCAAGGGAAATTTCTACGAAGGTAAATTGACTATGGTGGATGCCACAGAAGAAAATACGATATTAATGGATTTCTTGAAAATTTGCGATTCCATAAAGCGCTTAGGGATACGCACCAATGCAGATACTCCTGAGGATGCCAGAAAAGCCAGGCAGTTCACAGCAGAAGGCATCGGCCTGTTCAGGACAGAGCATATGTTCTACGGCAAGGGCTCTGATGAGCCGCTTTTTCTCTTGCGCAAAATGATTATTTCTAAGACGGAAGAGGAGAGAAGGAAGGCGCTGGAGGAATTGTTCCCCTATGTAAAAAAAGATATCAAAGGAACGCTGGAGGCAATGGATGGCCTGCCGGTTGTGATTCGCTTGCTTGACCCGCCGTTGCATGAATTTGTGCCGCGTGAAAAAGATAAATTGGAGCAGTTAGCCAGAGATTTAAATATCACTATGGAGGAATTAGACAGACGGGCAGAAGGCCTGCATGAGTCAAACCCGATGATGGGTCATCGCGGAGTGCGCTTAGGGATAACTTATCCTGAAATAAGCGAAATGCAGATACGCGCCATATTTGACGCAGCCGCAGAACTGATTAAAGAAGGGAAGCATCCTTATCCTGAAATAATGGTTCCGGTGGTCTGCGATGTCAGGGAATTAAACGACCAGCTGGCCATCGCCAAAAAAGTTTATAATGAAGTCCTGAAACAATATAACCTCAAAAAAATCAAGCATATGTTCGGCACTATGATTGAGATTCCGAGGGCGTCACTGGTGGCAGCTAAGTTAGCAGAGGTAGCTGAATTTTTCTCTTACGGCACCAATGATATGACCCAGATGGGCTTTGGATTTTCCCGCGATGATACCGGCACTTTCCTGCCGGACTATATCAAAAAAGGAATACTCCCCGAAGACCCCTTTCAGACTATTGACGTGGAAGGCGTGGGCGAGTTAATTAAAATAGGCATAGAGCGTGGACGAAAGACCCGCAAGAATCTGGAAGTAGGCATTTGCGGCGAGCACGGCGGAGAACCGCGTTCAGTGGAATTCTGCCATAACGTAGAAATGGATTACGTGAGCTGTTCGCCTTTCAGGGTGCCCATTGCCAAATTGGCTGCAGCGCAGGCAGTCTTGAAAGAGAAGGAGAAAGGGGTAGAGAAAGGGGTCAGAATTAAATTCTGACCCCTCTGACCCCCTGACTTAAAAAATGGAAGCCTTAAAGACTTATCTGAAAGAGATCTGGCATATCCCCCTGTTAACTGCTAAAGAAGAGATACAGTTGAGCCGAAAGATAAGAAGAGGGGATGAGCAGGCGCGCAAACATATGATTCGCGCCAACCTGCGCCTGGTAATTAATATCGCCAAAAGATACATGCATCTAGGCATACCTTTTCTGGATTTAATTGAAGAAGGCAACCTCGGGCTGATGAAGGCAGTGGATAAATTCGATCCCAGAAAGGGGTACCGTTTCTCAACCTATGCTGCCTGGTGGATTAAACAGGGTATTACGCGTTCTATATCAGAGCAGGGAAAAATGATACGCGTGCCTGTGTATATGAACGACCTGATTGCCAAATGGAAAAAGACAAAAGAGCGGTTGAGCCAGAGATTAAAACGCATCCCCACTGATGCGGAGATTGCCAAGAGATTGGAACTAAACAAAGATACAATAGAGCAGATAAACTTCTGGATGACGAGCACCACCTCTTCTTTAGAGGCGCCTCTCGGAGAAGACAGCGAAGGCCAGGTCTCGGATTTAATTGAAGACCAGGCCAGCGTCCCGCCGGATGCTAAAATAGAGCATCTTATGGATAAGGAAAGATTGAAGAGCCTGCTGGAGATAATGACGGAAAGGGAGAGGGAAGTTTTGGATATGCGTTTTGGCCTGGCAGATGCCAAGCCGCATACGCTTGCGGAAGTGGCGCAAAAATTAGGCGTCTCGCGTGAAAGGATACGCCAGATAGAAGAAGCCGCTTTAAAAAAACTAAGAAAATTCGTGGAAGGGCAGGAGAAAGAGCTATGATAAGAAAAAGAGGGTTAGAGGATTATATCCGCAGTATCCCTGATTTTCCCAAGGCGGGCATTTTATTCCGGGACATCACCACTTTACTCAAGGATAAATCGGCCTTTAAACAGGCAATAGATGCGCTGGCTAAAAAATATAAGAATAAAAAGATAGGCCTGGTGGTGGCAGTTGAAGCCAGGGGATTTATTCTGGGTGGTGCAATTGCGCACAAACTAGGCGCGGGATTTGTGCCGGTGCGCAAAAAAGGTAAACTCCCCTCAAAGACAAATTCCGTAACTTATGATTTAGAATACGGCACAGACACCTTGGAGATACACCACGATGCCATAAAGGCAGGCGATAAGGTTTTAATCGTGGATGACCTTCTGGCTACAGGCGGAACGGTCAGCGCAGTTGCCAATTTGGTAAAACAGGCTAAAGGAAAAATTATCGGCATTGCCTTTTTAATTGAACTTACGGATTTAAAAGGCATAGATAAACTCAAAGATTACCCGGTTTATTCGCTGATTAAATATTAATATTTAGTTCATAGTTTGGTGTTCATAGTTCAGTGTAAAAGCAGAAAAACTATGAACCATGAACTATGAACCATGAACTAAATTGCGCCTGTAGCTCATTTGGATAGAGCGGGGCTCTCCTAAGGCCTAGGTGGGTGGTTCGAATCCACCCAGGCGCATTTAACAGAATGGGGTCAGAATTTAAATTCTGACCCCGTGATTTGATACAGAATTTAATTCTGACCCCCTGACTTGCCCCGTGATTTGATATGTATAATTTACACGCACATTCACTCTTAAGTGACGGCGTATTGCTTCCCTCAGAAGTAGCGGTGCGCTATCTAGCTTCGGGTTACAAGGCAATCGCCATCACTGACCAT
>Ga0315274_10002136_pt1 | contig 30147 bp, 16 predicted proteins | sample YL17G02_20_MG_FD_203700 | JGI IMG/M metagenome (GOLD analysis project Ga0315274, IMG submission 203700) | Sediment microbial communities from Yellowstone Lake, YNP, Wyoming, USA - YL17G02_20 | ecosystem: Environmental > Aquatic > Freshwater > Lake > Sediment | place: USA: Wyoming | collected...
GCCGGGCTTGGCCGCTGGCAGGAAAGGCTCGATCAAGTTCCACTGTTCATCTGTCAGATCGCTTGGATAACTCCTTCTGTCCATATATCAGTTATCGGACAAAAGGTTACTTTTCATACACTTTCTATGATCGTCCGTGGTGGCGAAACACTGCCCTGTACTGCCAGTACCTGTCGCTTCCCACGGAAGCCTGGACACGCCGCAATTGCATCGTGGATCTGGCGGATTGTCCGCGTACGCACTGGTACGGGCCCGACCACACTCTTCGTGCCCTTGCACGGCAGTACCACGACGGTCATGCCCAGTGGCTTGCCGAGCAAATCGACAAGGCCAATGTCGATGCCCCCAGCGCACGCTGGCTCAATCTGATCTGGTACGACCCGACGGTGCAGGCCTTGCCGGCAGGGACCTTGCCTACGCTTCACCATTTCGAGGACATGGGACTGGTCTCAGCCAGGACAGGCTGGGACGGCCACGAGAGTCTGGTCGTCTTCAAGTGCGGTCCCTTCATCGGCCACAAAGCCGTCAGCGAATTCTCTTACGATCCGGGCGGCGGTCACGTCCACCCGGACGTCGGACATTTCGTGCTCTTCGCCAACGGTCAATGGCTCATCCGGGACGACGGCTACCAGGACAAATGGACGGACCAGCACAACACGCTGCTGATCGATGGCACTGGCCAACTCGGGGAGGGCCACACCTGGTTCGATGGGACCCAATGCCTCATGTCGAAGTCCAGGCCGCGAGTCGTCTGTGCAAGCCCCGGCGCCAAACTTGACCATGTCGCCGGGGATGCGACAGAGGCGTATCCGAAGCAATCGGGACTGGAACGCTTCGTGCGTCATCTGCTATTTGTAAAGCCGGATGTGCTGATCGTGATCGACGATATCGTACTGGATAGAACCGCAGACCTTGAGCTTCGCCTGCACACCGAAAGCAGCGACTGCCGAGAGGTTGACGGAGGTTATCTCGTGGCAGTTGGCCAGACGGTCTTGCGTGTGGGGCTCTTGACGCGGGACAACGTCAAGATGAACGCGGCAAACCTGCCAGCCCGCGGCAGCCATAGCAAAGGCGCCAACCTCTTCACGATACGGTTCACAAACCATGATGCGCGTTGGCGAAACGCTGTTGCCCTGTCTTGGGCGACTGCCGGTGCAGAGGCCAAGCGTGTCGGCTTTTCCAAGGATGAGCAAGCATGGACGTTTTCCATTGCAGGTAAGAAGTTGCTCTTTGACTGGGAACAAGGGCAAGCTGTTTTGCAGAGGTGAGTATGCAGGAGTGCCATCCATGGACTCGAGTAGGAAATCCCAGGTGATAAACACCATGCGCGTTGCAGCCGTGGTGTTGGTCGCGGCATTCCTGTCTCCGATTCAGGCTGTTGCCGGGACTGGCGACACGAATTGGACGAGCAAGAGCAAGTATGGGTTCTTCCTGCACTATCAGTACCGGATTCTTCTGGGCTACTCGATCAGAATTAAACCGATTTCCCGAATCCGTCGCAAATGACTGCGGAGGGGTGAAACCGGTTCATGGACGGGTTCGATGTCAAGGGTTCTGCTCAGCAGATGGCCGAGACAAAGGTCGGGTGGGTCATCTTTTGCATCGGCGATCACTACTTCACATGGCTTTGTACCCCCAATAAGGCATTTTGTGGCATGGCAAGATCTATTGTGGCAACGTCTACCACGGCCGGGGTGACGACGCTCAGTTCAGCGATCAGGAGTTGATCGACCGGATCAGCGCGTACCACAGCCAGGGCGGCGACTGCACGCTCGATTGGCCTTTCGATCCCAAAATGGGGCTGCTCAAGAGCCGCCAGATGGGAACGAGCGGTCCCCGTCCGGCGAAGAACGCTGTCGTCGAGGTCGGTTTGACCATGGAGGTTCCGCCGTTGTCCGTCGACAAGCTGCCTTGCGAGCATACGCATAAGATCAAGCTGACGTAGATAGAGGGAATGTCTGCCACGATGAATGCGCGGAGCTACAGGTAGAGGTGTGAAGCTGTGACGCAACTCCAGCAAAAGTGGAAGTCATTGGAATCGGAGACGGCGCACTGGTATCATAGGATGTATGTCGCGCAAGGAAACAGTCTATGAAGCCAAATGGGAAACCCCAGATGAATATGAACCCGCATAATAAGATGGGACAGTGCATTGCAGTGCTGGCCCTGCTGGTTGCAGCGCAGGGCGTAGCGCATGCTCAGAACGTGGCTCGGTGGTCCTGGCAGGAGCCGCAGGCGAAGGTGCTGCCGACCGGTGATCTGGACTGGGCGCCGAAGGCATTCGAATTCAAGGCGGGCGCGTCGGTTCGCTATATAGACTTCAAATCCGGCAATGACACCAACGACGGCCTCTCGAAGCAGACGCCCTGGAAGCATCACCCCTGGGACCCCGACGCCACCGGCCAAGCGAAAGCCTGCAAGGGCGTGTATACCTACGTCTTCAAACAGGGCGTTGATTATCGAGGTGAGATGAACGCGAATGAATCGGGCACCGTGGACGCTCCCATTATCCTGACTCTGGACCCATCCTGGGGCGAAGGGCCGGCCGTCATCTGCGGCTCGGAGGCGGTGACGGGCTGGAGACAGGGCACTGATAACAACCTTATCCCGGAGCCCCAGAAGGTCTGGTATGTGGACCTCCCCTGGGCCCCACGCAATGTCTGGATGGTCGGCAAGGATGGCACCGTGACACGAATCGCTCTGGCCCGCACGCCGAACTGGACGATTACCGACCTGGACGACATCCAGAGCGAGTGGTGGACGTGGAAGAACCCGGACAAGCCCTTCGACAACTACGCCACGATCAACGGCCAGCGGCGGCATCTGGCGTTCGACAAGGAGGACATCAACGAGAGCAAGCCACAGGACTACTACGAGGGCTCTATCGTCTGGACCACCAAGGGCTGGGTGATGGGCAGCCCGTTCCAGGCCCGCGTCTTGGCTGTGGACCGCAAGAACGGCTCGCTGACCTTCCCTGGGCAGTGGGGCGGCGGACCTTCCTACAAGATCATACGCGGCTGCCGCTACTACCTGGAGGACAAGCCCCAGTATCTCGACAGCCCTGGCGAGTTCTGGTTCGACAAGAAGGGAGATGGCGGCCGGCTCTATATCCGTCTGCCCGGCGACCAGGATCCGAACACCGCCCGGATCGAAGTGGCCAAACGCATCCACATGGTTGAGAGCTCGGGCATGAGTCACGTGCACATCCGCGGACTCACCTTCCGCTTCACCAACATCTACTGGAACCTGACTGCCGCGCCCTACTGGGTCTCCCATGAGAGCATCGATGTGGAACCGGGCTGTGTGCGCCTGTTGGGCAGCGGCACGGATATCGAGGTGACCCACTGTACCTTCGAGCACGTCCACAGGGGCGTCCGCCTGAAGGCCGTGGGCCGGCAGGACGCCATCGACAAGGTTGTGGTTGACGACAACGTGTTCTCCGATGCAGACGCCGGTGGTGTGGAACTGGCGGATAGCACAACCTATGGGGACGTGGTTGGGCCGATGGGCCGCCTCTGTGATGTCCGCGTAATGCGGAACAAGTTCGACCACATCGGCATCCGCCCTGACCTCTTCGGCCAGGGTGGGGCGCTGGTGGTCCAGTACGCCCAGACTGCAGAGGTAGCGGGGAACATATTCGATCGGGTCTGTGCCCAGGGCATCGACATTCACGGTGCCAAACCGAGCGGCGCTGCCACTGACCGTCCCTTCACTCGCATTCTCATCCACCACAACAAGGCCGTTGATACACTGCTGAACAATGATGATTTCGGCGGTATCGAGACCTGGCAAGGCGGTCCGGCCTACGTCTATGACAACATCTCGGGCAACCCAGGCGGCTACCGCAACTGGGATCACGTGCTCAGCCCCGATACAGAGGACCGCTTCGGCCACGCATATTACTTAGACGGGGCGTTCAAGAACTACTATTTCAACAACATCGCCTGGGGCAAGTCCAAAGGCCCCGCTGGCAAGCTGGCCAACACGTCGGCCTTCCAGGAGATCATCAGCTACCAGAACACGTTCTTCAACAACACCGTCTACAACTTCGTGCGAGGCTCGCGCCGGCAGGAGCCCCAGGCCGGCCGCGTCAAGTTCTTGGGCAACATCTGGCAGAGCATGGGTATCAAGGTTTTCCGCGATGCCGACCCGGCGAAGACCAAGGACGCCGGCAATGAGGCTGCCGCCGGAGCCCGCCGTAGCCAGTACGCAATCGATACCGATGCCTATGCTCGCAACGTCTTTTACGACTCTGGGGCGAGCTTCGGTGTGTTCGAGCCCTCCGGGCGGTGGCACAGAACGCTCGAGTCGTTCCGCAACGCCCTGGAAGGCTATCAGCCGCTGGCTGCGACCGTGGGTGTCATGGCCGAGCAGTCACCTCTGCGAGATCCAGCCACTCACGACTTCCGGCCGTCCGCCAACTCGGCGGCCCGTGGCCAGGGAGCCAGAATCTTCGTGCCGTGGAGCCTTTACGAGACAGTCGGCGAATGGAACTTCTATCCCATTCCAGGCGATCTGACGCGTATCCTGGATGAGCACTGGTGCATGTCCACGTACTATACCAGCCGGGACAGCTACTACAAGCTCCCCACGTATCCCCTCACGGGCGTCAACATCACCCTGCAGGACTACCAGAACGGCCCGCTGGAAAACTGGACCACGGGCGCCTTGCACTTCAACGGGCGCGACCAGTACGCTGTCCTTGCCAACGAAGACATCAGCCGTACGGTCACCGTAGGCGGCCAGCGAGGTGCCCAGCAGCGTATTGTCAGCGGTGCGGACCTGAGCAACCCGCAAGTCTACACCTCGAACTTCCTGATTGAGGCATACTTCAAGACGGCGCCGGGAGAGACGGACGCGACGCTGATTCAAAAAATGGACGACGCCGGATATGCCCTGTGCGTCAACGAAGTGGGAGGCGTGACTCTGGCGGCCCAGGCGGCTGACGCCAAAGCAAGCCTGGCCAGTCACGCTGTCATCAACGACGCCCAGTGGCACCACGTCATCGCTGAGGCCGACCGCAAAGCGTGGACCTTCACGATCTACATCGACGGCCGGCATGACGCCGGCGGCCCCGGCCTCGGTCCGGACGCCTCCCTCGCTAACGACGCCGACCTCTACGTGGGCGGCACACCGGAGGGTCACAATCTGGATGGCGCGATCGACTTTATGCGCCTCGCCCGCGGCACGCTGGCCGACTCGAAAACGACTATCGAGGAACTCTACGCATGGGAGTTCAACGGGCCATTCCTGTACGACTTCACAGGCCACAGACGTCCGGCCGATGGCGGTTATGCAGGCGCCATTGACGATATCGCTCTTGAGGATGTTAGAGCGGCCATGTACGTAGTTGACCAGACGGCCCCCGGCGCAGCCGACACGAACCCGGGAACTGAGGACATGCCCTTCAGGACCGTGCAGCGCGCGGCCGACGTGGCCAAGCCGGGCGACACCGTTTACGTCATGGCGGGCAAGTATGACGAGCGGGTCAGGGTGAAGGCCGGCGGCACGGAGGGCAAGCCCATCGCCTTCGTGGCGAGGCCCTGGCGCTCAGTGACCGTGTGCGGCTTCGACCTGGAGGCGAGTTACATCCGCGTGGAGGGCTTCGAGATCACAGCTGACAAGCCAGCCACAGCCGTCCAGCTACACGCCAGCCACTGCGAAATTCTGGACAACTATATCCACGATATGATGGTGGCGGTCAATGGGACGGTCGGCAAGATAAGTGCCGATGGTAGCACCCGCGACTATTCCGCGGTGACGCACAACCGAATCGCCTATAACAAGGTCTACCACTGCGAGTACGGCTTCACGCTCGGCGGCGAGGACTGGCTGGTGGAGAACAACGAAGTCAGCCGTCTCTTCATGTACGCCCCCGGCAACAGGTACGACGACTGCGATTACACACGGTTCTTTGGCAAGGGCTGCATCCAGCGGTACAACTACTATCACGGCACGGACACCAAGGAAAGCAAGGTCGCCCACGTCGACGGCATCCAGACGTTCACCAACAACGGCGAGATCGCGCAGGATGTGCTCATCGAGTACAACACCTGCTTCGACTGGGGCCAGGGGTGCATGGTCGAGAGCGCCCCGCACGTCGGCAGCGTGCGGAACTGGACGTTCCGGCATAACATCTACTCCTCCAAACTGCCGACCTACAAAGGGGCGTGGGGGCTGAATATCATCCAGACGCCCGAAGTGACGATTGAGAACAATACCTTCGCCGGGATCACCTGGTTCGGAGTGGGGCTGCGGGGCAAGGAATCGACCAACGGACAGATCCGCAACAATATCCTCTGCGACGTGCGACGGGCCGTTGTTGATGGCGACAGCGATTTCACCCCGGCCAAGCCGGTGGTCGAATACAACCTGACGTTCGAGACTGCGCCGCTCGCAGACGAAAAAAACATCAACGGCAAAGACCCCATGCTCGTGGACGTGGAGAAGCGGGATTTCCGTCTGAAGAAGGGCAGCCCGGCCATCGGGGCGGGCAAGGGCGGCGTGACAATAGGGGCCCTGGAGTACCCCAATGTGCATTACGTTGATCCTCGTCACCCGTCCGCCGCCGATGAGCCAGCGTGGGGCTATCCGGCCGTGCCGCTGGCGAGTCTGGCCAAGGCGTGCGAGATCGCCCAGCCGGGAGAGACCATCGTACTACGGGGCGGGGTGTATCGCGAGGTCGTGGCCCCGAAAAACGATGGCGTGACGGTCCGCGCCATGAAGGGTGAGAAAGTGACGATCAGCGTGGCAGACCTGATCGAAGGCTGGAAGCGCGAGGCGGACGGCGGTTGGTCGGCGACCTTGGCCGATGAGCCAAAGAAATTGCTGCGCGACGGCCAGTTGTGGAGCGAGTTCAGCTATGACAACGCAGCCAGGCGAATCACGGTGAAATCGGGCGGCGACCCTCGGCTGCACGTTTTCGAGACGGTCGTGCGGGAGCAAGGCATCGACCTGATCGGCAAGAAGGACGCAAAGATTGAGGAGATTACGGTTGTGGACACCCTGAAAGTGAGCGCCGTGAATCCGTGAGAGTGTCGCTGATGAGTACCCGGTCATGCGACCCAAAGAGGACAAAGCATGAGAAGTAACTCTCTCCTGATCACAGCTATCATTCTCATAAGTATGTTGACGAGTGCGCGGCTTGTCTGCGGCGACCAGCCTGTGGATTCGACGAGCCGTCATCGCGTTTTTGGCGAGGGCATCGGCCTGTGTGTCAAGTTCTCGCAGGGACAGCCGCTGAAGGACTTGATCCTTCTGAAGGACCTCGGCGTCCGCTGGGTCCGCGAGAGCGAAGCATGGGCCAGAGTGGAGCGCGCTCCTGGCAAGTATGAGTTCTCTCCGGCCCTCAAGGAGCGGCTGGCCTTCTACCGCCAGAATGACATCGCTGCGGTGTTCTGTCTTGTCTATGACAATCGGATCGCTTACCCGCCGACCCTGGATGACCCGCACCGCAATATCGACCCGGAAGCGTTCGGCCGCTACGCGGCGGCTACCGTGCGCCTGCTGCGCGAATCCGGTGTCCACTTCGTCCTTGAGATTTGGAACGAACCCCACAACTTTGTCTTGGGCAAGCAATTGGGCGGACCCTGGCATGGTGGTCCGCCCTGCCCCTGGCTTGACCACTACATCAAGATGATGAGCGAGGCAGTGAAGCAGGTGAAGGCCTTTGATCCCACGATCAAGGTGTTGAGCGACGAAGACTGTACCATCATTCATTACCGTTTGCTGGAAGCCGGGTTACCACGCGAGCTGGATGGTCTTGCGTTCCACCCGTATATGAGCCGCAAGAACACAAAGCCTGAGATTGGCAAGGAGGGCTACGGGGCCTCTTGGGAGCGGCCCTTCACGCTCACCGATGAGGACCATTCGTTTCGTTCCATGGTCCGGCGGTTGCGGGAGCAGGGCCAGGCCAAGCTGGGCAAGACCCCGGAACTCTGGATCACGGAGTTCGGCTGTCCGATCCAGGAGAACGTCAACAGCAATGTCACCTTCGAGCTCGGCAGTACCTCTGAGGAGGGATTAGCCGCCATCCTCGTGCGGGCCTTCATCGGGGCTGAGGCCGCCGGTGTGAAGGCAATGACCTGGTTCAGTTTCTGGGACGGTCCAGATGGCCCGATGGGGCTGCTGGCAAAAGACGGAAACAAGCGCAAATCATACTACGCCTTCGAGACGATGAGCCGGCAACTGGGGCAGTACAGCCTGGTCCGGCAGGTCGCTGGCAGCGTGCATTTGACTACGGGGGTCCAGGCCTATCTGTTTCGTAAGGGCGACGATTGGAAGCTGGTGGCCTGGGTGATTGACGGTCCCACGCGAAAGCTGGCGCTCGCCGGCGCACTGCGCGAGGCGCAGGCCAAGAACGTGCTGGGCGGAACGGTGGATGCTGAGACCAATTCTGGCGGAGTGCCGCAACTGGAACTTGGAACATCGCCCCTGTACCTTTGCGGTGTGCGAGGCAAAGAGCCGATAGAGGAGTGTTTTCGGGAACTGGAGTCATTGTCAAAGGCAGAAGCCTTTCCGACCTACAGCACCACCTTTGACGGTGACGAAGATCCGCTCTCGGAAGGTGGAAAGTGGATCAACAATGGCCTCGATTGGACGAGGATCAGAAAACATGGCGGCATTGCCTGTGGGACTCAAACCGGCACCAACCAAGGCGCTCGTCGGTACGACGATTCCTACTCGCACCTTTCAGGATTTCCGCCGGACCAGGAAGCCTGGGCCCAAGTGCACATCACCAAACCCGACCCGTCTTGCCACCAGGAACTAGAGATCCTCCTGCGATGGAGCAGCTCCGCCCACAACACCACCGGGTATGAGTGCTTCGCCCGATGTGTGAACGATGGTTCCTCTTATCTACAAGTCGTCCGGTGGGAAGGTCCGCTTGGGAAATTCACATATCTCGCCGATAAGCGAGGTGCCGATTACGGTCTCAAGGATGGTGACACCCTCAAGGCCTCAATCGTCGGCAATGTGATCACGGTGTCCATCAACGGCGTCGAGAAAGCCAGGGTCGAAGACGATATGTATGCGACGGGAAACCCTGGCATTGGTGCATTTCTGTCCTGCGATGGCGGCCGGGGTGTTGGTTCCAATACGGACTTTGGATTCAGGAATTTCACGGCCAGGGGAATCGGGCAAAGCCCAGGGATGGGTCCTCGTCCTGTCAGATCTCAACCAAGATGACTACTGAAATGTCTTTTTGGGAGAAAATAAACTATGAACCACGTCATTGACCGGAACCGACTATTTCGTCTTTTCATGATTCTTATTGCTGTGGCGGCCTTCGCGCCGGCGTCCGCCGCCAAGATGCGCGTCACCGATGCAGGGGACGAGAGCACACCTATGCCGCAATTGCCGGGGATCGGCGCGGCGATGCAGGCTGCGATTGATGCACAAGAGGTCGCCGGCGCGGTCACGGTGGTGGTGACCAAGGACAAGATTTTACATCTCCAAGCGAAGGGACTGGCCGACATCGCGACGGGAAAGCCGATGCAGCCCGACTCGCTGTTCTGGATCGCCTCGATGACAAAACCCGTCACAGCCGTGGCTGTCCTGATGCTTCAGGATGAAGGCAAGCTCAGCGTCACCGATCCGGTGGCGAAATATATCCCGGCCTTCGCTGATCTAAAGACTCCTTCGGGCCGACCGGCCAATCTCACCCTCACTCAGCTCCTCACGCACACGTCGGGTCTGGGCGAAGCGCCCGCCGCCGGGGCGCGCGAGGCGCACACGCTTGCCGATCTCGTTCCGCTCTGGCTCGCCGGCCCCATGCAGTATGAGCCCGGCGCCAAATGGCAATACACGCAATCGGGCATCAATCTGGCCGCACGCATCGTGGAGGTCGTCAGCGGCCTGTCGTTCGACACATTCGTACAGCAGCGAATTCTCGATCCGCTGGGCATGAAGAACACGACGTTCTACCCCGCGGTCAACTCCGTTGTAACCGCCTATGCGAAGAACCGGACCACGGGCACGCTCGAGCCCACGCCTCCACGTAGCGACTTTGGCGTGCGCGGTCATCCACCGCTGGGCAATGGCGGGCTCTACTCCACCGGCCCCGACTACGCCCGGTTCTGCCAGATGCTGCTTGCCGGGGGTGTGCTGGACGGCAAACGCTATCTCAGCCCCGCCGCGATGAAACTGCTCACCACCATCCAGACTGGTTCGCTGCCATGCGGTTTCTTCCAATCAGCGGAGTTGGGCAACCACGGCGCCAATTATGGCTGGGGCATCGGTACGTGCATTCTACGCACGCCCCACGAGGGCGTTGCCGCCATGCTCTCACCCGGCACGTTCGGCCACGGTGGCGCCTGGGGCACCCAGGCGTGGATCGATCCCGGCCGCGGCGTGGCGTACATCCTCATGGTGCAGCGCTCGAATTTCGCCAATAGCGATGCGAGCGGCGTCCGCCGTGCCTTTCAACAGGCAGCCGCTGATACGCTGGCAAATGCGACCGCTCCGGACTTCGGACCGAACGTGCTTATCTTCGATCCCTCCATGACTACCATCCAGGAGCAGATTGACGCGGTGTTTCAGAAACAGGAACGCAACCAGTTTGGCTTCGAGCGCTATGCGTATCTGTTCAAGCCCGGCACGTACAACCTTGACGTGCAAGTCGGCTTCTACACGCAAGTACTCGGGCTGGGCCGGTCCCCGGATGATGTCGCCATCACCGGCGCGGTGCGGTGCAAGGCCAATTGGATGGCCCGTCACAATGCCACCTGCAATTTCTGGCGCACTGTCGAGAACATCTCTGTCACGCCCACCAAGGACAACAATGTCAACATCTGGGCCGTTTCTCAGGGTGTGGCCATGCGGCACACGCACATCAAGGGCGACATGAACCTCTGGGACGGCGGCTGGTCCAGCGGCGGGTTCCTGGCCGACTGTAAGATCGACGGCCGGGTGAACTCGGGTTCGCAGCAGCAGTGGCTTTCCCGAAACGACGAGTGGGGAAACTGGATAGGCGGCGCGTGGAACATGGTGTTCGTCGGTGCGGTCAACTCGCCTTCCGGTTCCTGGCCGGCTTCGCCTTACACGGTGATTGACAAGACGCCGGTCATCCGCGAGAAGCCGTATCTCTTCGCGGACGACGAAGGCAACTACTTCGTTAGGGTCCCCGACCTCAGGACCGACGGTGTACAGGGAATCACCTGGGCCAGCGGGACCACTCCCGGCCTCTCGCTGCCGATCGACTCGTTCTATCTGGCCCACCCGGAAACCGACGCCGCCGCCAGCATCAACGCCGCCCTGGGCCAGGGCAAGCACCTGCTGTTCACGCCGGGGATTTACCATATCAAGAGCAGCGTTCGAGTGACGCGACCGGGCACAGTGGTGCTCGGCCTGGGATACCCGACTCTGGTGCCGGACCAGGGAACAGCGGCTCTGGAGGTCGCCGACGTCGATGGCGTCAAGGTGGGCGGCCTCCTGTTGGAGGCGGCGGCCACGAACTCCAGCACGCTCTTGCAGGTGGGCGAACCCGGCTGCACCAACTCTCACGCTACCGATCCCATCTTTCTCTACGACATCTACTGTCGCTCTGGAGGCGCATCGGTGGGCATGACCGACTGCATGGTCACCATCCACAGCAGCGATGTCGTGGGTGACAACTTCTGGCTCTGGCGGGCCGATCATGGCCGGGGCGTAGGCTGGACGGCCAACAAAACCAAAACCGGCCTGATCGTCAACGGCAACAACGTCACCCTGTACGGCCTGTTCGTCGAGCACTGCCAGCAGTACCAGACGATTTGGAACGGCAACGGCGGGCGCGTTTACTTCTACCAGTCTGAGATGCCCTACGATCCGCCCAGCCAGGAGGCTTGGCGGCATGGCACGGTAAATGGATTCGCCTCGTACAAAGTCGCGGACAACGTAACGACCCATGAAGCTTGGGGCCTCGGCGTCTATTGCGTGTTCAACCGCGCGCCGGTCGTGGCCGACAATGCCATCGAGACACCGACCATCCCGGGCATCAAGATGCACCACATGGTCACCATCCGCCTAGGCGGTGGGCAGCCCGGCAGCGGAATTAATCATGTCATCAATGGCACGGGCAATCCGGTGATCACGACAATGAAGGCGACCGTCGATTAGCCGACCCTTCACAATGACTTTAAGGAAGGGACAAACAATGTTAACTTCATATATTGCTCTATTGTTGCTGCTGTTCTTGCAGACTGCCGCGTTCGCAGCCGAATTGACAACTCGCTCAGTCGCCCCGCCGCAGCGCGACATGGTCCTATGGTACCGCCAGCCGGGCGTGCAGTGGCTTGACGCGACGCCGATAGGCAACGGGATCATGGGAGCGATGGTCTTCGGCGGCGTTCCGCAAGAGCGGATCGCGCTGAACGAATCCAGCTTCTGGTCTGGGCGACCTCACGACTATGACGATCCCAACGCGGGCCGGTACTTCACCCAGATTCGCGATCTGGTCTTCGCCGAGAAGTTCCAGGAGGCAGAGAAGTTGGCTGATGCGCACTTTTACGGCATTCCTTCGGCTCAGCAAGCGTATCAGCCTTTTGGGGATCTGCTGCTCTCGTTCGCCGGCGACCAGAGTGTTGAGGACTACCGCCGAGAACTGGACATGGAGACCGGCGTAGCCAAGGTCTGTTATCGTATGGGCGACGCGGTCTTCACGCGCGAGGTCTTTCTCTCCTACCCCGACCGTGTGATGGTCGTGCGAATCACCGCCGACAAGCCCAGCCGCGTGTCCGTCCAGGCACAGTTCAAGAGTCCTTATCTGGATCGTACTACGGCCCAGCCCGATGGCCTCATCATGGAGGGATGCTGGAAAGGCCCGATGAAGCCGGAAAACTGGCTGATTGCGAAGGTCGAGGGCAACGGAATACGATTCCAGGCGGTGTTGCGGGCTCTTGCAGAAGGCGGACAGTCCGAAGCCATGAATGACAAGCTGCACATCCAGAAGGCCAATGCCGTGACATTGATCGTCACGGCCGGAACCAGCTTCGTGAACTACAAGGATATCAGCGGTGACCCCGCTGTGGTCTGTAAGAGAATCCTGGCCGGTGTAGCGGACAAGGACTACGCAATTCTGCGCCGCCGGCACGAAGAGGATTTTCGCAGGCTGATGGGCCGGGTCCATCTAGATGTAGGTGACCGGTCGATGGATGAAACGCCGACCGACGAGCGGATCAAAGTGATGCACGACGGCAAGGACGACGCCAACCTGGAGGCCCTGTGCTTCCAGTTCGGCCGCTATGTCCTGGCCTCCAGCAGCCGGGCTGGTGGCCAATCCGCCAACCTTCAGGGCATTTGGAACGAAGCGGTCGTTCCAAACTGGGGCAGCAAGTACACCATCAACATCAACACCGAGATGAACTACTGGCCGGCGGAAATCTGCAACCTGTCCGAGTGCCACCAGCCGCTGTTCAACATGATCAAAGACATCTCCGTCACCGGTGCCAAGACGGCCAGAGTCTACTACGGCTGCAACGGCTGGGTGACACACCATAACACCGACTTGTGGCGCGGCACGGCTCCGGTCGATGCGGCACGGTTCGGCATGTGGCCTCTGGGAGGTGCCTGGCTCACGCTCCATCTCTGGGAGCACTACGTTTTCACAGGTGACCGGCAATTCCTCAAGGAGTACTATCCCATCATGAAAGGCTCCGCCCAGTTCCTGCTGGAACTGTTGGTGGAGGAGCCCAAGCATCATTGGCTGGTAACGCCGTTCTCGATGTCCCCGGAGCACGGGTATCTCGACAGCGAGGGCAAGCTCGCCTTCCTCTCGCCTGCGCCGACGATGGACGTCGCCATCATCCGCGAACTGTTCCCGCACTGCATCGAAGCCAGCAAACTGCTTGGCGTGGACGAGGAGTTCCACGGTAAGCTTCAAGCCGCCCTCACAAGGCTTCCGCCATACCAGATCAACCGCCGGGGCTTCGTCCAGGAGTGGATTGAGGACTGGCAGCCTGGCGACCAGGGCCATAACGTCTCGCCCCAGTTCCCGTTCTATCCGGGCAGCACCATCCAGTTGCGGCGTGATCCGCAATTGTCGGACGCCATGCGCAAGTGGATGGACACGCGCCGGAGCCGGGGCGGTTGGCCTACGGCGTGGGACATCTGCATGTGGTCACGTCTGGAACGGGGCGACAAGGTCGCCGACTGCATGCGAACTTACGTCAGCAATTCCGTGGCTGCGAATCTGCACAACCGGGGTGCAAATCAATCCGACGGTACCTTCGGCTTCACTGCTGGCGTCGCTGAGGCGTTACTTCAAAGCCACGCCGGCGAGATCAGCCTGCTGCCCGCCCTGCCCACTGGATGGACCAACGGCTCGGTCCAGGGCCTGCGGGCACACGGCGGATTCGAGGTCGATATGCGGTGGAAGGACGGTAATCTTCAGTTAGCTCAAATCCGCAGCCGTATCGGCGGTTCCAGCCGCATCCGCTACGGTGAGAGAACGGCAACGGTATCGGTTAAGGCCGGCGAAACGGTTTCCTTGAATCCAGATCTGACCATGTCGCCCGCTCGCCCCCGTGACTACCATTTCGACGGGACGATCTCCCGCGAGGTATTGGAGAACTACCTGGACCGCTCCGTGACCATGGCGTATTTCTTGGTCACAGGAAAGACCGAAGGCAATCGAGAGTATCTCTACCGCGACGACGACTTACGGCTGATTCAGAATATCGGGGCCAAGTTCATCGGCCGGGCCATTTACCGCTGGAACGGCGAAAGCCGCTTGAACGATCCCAACTTCTGGAAGGACGCGAAAACGCTGATCGCGAAGGTCCATGCCTTCGACCCGGATGTCATCTTCCAGGGCTGCATGTTCGAGACGATCAGCCGGGACGTGGAACGCGTGAAGGTTCCAGCCTGGGTGTTCAGAGACTTCGGCCTGCCCGTCGACGACCGGACGTTCTCATATGACGCGATGCTCAACAAAGACGGTAAGCTGGTCAACCATTGGGGCCGAGCTAGCGTTCCTGATGTGACCCGGCCGGAAACGCAATTGTGGTTCTACTACCTGGCAGGATCCTACATCGACCTGGGCTGCGAGGCTTTGCACTTAGGCCAAGTGGACTTGATCGGCATGGCCGATCGCGACCTGAAGGAATGGTCCCGCGTCGTAGCCAGAATCCGTTCCTACGCAAAGGCCCACGCCCGCCGCCACCTGGTGCTGCTGGATGCCCACGTGCCCAGGGGCGGAATGGTCGTGGACGGCGTGAGCCTGCTGGATTTCAACTCTTTCCCGATGCGTATAAAGGCCATCCCGGAGAAACCGCACGAAGCTGAGCTGCAAGTCGGCCACTTGGACAGCCTCTACAAACGCAGCAAGGGCTGCATCTCGCCCAGCGGCTGGAGTTGCCAGAGCCTGCCTTACTTGGTCGAATTCGACAACTTTGGCCGTAGCCGAACGCCCAATGTCGCGGACAATAAGACGATCTTCGTCTGGGGCTGGGACGAGATCTCGTGGTTCTCCCTCCAGCCGGAAGAGTACCGGAATAAGTTCCTCGTCTACGCCTACGACTGGCTTCAAAGAACCGACCCGAACGGCCATCTGCAAATGCCGATAAGCCGGATGCTCTCCTGTCCGAACGAAAGCCAGGGCAGTTACCGGGCCAATATCAGGAGCCCGAGTTGCCCCATAGGATACTCCCAGGAAGAGACAATCAAACAGATATGGAGTAACAACCTTCGTCCAACGGAAAACTGAGTAGTTCTGCGCAACTCAAGGAGTATATATCATGGCAGACACACAACGTACGGTCAGCCGCCGGGACTTGCTCCAGGCCTCTGTGGCCGCAGCAACGTTCACGATAATCCCGCACCACGTTCTGGGAGGTCAAGGCCAGCCCTCGGCCAACGAGAGGCTGAATATTGCGGCGGTGGGCGTCGGCGGCATGGGTGCCAACAATCTATCCGCCTGTGCGGGGGAGAATATCGTCGCCCTCTGCGATGTGGACGCCGGCGGCTACGCGGCAAAGACCATTGCCAAATACCCTGGCGCTAAGACTTATAAGGATTTCCGTGTCATGTTCGACCGGCAGAAGGACATAGACGCGGTCATTGTGGCCACTCCTGACCACACTCATGCGGTCGTGGCCCTGGCGGCTATCCGGCGCGGCAAGCATGTGTATGTCCAGAAGCCCCTTACCCACAGCGTCTATGAGGCACGGGTGCTCGTGGAGGAAGCCCGCAAGTACAGGGTAATGACCCAAATGGGCAACCAAGGGCACTCCGGTGATGGTCCGCGGCTGATCAGCGAGTGGATCGCTGATGGTGTCATCGGCGCGGTGCGCGAGGTCCACTGCTGGACCAACCGCCCTGTCTGGCCACAGAGTATCGAAGTCGAGCGGCCGAAGGAAACGCCGCCTGTGCCATCCACGCTCGACTGGGACCTCTGGATCGGTCCAGCACCCCTGCGACCATACCATCCCTCCTATCATCCTGGCACATGGCGGGCGTGGTGGGACTTCGGCACAGGGTCGCTCGGCGACCTGGGCTGCCACATCATGGACCCGGCGTTCTGGGCCTTGAAACTCAAGTACCCCGTCAGTGTCGAAGGGTGCATCTCGACCTACTGGGAGCGTCTGTGGCGGAAGACCGAGCCGAAGAATGAGCAGTATCCCCGCTCGACTATCGTGCGCTACAAATTCCCCGCGCGGGATGGTATGCCTGAAGTCAAACTGACGTGGTGGGATGGTGGCATGATGCCCGAGCGGCCGGAGGTCCTGGAGAAGGGACGCCGCATGGGGGACGATGACGGCGGCGTTCTCTTCATTGGTGATAAGGGCCTGCTGATGTGCGGCTGCTTTGGTAAGGGTGCACGCTTGATCCCTGAGTCTCGGATGAAGGAGTACAAGAAACCCGCTCCGACGCTGCCGCGTGTGCCGGGCGGCGAAAGCGGCCATGAGAGAGACTGGGTCCGCTCGTGCAAGGACGGCAAACCGTCGAGCGCCAGCTTCGACTATTCCGGCCCCTTCGCCGAGACCGTTCTTATGGGGAACCTGGCCATCCGCTTCCCCTTCCGCGAACTCCAATGGGATGGTGAGAAGATGGAAGTGACCAATGATAAGGATGCCAACGCATACGTCCGGCGGCAATACCGGAGCGGATGGACGCTGTAGAAAGGACATCCTGGCGTATTAAGCGGTAATGGTCTGTCTGAAGTACCATGGAGGACTCTTGAAGTTCTTCTGGGGAGCCACCTGATGGAGGGGATGAATGAGTTTACACTTCTGGCCATCGGGGCCCACACCCTTCAGGCGTATGCCGACCCCGTCAACGCTGAGCTGAGGATGACTCCGGTTATGGATGAAGGATCAACTCAAGAGCGGGTATTGTTCGTCAATTCAACTGACGCAGCAGCCGGGTCGAAAGTCTCAAAATCAGTGGGTAACGAGGCCACTTACAATCTGCTGACAATGGTGGTGCCTCGCAGAATGCTGTCTCCATTTTGACTCCACGCCCAGGCATTTCAGCCAAAATTGCGCTTGGCAATACCATGTCAAGTGCAAAAAAGGTGGTTTTCACGATTTATCGGTCTGGAAATCGGACTTGTTGTCCGTTGTCCCCTTACATGCGAAGTTTTGGAGATTTCACGAAGCGCTCATATACAAGAGCCCGGCGACCCGCACTGAGATTCCCACGGTTCTTGGCTGAAGTACCTCCATTTTTCTGAAAAATTTCGCTTTTAACGACTTTGACCCTTCTTTAGAATTTCTTACACAGGAAAATCCATCATTCTGGTCTATTTTCTTCACATTTGTTCCGTAATGTGAAATTGGAGACCCTAAAAATCCAGAAATAAATCTCGGCAGAGTGAGAGTTTCGAAATAAGCTTTAAAAATACGAGATTCTAAATCACTCACATCCTCAATTAACTTCTGACACAGCAACAGTAAAGGGCGAAGCAAAATCGCCTTCTACACTTAGCCTATGCCATTGCCGCTGATAAGTCAAAAAGTTTTTATAACCAGCCTTTATCTCGCCAGTAACGGTATTCTCCTGCCCAGTCTTTTTTTCTTGCCTCGACTATTCGCCTGAAATGCTGTTTATCCTTTTCAATAAGTTACAACTGGTCAGGATAAGCCCTTTCTTCTTGAACCCGGATACACCGAGAGCAAATCGAACGAAACAACACATCCCCCAAAGAAAATTGGATTGTGTTAGATTAGATCGTGTAGGGGGCACGCATCGCGCGGGATCGCATCCGGTTGGCTTCGGGATCGCCGACAAACTCAGCCTTGCGCAGATCGAACTTCAGGTTCCGCCTCAATTGCTCGCAGATGTCTGCGGCCAAGCAGATGTTCATGGACCGATACATGACGTCAGGGTTCGCCACCGTGGGTTGGCGCGACCGGATACAGTCGAAGAAATCCCGCACGTGGTTCAAGGGCCGTTGTGTGCGGGCCGTGTAGTCCGCCAGCACTTTCTTGTATTCGCGCAACAGCGCCGGCGATGAGACATCGGGGCTCGAATAACCGTCGGCGGCCGCGACCCATCCTTCGAGACCATCGAACCGCTCACCACAAGCGCCATGCCAATACTTGCACGGTTCCCATACCGAACCGCCGACTCGGAACAGAACCAACTTCACGCCGTTGGATAAGCGTGTCACCATCGTCTCATCCGGACCCTCATACTCGAACTCGATGAAGAAAACGTCCGCCATGTCGAGTCCGGCCAGAGCTTGGGCAACCGTGTGCGCGCCCCACATCGCGACATCGGTAGCAAAATCATAAAAGTGATACCACCCTCCATTCACATAACCGCCGTTGTAAGGGCGCCAGGGACATGGACCGAGCCAGACATCCCAGTCCAGTTCATCCTGGGGTGGTTCCGGTTCCGCAGCCAACCAGTCATGACGCCACCCATCGCGCCAACGAATGTCGGCGTAAGCGGTATGAATCTGGCCCAACCGGCCGGATCGGGCCATTTCTATGGCAAACACGTGATTCCCCTCGCTGAGCCGCTGGGCGCCGGTTTGATAGATCCGGCCATACCGGCGCGCGGTCTCCACGACCATCTGCCCCTGCGCCATCGTGAGGCAGGCCGGCTTCTCACAATAGACATCCTTGCCAGCCCGCATGGCCATGATCGAAGCCAGCGCGTGCCAGCGGTCGCCAGTGGCAATCAACACGGCATCCACATCCGTCCGCTCGGCCAGAAACTGTCGTATATCGCCATACACGGCACAATCCTTATTGCCATATTTACTGTCCACCATGTTCTTGGCCGCTTGACGCCGGCTTTTTAGGACATCACAGATGGCGACCCACTGCAGATCCGGCTCGTTCAACATCCAACCCAAATCATAAGAACCGCGGCCGCCGATTCCAATTCCGCCCATCACGATTCGTTCGCCGGGCGAAACAGTTCCGCCACGCCCCAGCGCCGAGGCCGGAACATAATACGGCAGCGCCACCGCACTTGCTGCCATCACCCCCCGTGTCAAAAACCGACGCCGCGTGAGTGTTGTACGATTGTCAATGCTCATAGGATTTTTCTCTTTCTATTCAATCTTATCCGACATTTCCCATTTGACCTCGCCGGCATCGCGCCGCCGGACCGTGTTGCATTATTGTTTATCATCAATTTGAACATTTGCCAGCATGAGCAAAAAAATCGGCAGAGGAATATTTCTCGCTCCGTTGGCTTTTATCCAGGATCACTTCGGTTTGGACGCCACGTTTATGAGCCTCTACTACTGCTTTTGCAATCGGAGACGAAGTGAAACTATATGCCTGAATCAACACGCTACTTTTTGCCTGGTCCAGTGTTTTTACAATAGCCTCTGTACATCCACCTTGAGGCGAGAAAAATACTTCTATCTCATCAGATGAAATTTGAATTGGTTTCGAATTGGTTTCGCATCCGCTTTGATAGCTCAGAAGCATGATTACAGTCAGAAGCGATAGGAACCGTTTAATCATAGTCTTTCAACTCCTTTGAAAAGACTTTCCCACCATGTGCTCTATATCACTTCTATAGTAAAGAAAATCCTGACAACTACCGATAACATTAACAGGTAGCGATTGTAACCGCAGTTTGGTTGCTGCTCAATTGTCTAACAGTTTTTTGAAAGGGTATTGGAATGGCTTGTGGTAAGAAGGGTTGTGGAACAAAAAAAGTAATGGCCAAAAAAGGCAAAAAGAAAACCAAGAAGTAGAATAAGTATTTTAGTTTTCTCTCCTCCCTCTTAGCGTGGTTGCATTCTCAAGAGGGAGACGGTTTCATTTTTCTTTATTGTGAACTTTATTATAAGCCTCAGTTATCCTTTCAGTTGATGGTTGCAGATAAACAGAGGTAGTCTTTAGACTCCGATGCCCAACCTGCTTTTGAACAATAGGTAACGCCACGCCTCTATCAACTACATAATGGAATATGTGACTGTGGCGTAGCGAGTGCACCGTGAACATCTTTAGGTTCCTACCATAGGTGTCTTTACCGTAGACCTGTTGTAATCCCGTTTTGTTGACGTAGAACTGGAAAATCTGTCGAATTCGGTTTTCTGTATATGGGGTATTCCACCTTTTTCCAGGGTGAAATAAGTATGCATCTTGTGTTCTTATCCTGTCCCCGCGTTTACTCAAGATGCCCTTTTGTTTCAGCATACTCTTTATTTCGTTAGTTAAACCTTTCGGCAAATAACTGATTCTTGCATGTTTGGTCTTGGTATTCTCAGCAGGAAAGAAAACCGTGCTGCGACCGAAGTTTAGATGCTTGACTTGAATCTTGACAAACTCGCCGACTCTGCAGCCGAGCTCGTAGATAATTTCAAACATCAGCTTATAAAAATAGTTATCAATCGAGTCAAAGAGCTGTCCCAGTTCATCGAGCGTCAAGTACCGAATGATCTCTCCGAAGCGTTCGTATTTCTTCGAATGTCGTGGCTTCTTGTCCGGACTCTCCGTCGCAGGAGTAGGATCAGCGGGCTGTTCTGATTGCATGTAAATGTGAAATCAGAAGGGTTTATAAATGTATCGAAACGCATGCTGAAAGTGGTAGTTCGGGGGAGAAAAACGAGGCCCGTTTTTGGGCCAAAATTGCGGGTTTTGTGACACTTTAACTATTTGCTAAAGTGTAGCGAGTTTGAGCCAATAACACTCCCAACAAAAAAAGGCTGACAGTCCTTCGAGCTGCCAGCCCTTTGCCTTTCTATCCTACAGAGGTGTTGCTGCTACGGCGTTACCGCCCGGTTGTAGAGCCGGACATCGTCAAGCAGGCCGGTCCAGAAACTGCCGGCCTCAAGATTCTTGCCGGCGCCAATGTGCAGGCCGCCATCCGAGCCGACCAATTCCGCTTGTGTGTCTTTGGCAACCTCGACATCATCAACGTACAGCTTTCTATAGGTAAGGAGTCCTACCCAGCGCTGAGCGGTTTTGCTTGGTGAGAATTAGCAAATGCGCATGGTACCGGCCGGCATTGTATCCAGCGGCAGAATATGGTAAGATATTTATGTAACGTGGCGCAGGTCAGCACGATTGACACGCGCTGGACAAGTCGCCAAACCGCTGTGGTATGTGGAGGACGGAGCCTGTCTTTACGTGTAGGAGGTCGTCAACGACTGCACACGGTGAGGGAGGTGAAACATGTATCATATATCCTCTGGATGCTCGGTTGTTCAAAGATCCGTCAGGTATCTTGCGCACGAGTCTCCCGCTGCGATCTTCATTCTGACCGTTGCCGTTTCTGTCAATGCCATCGCCCTTGGACAGGCCTCCACTTTGCCCAACGGAGTGGCGTGCAGCAATGTGAGACAGACCTCGGCTGTGCTTTGGGCGCACAGTACGGCGGTGGGTTGTACAACGTTCGAACACTCGCACTCTGCAGATTTCAGCACAGTAGGTGGGCATGAAGTGGTTGCAGTCATAGATCCGAATAAGCCGGTCAAAGTCGAGATAGCAGGCCTGATTCCCGCAACTCAATACTATTACCGCTTCACGGATGCGCAAAATAATACAGCCTATGGTGAGTTTAGAACACCTTCAACTGTAGGTATGACAGTAGGCCTACACTTTGGAGCATCCGGAGATTGGCAGCAACCGCCGCCCTTCCCGAGCCTGAGCAATGTAGCGGTGAGCAATCTCGATTTTTTCATCAAGCTTGGCGATTCCATCTACGCTGATTCTGAGTCGCCGGCGCTTCCAGGAATACACCAGGCCCGAACTCTCGAACATTTCCGTATCAAACACAACGAGAATCTGTCTTGGCGATTCGGCCTCAACATCATGGCCTCATTGCACGCCTCGACTTCAATTCTTGCTACGATTGACGACCATGAGATTGTTGACAACTTCGCAGGCGGTACAGCACCAGGGCAGTCCCAGGATGCACCTGATGTTCACCCTTTAGAACCCCCGCTGTTCACCGAAGCAGTCGATTTCGTGAATGAAACACAGGTTTACAAGGATGCCATGCGGGCGTTCCAGGAATACCACCCAATCACTAACGAGCTCTGGAACGTACCCGACGATCCACGCATGCATCAGAAGCCCAAGTTCTACTATAAGGCTGCTTATGCAAGCGACGCAGCAGTCTTACTTCTGGATACGCGCTCCTTTCGAGACGCTCCGCTACCGCCCGTGCACGATCCGTTTGACTCAAATGAGGTGGCGACTTTTGTGGCCAGCACTTTGACGCCAGGTCGCACTATCCTCGGCCGCGCCCAAATGGAGAACCTGAAGAGTAGCCTGTTGGAAGTTCAGTGTACCGGCATCACATGGAAATTCGTAGTGGTCCCGGAGCCTATTCAGAACTTCGGGATTATCAATGCAGAGTACCGTTTTGAGGGATACGCGGCTGAGCGGACAGAGTTGCTGAAGTTCATTCACGATAGCAGCATCAACAACGTGGTATTCATTGCCGGGGATTTCCACGGCACCATTGTCAACAATCTCGCCTATCAGGAATTACCTGCTGATCCGTGCAGCGCGTACGAACTCACCTCAACGCCAGTCAATGCTTTTGAGGTGGTAACAGGCCCCGTGGCGTTCTTTGACAGCCTATTGGGACCATCCATTGTCAAGCTGGCAAGTGATGCTGGCGTGCTGAGTCCATTTCTGAAAGCCTTTTATGATTCTCTGCCAGTTCGTGTGGATACAGACAGCATTACCAACGACAAGGATGACTTCATTAAGGCGCTTGTAGATGCTCAACTTGAGCCTTTGGCCTATGATCCGATCGGTTTGAACAGCAATCTTTCTGCCGCTGACGGGTTGATTGACGCTGAGCTCATCCAAGGGGATTACCTGGCCTGTCATACATACGGATGGGCTGAATTTGAGATTGAAGCCGATACACAAGATTTGCTCATAACCGTCTATGGTATTCACGCATACAGTGAGTCCGATCTACTATCTGATCCAAACAGTGTGCTCAAACAGGATCCACGGATAGTCAGCCAATTCACAGTCCATCCCAAGAGAACTCAGATTGGCGACTTTGATGCGGATAAGGATGTTGATCTTGAAGACTATACTGTATTTGCGTCATCCTGGCTGGTAGAATCCGGACAGCCCAGTTGGAATCCCAAGGCTGATATGGCCTATCCCCAGGACGACATGATTGACATGCTTGATCTCAGTGTGCTCGCACAGAACTGGCTAGCATGTGTCGAATAGGCAATCGCCTCACCTTGTTATAGTGGGGCGCTGCAGCTATCCCGTGTCGCGATAGCTTGGGCACGCTGTCCACGCTGCACGGTGACGCGATTTGGCAGCGTACAAACCAAAATGCCGGGGATACTGCCGCAAACGCTCCTCACGATGCTAAGGCTGCCTGCAACATGGCTCTGGCATACGCCACGTTGTACACGATGCCAGCGTACCCGCCGCCGCCAGGGTAGCCCTCTCGGAAGCCGGGCTGCTGCCGGTCGTAGTCTAACGCGCGCGGATGCTCGGGATAGATCGCCCCGGTGTACTTCTGCCGCACCAACTCCTTCATGACCCCGAACATGTCAACCTCGCCCTCGTCCGGGAACACCTCTGCGTATTTCTCGTAGGGCTTGTGCACACGCACATTGCGGAAGTGCATATGGTTGATCCGTTTCTTGCTGGCAAAGTAGCGGCAGACCTCGACCGGGTCCTCACCCATTTCCTTCGTCACTCCGCAGTCGAACGTGATCCCGTTCGCCGGGCTCGGGACGATCTCGATGAGGCGCTTCCAACCTGCCACCGTTCCCATGATCTGTCCGGACCCACGGCTTAGTGACGCCGGAGGGTCGTTGGGATGCAGAGCCAGCCGGACCCCTGATTCCTCGGCCAAGGGCACCACGGCCTTAAGGAAATACGTAATGTTCTCCCACATCTCTTCCAAGCTGTGAGCACCTTCCTGTGGAAGCGGAGGCAGATCGTTCATGCGGTCGTAGTCAAATGCGGTGTATCCCGCGCCGGCTCTTCCGATCTGCTCGTAGTAGCCCTCCATAGCACGGTGGGCATAGAAGTTGTACTCGATCACCGGCAGGCCAGCTTTGCCGGCTGCGCGTATGGACTCAATCACCTTCTCGATCTCTTCGTCGCGACCGGGCCTGCCGTAAATGGTGTTCGGGAATCCGCCGATCATCAAGTTGTACAAGGTCAGGCCCGCCGCCTTGAGGCGCTCGACGCGGGCGCGGAGGTCGGCCTCCTGCCAGGGGATGCGTGGTCCTCCGCCTAACACGTAGTCCACGCCAATTTGCTGGATGCGCCGAATGGCAGCATCTTCCTGGCCCCCGGGGGCTCGCCCGCCGTCGCCCAATCCAAGGCAAAGCTTCGGCGTGTCCGGACCCTCGATAATCGGCCACCGCTTCACGGCCGGTGCCGCCACTACCAAGGAAGGCGCCAGAGCAATTGCTCCCGCCGCCTGTATCATTCTTCTTCGAGATAAATTCACGGTCATGAGGTGTATCTCCTTCAATTTACCCATGCGGGCATACCCAGATTGAATCCAGCTTGCCGAATCCACCCTATCCTATCTTCTGAGCTGCCTGCGTTCAATGAGTTTCGAGAGAGTTTTGACCGATGACAGCCTGTCTGCTCAAGGTTCTGCGTATTCGGATGCAATTGTCCTGGCGTTTGATGTGGGGAAGTTGCTAAAATATCAGGATATGATGTCGTCCTGAAGATTGTGGGAAATCCGGCCTGAGGTAGTCGGAATCTAAGGAAGGTCAAGAAGTGCTACCACCAAGAAAAGATCACACGCGGTTGACATGCCCGAAAAAGAACAGTCCGCTAAAGAACCAGAGCAGATGTCGCTGGTTTACGTGGATATTCCCAGCAGGTGGACTGTTGGCGCTGATATGGTTCCTGCTTCGGGTGATCCCGAAACCGTCACGGGCAGCGTATCCGTGTCAGCGGGCGGCTTTTCCGCTGGCGTCCGGCTTTATCATTTGGTTCGCTGGCGTCATCGGCTCGATCACATTCATTCGCAGAGCAAGACGGTGTCTGGCGCAATCGCGCTACACATTATGTGCGGTGCTTATCGCCGTCAGCGTCGGATCGGTGTGGTTCGCTCAGAGCATTACAGCAGAGCAAACGCTCCTTGCCGATGAGCCAGTCGCAAATGCTCCGATAGGAAATGCCAAGGGGATTCATCCCGGGCGCATTGTGTGGGTGCACGACCCGGATGCAACGGATTGGGACGGCCCTGGAGATGGCCATTGGTGGGAAAGTAGCCACACGTATCAGGAGGCAGTAGATGAGATGATGAGCAGAGCATTGAAGGCGCTCAGCGGTGAGCCAAGCGATACGGCCACCTGGGACGCACTGTTCAGATATTTCAATGAGACGCACGGCAAGGCGAACGTCGGATACAAGCCAGGCGAGAAGATTGTCATCAAGGTGAATTTCGTCGGGTGCATCAGGATTTGGAACAGCAGCGGAGTCACAAACATCAAAGACTACAATCTGAGGAACCCTGATTATATGAACACCTCGCCGCAGATGATCATTGCCTTGCTGCGGCAGCTTGTGGATAAGGCCGGCGTCAACGAAACCGACATCACGGTCGGCGACACTCTGTGCTACTTCCCCAACGAGTTCTACAACATGTGCCACCAGCATTTCCCAAATGTTCGGTACATGGAATACCTGGGCCAGTTCGGCCGAACCGCTGCTAAGCCGTCGTCAGTTCCCCTTTACTGGAGCACACCGGATGCGGCCGGATCGACGACAGACTATGTGCCTGCGTCCTATGTTGAGGCCGAGTACATCATCAACCTGGCAAATCTCAAGAGCCACAACGACCAGGCCGGCGTCACGCTCTGCGCGAAGAATCACTACGGGTCGCTGGTCAGGAGGCCGGCTCGCTCAGCGAATTACTACGATTTGCATAAGGACCTTCCGTTTACCACTCCTGGTATGGGGCATTATCGGCCTCTGGTGGACCTCATGGGGCACAAGCACCTTGGGGGCAAGACGCTGCTCTATTTGATTGACGGGCTTTATGCCGGCAAACATGCGAAAGAACGAGCGCCAAGGAAATGGAACAGCCCGCCGTTTGAGGGAGACTGGAGTTCAAGCCTGTTTGTCTCCCAGGATCCGGTGGCGATCGATTCGGTCGGCTTCGATTTTCTGTGGGCCGAGTGGGACGATGCGCCCCACCGATCCGGCACAAGCGATTACCTGATCGAGGCGGCGTTGGCGGACAACCCGCCTTCGGGCACGTTCTATGACCCTGACCACAAGGGAAATGTAACTCGTTTGGCAAGTCTGGGGGTCCACGAGCACTGGAACAATCCGACGGATAAGCAATATTCCCGCAATTTAGGAACGGGCAAGGGCATAGAGCTGGTGAAGCTGGGAAAGGCCCACCAGAATGATGTGGCCACCCTGGCTCTTAGCGCCAAGTGAACCTCCATTTGATACCGGATGATTCGGGGGTTAGCCGTGCCATCGTGGGGCCGTGTGTGTGTTGTAGACCCAAAATTGCAGGCCTTAAGTTTCTGGTGATCCCCCAACCAGTCCGGTAGAAACACAGTGTGCGCAACCTTAGGCGGAGAGGTTCCCGTATCCTCTCTTTCGATAAGGCAAGCGGGTTCCTAATTCCACCATAGTCCACGGTTCCGTGAGCCCCTCGCTCATCCCGGACGGTCGGTTTTCCCGAGTCCGGTTGGCAGCAGCAGCTTTCCCCAGAGGACCTTCCCAGAGCCGGGGCCGAAGCCCTGGGCTGCCGGAGGATGTTCTGTGTCGAGTGGCACCTCCGGCAAGTACGGGGCAAAGGAATAACAAGCCCGCCCCGCGACTGTCGGGAGGTGGTTTGAGTGGGAGAGCAGGGGCGGCAGGCCTGAACTGCCGGAGGGTGTTCTGTGTCGAGTGACAAATCAATCGTCATACTGCTGCGTAAGCACGGAGCAAAGGAATAACCACCCCGACCCGTGGCTGCCGGGAGGCGGTTTGTGGGGGAGAGACGGAGCCGTGGCCCTGGAAGGTTGCTGGTCGTTTGCCATCCAAATTGCAGGAGCTTGAGCTTGATGGTATGATGCATAGCGACAAGTCGTGCTTGACTGCCGGGCTGCTGTGACGGGATGGCTCAGTATGCAGGAGGATACATGAGACGTACGGGGATTCATACGATTGGACTTCTGTTCCTTTTCTCCACGGGCCTTCTCGACACGGCCCAGGCCCGCCAGGAAACAGGTAACAACGGTAACAATGTCGATGCGACTATACGGCACCTTATCAGCGCTGTCGACTCCGAGCGAATATCGAAGCACCTTTTCTATCTCGCAAAGGATCCGTTGCCCTATCGCAAGTTGAACCTGACCATGCCTGGCCATGAGAAGAACACACTCTACGAGGCCGACTACCTTGCCGGCAAATTGGAGGCGTGGGGATATCACGTTGAGCAAGAAGGCGTTCGGGTACAGGCATTTCGTCGGGATACGAGCAAGCCAAAGCACGCTCAGTACTCTCCGCCCAAACCCGAAGACCCCTGGTATACGGCGTACAATCTCTATGCCGAGAGAAAATGGTAATCGGCATGTAAAACAGCCACGGGTCGGCACGCAAATCAGCCACACCCAGGCCACATAATAAGCCTCCAACCGGAGGCACACAAGTACGATTCTATTTATTCTTGAGTTTACCTTTTTGCACAGACTGTTTGAACCGGTAGCTTTCGCCATTCATCTCGAAGATATGACAATGGTGCGTCAGACGATCCAGCAAGGCAGCAGTCATCCGTTCGCCCTGAAAAACCTGGACCCATTCGCTAAACGCCAGATTGCTGGTGACCAACAGGCTGCCTCTCTCATAGCGATCAGCAAAGACCTGGAACAATAGTTCAGCTCCTGTGCGGCTAAAGGTCAGATACCCCAGCTCATCACATATCAGCAAATCAACTCTGTCCAGCTGTGTCTGGAATCGCTCCAACTGGTACTGTTTACGCGTCTCTTCCAAGTGATTGACCAGGTTTGCAGCCGTGAAGAACCGTACCTTGCGTCCCTCTCGACAGACAGCCAAGCCTAAAGCAACCGCCAGGTGGGTCTTGCCTGTACCAGGCGAGCCGATCAGACAGCAGTTTTCTTTTTTATCGATCCATTCACCCCGGGACAATTCCAATATCTTCTGTTTGCTCAGCGAAGGCATTACACTAAAGTCATAACCCTCGAAGTCCTTATGGGCCGGGAAGCCCGCCTGCTTGATACGGTTTTTAAGGGCATTGGTGGCTCGGGCAGCTACCTCCAGCTCCGTTAATCTTAACAAATACTGCTGGTAGGTGGCATTCTGAGATGAAGCTTCTTTTGCCAACTTGTCGCATTCTGCTTTCATGGTTGGAAGGCGAAGCTGTTTGAGATTGGTTTTTAACAGCATGTTTTCATTGTCAGACATAGTCTACCTGTCCTTTCTCTGGACTTGGCTCCAGACAAGGATTTACAGTTAAGTGTTGATCAAATTTACTCAGATCAGGCATTGGAACCTTAATCTGATAATCACTGATGCTCGATTCGGTCGAGTCTATTAATGGTTGTTTTTGTGCCAGACGATGTGCCTTGTGGATAATCATGTCAGCATTGACCGTTGAATTAGTCAGGCAAAATTCGATGGCCTTTTTAATTCTTTCTACAGGATGCTCAGCCAGCAATTTCAGGATGCGAATATAGTGCCTGGCTCCTGCGAAAGGTCCCAGCCGGTTCTCGAGCAGTTGGCGAAGTTCAGTAAAGCAGGCTGGAAGCTGCCAGCTACGAAATAGCTCGGAGTGGTCCAGCGTGGCCGGGCGGCGTCCCAGCACCGCCAGGTAATGCAGCGGCTCCAGGATCTGTTGGTTACGCTGGTAGCACCGTCTGTGATAAGCTATTTGCGTATCGCGAGCTACAATCCTGACATGGAAAGGATAGGCCTTAACAGTAACTGTCTCGAAGGCCCAACGGCGAGGGACGCTATAGCGGTTGGTATCAAAACGAACGGTCTGGTATTTATCCGCCTTCGCCTCGACGGCCACATAGGGGTCAAATCGATGTTTGGGCAAAGCTAAGGCCGCGGCTTTGTCCTGCTCAAATCGCTCTCCAACAGTCCCTGTCTTGCCGGCCACGCGATGTGTAAGCTTGTTCAGACAGCACTGCCGAAGATACTCATTAAGTTCATCATAGTCTCTTACCTTCGGCACTGGTGTAGCCCAGTCCCGCTGCAGGTCGTAGATGCTATTTTCAACGTAAGGCTTCTCGTTGGCTCTGGCTGGCATACAGAAGGCTGGCTCGAAAGTATAATGGCTGGCCAGGGCGGCATACCGAGGAGCTAGACTACGGCTGCGTCCTTTGAAGATCTCCTTGACTATGGTCTTGGGATTGTCCCACCACAGTTGTTTAGGGACACAGCCAAAGAATTCAAATGCTTGGACCAGTCCGCTTAGTATGGATTCCAATCTTTCGGTGGGAAAGGCCATGGCAAACCGAAAGCTCGAATAGCTCCAGGTGGTAACCAATACAGGCACTTGCTTTCTACCATTTGGAAAGTCGACATAGATGTGCCCGAAGTCGGCTTCCAGCCGCTGTCCCGGCTCGTGGGCCAGAGGAATGAATGTCTCCCGCTCTTTGTGGCGATGCCTTTTTACATATCTGCGAACCTGATCGTAGCCGCCTGGGTAGCCATATTCATCCCTGAGTCGGCGGTACATCTTTGATGCTTTATGCCGTTGCTTGGGCGGCTGTGACTGGTCATCTATCAATATCTGCTCGATGATGGGCATGAAAGGCCCCAG
>Ga0315274_10002140_pt1 | contig 30093 bp, 26 predicted proteins | sample YL17G02_20_MG_FD_203700 | JGI IMG/M metagenome (GOLD analysis project Ga0315274, IMG submission 203700) | Sediment microbial communities from Yellowstone Lake, YNP, Wyoming, USA - YL17G02_20 | ecosystem: Environmental > Aquatic > Freshwater > Lake > Sediment | place: USA: Wyoming | collected...
CGTGATGGCGCAGACCCCGCCGGTCGTGATTAAGGGGAAGGAGCGTCCACAGATTTCCGCGTTCGTGGTTGACCGCAAGGACCCTGAGACCGCAAAGGGATTTGAAGTCGCATTCCGCTGCCGGTTCATGGGTCTCCACGGTATTTCCAACGGTCTGCTGCGTTTCAAGGATATGAAAGTACCGGCCGAGAATATCGTGGGGAAGAGTGGCGAAGGTCTTAAGATCGCTTTGATGACGCTCAACACGGGCCGCCTGACGGTTCCCGCCCTTTCGGGCGCCGGAGGAAAACACGCACTCCACTATGCGCACAAGTGGTGCAACACGCGCATTCAGTGGGGCATGCCGATCGGCAAGCACCAAGCCGTGGCTAACATGACGTCGCGGATGGCCGCGGAGACCTTCGCGATGGAAAGCATCAACTGGCTCGCGTGCGCGCTGGCCGACAAGGGCGGCGTTGATATCCGGCTCGAAGCGGCCATGGCCAAATACTTCTGCACGGAAACGGGCTGGCGCGTTGGCGACGACCTTATGCAGGTGCGCAGTGGGCGTGGCTATGAGTCCTTCGACTCGTTGCGCGGGCGTGGTGAGGAACCGGTTGTGTGCGAACGCACAATGCGCGACGCGCGCGTGTCGCGCATCCTCGAAGGGACGAGCGAGATCATGCAGCTCATCATCGCCCGGGAAGCCACCGACATGCATATGAGCAAGGTCATGCCCATCATGAACCCGAAGACGCCGATGGGCCAGAAGATATCGATGGCGTTCAAGGCGATGGGCTTCTATCTGACGTGGTTCCCGACGACTCTCATGCCGGCCTTTGCTCCGGCGGACGTCAAGAACCTGTCCGCGAAGAACCGCGCGCACCTCGGGTTTGTTGCGCGCAACTGCAGGCTGCTCGCACGGAGGATCTTCTACCCGATGGCCGTGTACGGGCCGAAGCTCGAGCGTAAGACGCTCATCCTGGCGAGGTTCGTCGATATCGGCACCGACCTCTACGCAATGTCGGCCAGCCTGTCACGCGCAGAGATGCTGCTCGGACAAGATCCCAGCAACAAGACCGTGAATGACGTGGTCGACCTTTTCTGCCGGATCGCGCGCCGCCGCATCAGAAACAACTACAAGCTGGTGTGGGACCGCAGCCACGACAACCTGATAGACAAGGTCGGCAAGCAGTTTCTCGAGGGTGAACTCTCTTGGATGGTGGACGGCGTTTATACCGACGATCCGCCGAAGAAATAGCATCCGAGCATTGTTTCGGGCAAGGGGCAACGGAATCCGTTGCCCCTTGTTGTTTACGCGAACCTTTTGCGTCGTGCGGGGTCTAAAGTCCCGGAAGTTTCCATGGTAGAATGAGCCGGTAGCCGGTAGGGTGGGTGCAGCGAAGCGGAACGCACCGGTGGCTTTGATACGTGGAGATGTGGTGGGTTCCGCTTCGCTGCACCCACCCTACGCCGTAAATCCATCGAGGTGTCCATGGTAAAATGGGAATTGGCAAGAACAGTGTGCACCGTGAAAAGGAGGTGTCTCATGAACAGATACTTTTTCGGGATGTTCGCCTGCATGGCCGCGCTAATGTGCTCGGCGCTTGCACAAGAGGCTGCTGTTGCGCCGGCCAGCCCGGCCCTCGCCGCTCCTGCGGAAACGAAACTCAACGACCGCCTGAAAGACAACGTGGCTTCCGCGGAGACCACGCTGCAAGACCAGACCGATGTGGCCGTGACGATTTACAATAACGATCTTGCGCTTGTCCGGGATCGCCGGAAGGTGAAGCTTCTTCCGGGCGAGCAATCGCTCAAGTTCATGGATGTGGCTGAGAAGATAAAGCCTGAAACGGTCAGTCTGAAGTCCATCAGCGCGCCGGGCGCCCTTGCGATTCTCGAACAGAACTACGCATACGACCTCATGAGCCCGGCGAAGCTCATGGAGAAATACGTGGGCAAAGAGGTCCGCCTCGTCAATCTGAGCACTGAGGTCAGCTTCTCACAGGTAGACGCGCAACTGCTCAGCGTCAACGACGGCCCCATCTTTAAGGTCGGGAGGGACATTTACCTCGGCCATCCCGGTGAGGTTGTGCTTCCGGAAATCCCCGAGAATCTCATCGCGAAACCGACGCTGATCTGGCTGCTTCAGAACAGCGGCACTGACCACCAGATCGAGGTCACGTACCTGACGGGCGGGATTGGGTGGCGCGCCGACTATGTTGTGACGATGGACAAGGCGGAAACGAAGATGGATCTCGAGGGCTGGGTAACGCTGAACAATCAGTCTGGCGCCCAGTACTCGAATGCGCAGATGAAGGTTGTCGCGGGCGAGGTCAACATCGTAAGGGAGGCGCAAATCGAGAGGCTCGACATGAGAACCGGTGTCGCGGCAAAGGCGATGGCCGCCCCCGCGCCCATGCGCGAAGAGACGTTCGCCGAATACCATCTTTACACGCTTCCGCGCCGCACCACCATCAAACAGAACGAATCGAAACAGGTGAGTCTGTTGACCGCAATCGCCATTCCGGTCACCAAAGTCTACGAATATCGCGGCAATGACGGGTTCTACAGCCAGCCAATTCCGCCGCAGAAAGAAGAGAAGGTCGGCGTTTTTCTGAAGTTCGAGAACAAGGAGCAGAATCATCTTGGCATGCCATTGCCGGGCGGTGTGATGCGGGTCTACCAGGAAGATAAGGAGGGAATGCTCCAGTTTGCCGGCGAGGACCGCATCAAACACACGCCCAAAGACGAGGAGGTGCGCCTGCGGCTCGGAAACGCCTTCGACGTTGTCGGCGAACGCACTCAGACGGATTTTCAGCGGATCTCGGACCGTGTGTTCGAGGCGTCCTTCGAGATCAAGCTCCGCAACCACAAGGAGAACAACATCACCGTTGACGTGGTGGAACCCATGCCGGACGATTGGACAATTCTCGAGAAGTCGCATGACTTCGTGAAGAAAGACGCGCGGACGGCGATATTCTCGGTGCCGGTTCCGGTGAACGGAGAGACGGTGATCAAGTATCGGGTCCGAGTGAAGTACTGAGAACTCATGGCAAAATGTGGCACAGCCGCCCTCGGCTGTGCAACAGGCGAAAAAACCAGACCCTTGCGGGTGCATAACACAGCCGAGGGCGGGTGCATAACACAGCCGAGGGCGGCTGTGCCACACTGCCGTTTCTCAGACAGACTCTGAGGGTTCAGGACGTTACCGAGATGAAAACACTCACGGCGGCCCAGATGCGCGAAGCAGATCGACGCTGCATCCAGGAACTGGGGATTCCCGGCGTGGTGTTGATGAATAACGCGGGCCTTGCCGTGTTTCGCGAAATCGATCGAGGACCCGTGGGCATTGTGTGCGGCAAAGGGAACAACGGCGGGGACGGGTTCGTCGTTGCGCGTCTCGCGCTGCTGGCCAGACTCGAGACGCGCCTCGTGCTTGTGGCCGATCCCGCGGCCATCCAAGGCGACGCGCTAACGTTCATGCGGGTGTACAAACGCCTCGGCGGCAAGATCCATAGCGTGCAAGATGAAGCGGCTGTGATCGAGGCCGTCCGCGGCCTTGCGGATTGCGCCATTCTTGTGGATGCCTTGCTGGGTACGGGCATCTCGGGTGAGGTGCGCGGCGTTATGCGAGCCGCCGTCGATGCGTGGCCCGCACCCAAAACGATTGCGGTTGATCTGCCTTCCGGCCTGGACGCCGACACTGGTGAGCCCTGCGGCTGCTGCATTCGCGCCGATGTGACGGTGACGTTTCAGTTCCCGAAGCGCGGATTCGAGAATCCCTCCTCGGCGCAGTATCTCGGGCGGCTGGTCGTTGCCGACATAGGAATCCCAGAGATCTGCGCCGACGACGCGGCATGGGAGAAACTCTCAGCGCCGTCTCCGTAGCTCCGAAATTGTTTCGGACCTGCACGCGTGCAGGTCAAGGCCGCACTGTTACGCGACCGACATAGATCGAAGCGGTGTCGCGCGTCGCGTTCGGCGTTGTCTCACGCTCGTGCTGGGAGTACCAGCTCACGAAGAAGGAAGGGAACTCCGCGTTCTCGCAGGCAGGATCAACGACGAGTCCCGGGTAGGCGGTATCGCCGCCGCTTGGAAGCGTGATGCGATCCTCAATCCGATCTGCAAGAATCTCCCAGATCCTCGTGACGTACTTCTCGCCTTCACGGCCCCGCCCGGCGACAAAGACCCGATCCTTCCATTCAGCGAACGCGGGCGAATGGATCAACACGCCAGTGTTTGACGGACGCCATTGCTCGAGCGTCGCGTCGCTGCGGAACAACACGGCGTCGCCGGTCTTATCGCCCGTCCGCGAGATCATCCATATCGATCCATCAGGCCGAAACAGCATATCCGCCTCGCCAGCCATTCGTTCCTTAGTGATCGTGCTTATTTGCTTCCACTCAAGACCGTCCTCGGATCGAAGCAGGCGCGTCTCGCGCAACGGCGGTGTCGGACGCGAGGCCGTGTATGCGGCGCTGTAGAAAGCGCCGTTGTGGCAACGCACCCGCCACAACCACCAACCGGCTTCGTACACGCCCCGGACTTTGGACCAATTCCCGCCGTCTATCGTCGATGCGAAATACGATCGAACGCAGCCGCGGTCCGGCGTCCCCTGATCTTTCGAGTGGATGAGATCCCACGTCCCGAAGTAGACGTACAATGCACTCGGAGTGATGGCGAAATGCGGGTCTCGATCATCTCCCCACGTAGCCAGGGTCACACACGGGATCCATGACTTCATGTCCGGGCTCGACATCACGCGGATCTCGCCGTCCATCGACATGTGCGATGTCCCGTGCCGGAAACACAGGTAGTACCTGTCATGCCATCGGATCAAGTCCGTGAACGCATTATGTTGTCCGTCCGCGTAAGCCGTCTGCATCCAGTCCAGCGTCGTCTCACCCCAAGCAGCGCCCATATGAGATGATTCCACGAAAAATACCATGGCCCCCACCGCAACAAGAAGAATAAGCTTCATTGTTCTCGTCCTGCGCTAGGATCTACTAATCTTTCAGCGGCTTCGCGTATACGCCAAGGTGATTTCCGTTGACGCGTTCAGTGCCGGGGGCCTTGTTATGGATGGGACGATTCAGAATCCGTGCGCCCCCTTGATCGTCGGAGATCACCAGCGTTGTGGAGCCTCCGCCGTCGAGATTCAACGCATCATAGGCGCCGAGACGCCGGATCCATTCTGCTGTCTCTTTGGTGGTTGTCCCGACGCTGTAAGACGGTTGGCGCCCGTCGATCAACAGAAAGTATAGATAACGGTGATCCTTTGACATGCCCGCCGCCGTCCGCGGATGGCGCTCGTCGTTCTTCCCGACGTTGCGGCCCCTCTCGAGAAGCATATCGAATCCGGCCACGGCATTGTACACGCCGTGCGTGTCGATAGGGGGCTTCGCGAACGAGACCTTGTTGTCTTTTGTGATCAACAATGCGCAGTGAGAGCCGTGAGGCCCCGAGTAGACATCTCCACGAGACGCAGACAGCCCCAGGATGTCCTTCGGATTTCCTTCGCCCTCTTCAACGGGCGAGAAAGGTGAAGCGTTGATCGCAATCTGGCACCGAAATTCCTTCAGGAATGTGGTGGTCTTCCTGCCATCCGTCTCGAGAGGGCGATCTCCGTTGGAGGGCGTGGCGAGGAACTCGATAGAAGGCTCCTTGAGATCGATCCGCACCGCGTAGACAGCCAGCGGGTCCGGTGCAACCTTCCTTGCTTCCGCAAGCTCGATTCCCTTGAACAGCGGCTCCCATTGCGGCTGATAGTCTTTGGCTTTGGCCACACTCGCCACTGCAGGAACGGTATCGGCTTGCGTGGCGCACCCGGAAGACAAAATGATGAACAGAGCCAGCCAGACGACGCTAGACCTGATGCGCGATTCCAGCAGCACATCTTTGGTTTTCCTCTGCCGCATTGTCAGCCCTGCGCTCCTGGGGTTATGTGAATTGCCGACGGACTTCAGCGTAAACCGACTCGAACCGCTTTCGCAAGGCACGCGAGTTATCTCTCGCAGCAACGAAATCGATCCGGACCGTTCGTTTGTGGGGCGGCTTCCATGTGTGGGCATCAAACACGCCCAGTAAATGCAATCCCGCACTGTCGATGGCTTGCTCGATCTCCGCTTGCGTGTAGATGCGTTCCCGGACCGTTCCCTCAGGGCCATCCTCGACCTTTACGGTTGTCTCCGCGATATTCGTCTTGCGGGAGTAGCGGCTTCGCCATGTCGTTGAGAATCGCCCGTTGTTCTCCGACCACTCCTGATCCTCAAAATGCTCCGTGACCATGCGTTCGGTGACGATGTCAAAGTAGAAGATCCCTTGAGGCGACAACGCACGGCGTATTTCCATAAAGCATCGCGTCACGTCCTCCAGTGTCAATAGGAAGTTGACACTGTCGAACAGGCACGTAACGTAGTCGACGCCGCCGCACATGGGCAAGGCGCGCAGGTCCGCCGCTGCGGCCGGGAATCCGGCGCCCGGTTTCCTGCCGGCCCTTATCATTGCGTACGAGACATCCGTGCCGACGCTCTTCCATCCTTTCGCGCGCAATCGCTTGATAAGCGTGCCCGTGCCGCATGCGGCATCCAGGTGAGTGAAACTGGGCGAAAGCATCCCGGCGACGGCCATCGTGATGATGTACCACCGGTCGTAATTCACGTGGTCCATGATTCGGTCGTAGTAAGGGGCGAGTTCCAGGAAGGCATCGTGAGGGATCATTGCCCGAGTTCCGTCGTGAGCCAATGATGAAATGCCTCCGTTGACGGATCGACATGAGGTTTCGTTCGAACGTGCTCCAGTTTGCGCGCTGAAACATATTTCAGCGTCGGCGTAAAGCCTTCACTACGCAACATACAACGCGCTTCCGCCGCCTCTTGGAACGTTCGGGACGGCTCCGCGAAATCCGCCACGTAAAGCACAAGACCCAGCTTGCCGAATCCGGGGCGCCCCGTCGTGTGCCAGAAGATTGCATCATAGATATCGGCATCGCCGATGCCGTGATTGCGCCGGCATTCCTCCGCGGCAACCGGCCCATGCAACAATCCCGGATATCGCCGCTGCGTTTCGCCGACCGCGATGCCATACCGCGCCGCAGCGGCCAGCAGTTCCTCATCGGCCATGTCCTTGCATAGGTCGTGCAGAAGGCCCGCGGTGACGGCCTGGTCGTTGGTTATCTCTGCTTGATGAGCCAATGATGCCATATACTCGGCCGTGAACACGCTGTGCTGCATTGTGCGGTCGGACACGCGATCCCGCAGCAGATGAACGAACTCCCTAGCGCGCGCGGTCTGAACGATACGCACCGTATATTCCTCTCTGATGTATGAGCCGGGCGACCGCCGGAGGCACAAGTTGCTCGAAGGGCTCTCGTGCGGCAATTCGCTCGCGGACTTCCGTGGACGACAAGTCTTTCGCTTGAAACGGCAGGAGTTCGTAGCGCCCTTTCAATGCAGGGGGGACTTCGCGCAAAGCATTGGGCCTCGGTACGACAAGAATGCATGCGCGTGAAAGAATGCCCTCCGGGTCTTTCCATCCTGGGAGGTCGAGAAGGGAATCATAACCGATGATCAGGAACAGGGCGGCGCCGGGATTGAGCAGGCGCATCTCCTCCAAGGTGTCGACGGTGTATGAAGGGCCTTTGCGGTCAAGCTCGATGCGTGAGACCTCGAACTTCGGCTCCGGCTGGATCGCCGCCGCCACCATCGAAAAGCGATCCGCCGCAGAGGCATACGGCCCGCCATGCTTGTGCGGGGGATGAGCCGACACGACAAAGATGATTCTGTCCAGCCGGGCCTCCTTGAGGGCGGCTCGCGCAATCTCGCAATGCGCGCAGTGTATCGGGTCGAACGTTCCCCCGAAGACCCCGATTCGCTCCTGCTTACTCACGTATCTGGCCCGATCCTCGAATCACGTATTTCAGCGCGGTCAGCTCCTTCAATGCCATAGGACCCCGGCAATGGAGTTTGTTTGTGCTGATGCCGATCTCCGCGCCCAAACCAAACTCGAAACCGTCCGTGAATCGCGTGGACGCATTCACGTACACCGTCGCACTGTCCACTTCATCGAGGAAACGTTCCGCCGCCGTGTAGCCCTCCGTGATGATCGCGTCCGAATGGTGTGAACCGTACAGGTTGACATGCTCGATGGCCTCCGAGAGCGATCCCACGACCTTGATAGACAGGATTCGGTCAAGGTATTCAGTCCGCCAGTCCTCTTCCGTGGCCGGGAGGCATTCAATGATCGCCTGAGTGCGTGGACATCCGCGCAATTCGCATTGTCCCTCGCGCAGCGCCCGCGCAAGGTTGGGCAGGAATCGCTCCGCCACGGCCTCATGCACCAGCAACGTCTCCATCGCGTTGCACACGCCGGGCCGCTGGAGCTTAGCGTTGATGCAGATCTTCTTGGCCATGGCAAGGTCCGCATCTTCGTGCACGTACGTGTGGCAGACGCCGTCGAGGTGTGCCACGACAGGGATCCGCGACTCATCCAGAATCCGCGCGATCAGGCCCTTGCCTCCGCGAGGTATGATCATGTCTATGTAACGATCCATGCGCAGCATCTCCCCCACCGCCTCGCGATCCGCGGTCGCAACCATCTGCCCGGCGTGCTCAGGGACGCCCGCGGCGACAGCGCCCTCGACGAAGAGGTGCGCGATTGCCAAGTTGCTCCGGATGGATTCCGATCCTCCGCGCAGAATGCAGGCGTTGCCCGACTTCAAACACAACGCCGCCGCATCCGCCGTGACGTTCGGGCGGCTCTCGTAAATGATGCCCACAACGCCGATCGGCTGCCGGACCTGCGCGATACGAAGCCCATTCGGGCGCACCGTCTGTGTAACGATCTCTCCGACGGGATCCGGAAGCGAAACGACTGCGTCGAGACCTGCGGCCATCGCCTCGATGCGACTGTCGTCGAGCTCCAGCCGGTCAAGCATAGCGCCGGATAGACCTTTGGCCCGGCCCGCTTCGAGATCCTTTCTGTTTTCGCGTTTCAGCAGATCCCTGGATGTGCGAAGCCTGCCCGCAATGTTCGTCAAGGCAGCGTCCTTCAAGGCGCTCGTCATCGACCGCAATGCGTTGGCCGCGGCGCGGGCCTGACGCCCGATCTGTTCCATTTCCTCGTGCAGACCCATGCTCATCGTCTCCCACAAAACCTCAGATCTCAAATCGATCTAGGCGAAATCCTTATAGAATGACCAAGTTGTCTCGATGGATAACCTCATCGAAGTCTTTATGACCCAGGACAGCTTCGATCTCGTTGCTCTTGCGACCCAGGATACGCGCGAGATCCTCGGAACTGAAATTAACAAGACCACGCGCGATCTCCTTGCCCGCCGCATCCAAGACGCGGATGCCTGCGCCGACGCCAAAAGTTCCCGTGACGCGAGTCGCGCCGGCAGGCAAGAGGCTCTTACCGTGATTGATCAGCGCCCTGCGCGCGCCTTCATCGACGTAGACGGCGCCGGCCGCTTTTCGTCCGAACGCGATCCAACGTTTCCGGTGAGAAAGCGCCTCTCTTGCCGGTCCGAAAACAGTGGATCGAGCGCTGCCCGATAGCACCTCTGAAATTATGTGAGGCTTGCGCCCGTTGGCGATGACCATCGGAAGCCCGGCGGCGCATGCGATCTTCGCAGCAGCCAATTTCGTGCGCATTCCGCCGACAGACGTCTCGACAACAGTGTCTCCGGCGAGCGCCTCGATCTCAGGCGTTATCTTGGACACCCGTTCGATAACCTTCGCGCGCTTGTCCTTTGCCGGATTCCCGTCGTAAAGACCATCCACGTCGCTCAGAATGATCAGAAGGTCCGCGTCTATCTTTGCGGCGATCCTTGCGGCAAGCGTATCATTGTCGCCGAATTTGAGCTCCTCGGTCGCGGTCGAGTCATTCTCGTTTACGATGGGAACGACGTTTTGCAGATCGAACAGGGCTTTGATCGTATTCCGCACATTGAGATACGTCTGACGGCTGTCCAGATCAGAGGCTGAGAGGAGCACTTGGGCGGTTTTCAGTCCCGCTCCATACGTGCGAAAAAGCGCCTCATAGTAGTGCATGAGAATCGATTGGCCCACGGCGGCGGTTGCCTGTTTAAGGGGGAGCAGCTTCGGCCGCGCAGTGATTCCAAGCGCGTTCATGCCGCACCCGATGGCCCCCGACGAGACGATCAGGATGTTCATGCGCCGCCCGCGCTTCAGTTCGGCGAGATCCTTGACGATGTCCTCGAGGAGCTGTCCGTCGAATGGCCGCTCCCCGCTGAGCAAAGTCGTGCCTATCTTGACGACCAGCGTGCGGATCTCAGTCGGGACGATACTCAAGCTCGACGTCTCCTATGGCGATTATCTGTCCTTCATCCGCGCCCATGCGCTTCAGCGCCTTGAACACGCCCATGCGCTTGAGTGTGTCTTGAAGGTGACGCACGGCGTACTCATTGTCGAAATTCGTCATTCGCACGACCTGCTCGACGCGCCTTCCTTTAATGCGAAACGTGCGCCCCACGGCCTGAATCGTGAACGGCGCCTCATAAGTATACTCTCGTTCAACGGTTGGGATCGCCACTGCGTCCCCCTCGCGTCGCACCTTATCGACGATGCCCCAAAGATGTTCCAGGAGCGCGTGCACGCCCTCACCAGTCGCGGCCGAGATCAGGAAGGGATGGTCAAACGCCCGTGCCAGCGAATTGAAACGCTCGCGGTTCTCAGGGATATCAGCCTTGTTCAGGGCAAACACGCGCGGGCGATCTCTGAAGGCTGCGCTGTGGCGTGTCAGTTCATCTTCAAGAGTCTCGAGTGTTTTCGCGGGATCGGGATCCCCGAGGTCGATGAGGAACAGCAACACTTGTGTGCGCTCGATGTGGCGGAGGAAATCATGGCCGAGCCCCTTGCCTTCAGCAGCGCCCTCAATGATCCCGGGGATATCGGCGACGGTCAGCGTGCGGTAATCCGACAGTTGGACCACACCGAGATTTGGCGACAACGTTGTGAAAGGGTAGGCGTCAATCTTGGGGCGGGCGGCGCTTATGGCGGCCAGGAGAGTCGACTTTCCCGCGTTGGGCAATCCTACGATGCCGACCTCCGCTATGACTTTCAGTTCAAGGAGGTATTCACGTTCTTCGCCCGGCTCGCCGAGTTCCGCAAAGTGCGGCGCGCGATTCGTCCCACTCATGAACCGGGCGTTCCCTCGTCCGCCTCGACCGCCGCGCGCAGCCAGGAAACGCGGTCCTTCCTCGATGAGATCGGCAAGGATCTCGTCAGAGCGGAGATCGCGAATAATCGTTCCCAACGGCACCGGCACAAGTGCGTCGGCGCCGGTCTTTCCATGGCAATCGCTGCCCTGACCGTGCTCGCCCCGTTCGGCTTTCAAGTGTGCGTGATGCGCAAGATCCAGCATCGAGGTGAGCCGCGCGTTGGCCACGAAGTAAACGTCCCCCCCTTTGCCGCCGTCCCCACCGTTCGGGCCCCCGAGGGGAACGTACTTCTCCCTCCGAAAACTACAGCAACCATTGCCGCCCGCGCCCGCGGTCACTTTGATGCGCGCTCGATCGATAAACATCGCGAACCATCGCCTCTGGTATATAACCTACGCAAGGTATGGTAATCGATTCCTTGTCCAGCAGTCACGTGCAACGACTGACAACCATTCAACCAATTCGAGTCTGAATCGCGATAGGAATCCATTCCTACAATTGCAGGTTGGAAAGATCGTGTTGGCATTGTTACAACAAAATGTCATAATCCCTGATGAGAAAGGCCGGGCGAGATGAGGATGAAAAGTGATTTCGAGGAAAAACGAATTCTCAAGAGCCCATGATTTGCTTAACAAAATCGAGGACCTTTTGAGACGCAGCGACGTTCCAGAGGAGCGATATGAAGCACTTCTTTGAGCTGCGGAGGTCAAGATCATAGCAAGGAAAGACATAGCGGAGATCCTGGATGCATTGGCTCAACTCGCGTCCTTGCTCGAATAGCCGGATTACGTTCGTAAGTTTGAGGTTGACAAAACATGGCAAAAGCACGTTCAGATTACGACCTAGGTCAGCGTATCGGGATTATTCTAGGCCGGTCCCGTCGAATTCATCGCCTGACACAACAGCAACTTGCCGCGAAGGCCGGTATCACTCAAGCCGAGATCTCGCTCGTCGAGAGAGGCGGCCGGCTGCGGTTGGCCACGCTCCAGAAAGTGAGCGCCGCGCTTGGTTTGAGCCTCGGCGAGACCATTCTGTATGCAGAGAGATTCGGTGACGCAACGGCCGTGATTGCGGAAACGCGCGATTTCGTCAGGCGCGTGAAGGCAACGCTGGAAGGGACGAAGAAGCGACCTCGCAGAACCATTGCGCAACGCGTCGCGCCGACAGGCTCCTGATCGCTGTGCGCAACTCCCGGTCGAGCGAGCGCGTAGCTTCCTCCGAGGGCGCTGATGAAGCAACTGTAGACCGGCGAAGTTACTGCGCGACAGGAAGGACGTCGATACGCGTCCGGTCCTTGCGGATCTGGTGGAACTCGACCACACCTTCTATCAGCGCGAAGATCGTGTAATCCCTTCCAAGACCCACATTCCGCCCGGGATGGAACTGCGTTCCACGTTGACGCACGATGATGTTGCCCGGAACCACGTGTTGACCGCCGGACTTCTTGATGCCCAGGCGCTGTGAATTGCTGTCGCGGCCATTTCTCGAACTGCCGCCGCCCTTCTTATGAGCCATACTACTTCTCCTTGAATGCTTACTTGCGACATGCCGTGGAACAGGCGCCCTCGCCTGTGTATGGACAGCCGAGGCCGGCTGTTCCACACTTTTGCCACAGACTGTTAGGCGATGATCTCGCTGACCTTCAAGGCCGTATAGAGTTGGCGATGCCCTCGCGTCCGCGCATAGTTGTTCTTGCGTTTCCGCTTGTAGACCACAACCCTCCTGCTGCGCTCCTGGCCGACCACCTCACAAACCACCTTCGCCGTTGCGAGATCCTTCGGGGCCGTCAGAATGGCATCGTCCTTGACCAGCAGGCGCACGTCCGTCAGTTCAACGATATCGCCCACGGGCGCGTCGAGCTTCTCCACGTGAACAACGTCGCCAACAAACACCTTCTCCTGTTTTCCGCCTGTCGCCACCACTGCGTACATGTCTTCTCTCCAATCAGCGCCGTGCCGCTTGCTCTCGGCACGAGCCTATTCGTTTCCACCGTGCGCCGCCGCGAACGATGCCGCGGCCGCGCGAAGCTCCGCACACGCTGACAACGAAGCGAGATAACTCGACTTCGCGTTGCGCGGCGACGGGAGGTTCTCCGTTACCGTTTGCAGCCTTCCGAAGGCGCCTTCCGCGACGATCTCATGGATGTTCGCCGTAGCCCGTGGATCCGCGATGAGCCGCACGCGCGTTTCCACGGGTCCGATTCCCATCAGGCTCAGCGCGCCGGCCACGTTGACGTTCTGCGGGAACGCCTTGATCGCCTCGATTGCAGTACCCTCGAATATCACCATCGGCTCGTTCAGGTCGTCCAGGCTGATATTGTTCTCGACCAGGTATGGCGCCCCTGCAAGGCCCCTTGGCGGCTTCCGCGTCGTAAGCGTTACGCTGTGCAGGCCGGCCTCCATCGCCGCGCGTATCCCATCGAGCCCGCACACGGCCCCTGAGGGAATATGCACCTGGATGTTCTTCTTGCGCGCCCGTTCGAGCAGATCCGGATGCGCCATCAAGCCGCCAACGCTCATGATGAGGCAGTCGCGGCGATGCCGCATCGAGGCATCGAGCACGTCTTTCACGACGTCGGCGACCGCGCATTCCACCAGGAAATCCACCCGAGACGCGTTCTGGTCCAGACCGCACACGGCTGCATTCAACTGAAACGTGCGGAGCAGAAGCTTCGCCCTTGACTCATCAATGTCCGTCAAGGCCGTGATCTCAGCCGAGATCGTGCCCTTTTGCAGTGCAATGCACAGGTCGGCGCCGATATTGCCGCAGCCGATCAGGCCCACCTTCATCTTGGCCATTGTAGACTCCACACTAACAACAAAGAAGCTCACGGCTTCCAGGCAGCTCCGAAATGATTTCGGACCTACAGGCCGGCAAGCCGAAGCTTCACGCAGGTCGCGCTCAGATACGCATACTATCCGAAAACGGAAGTGAGGATATCACACAGCCGAAACCGGAGTCAAAACCCCAGAGATCTTCGGATGTGGGAAAATGCCGCCGCCCCAAGGCGTCACTTACACGAGCGCTGGTTCGCCGATGCCGATGGCATCGAGGACGGCGTCTTCCGTGGCTTCGACGGTGACGGCTTCGGCGGCCGCTTTGATGGCGCTGTCGGGATCCTTTAGTCCGTGGCCCGTCAGTACGCATGCGACGCGGATGTGGTCGCCGTGCAGCGGCGCTACGTGATCGAAGTAGCCGTTCTTGGCGAGCTTGATCAGACCCGCGACGCCAGCCGCGCTGGCGGGTTCCGCAAACACACCCTCCATCGAGGCGAGCAATCGGTAGGCTTCCTTGATCTGGTGGTCAGTTACCATGCCGATAACGCCGCCCGACTCGTCACGCGCCTCGATCGCGGTCTTCCAACTGGCGGGATTGCCGATGCGGATGGCGGTCGCGAATGTCTGCGGGTCCTGGACGGGGTGGCCCAACACGATAGGGGCGGCGCCAGCCGCCTGGAACCCGAGCACGCGAGGCAGACTTCGTGCCATGCCCTTGGCGTGGTATTCCTTGTAGCCCTTCCAATAGGCGGTGATGTTCCCGGCATTGCCGACCGGCAGTACGTGGAAATCAGGCGCCCAGCCCTCGAATGCGTCAACGATCTCGAAGGCGCCCGTCTTCTGTCCCTCGATCCGGTAGGGGTTGATCGAGTTTACGAGCGCGATAGGATGCTTTGTGGTGATCTGACGCACGAGGTTGAGCGCATCGTCAAAGTTTCCCTTGATCTGCACCACGCGCGCACCGTGTATCATGGCTTGCGAGAGCTTCCCCAGGGCGATCTTGCCCTCCGGGATCAAAACGATGCACTTGATGCCGGCACGCGCGGCGTACGCGGCGGCGCTGGCGGACGTGTTTCCCGTGGACGCGCACATCACGCCTTTGAACCCGTCCTCGACGGCTTTCGTAATGGCCATGGTCATCCCGCGGTCCTTGAAAGACCCCGTGGGATTCAATCCCTCGTACTTCAGCCACACCTCGACGCGAGAGTGTAAGGACCGGCTGAGGTTGTAAGCGGGAATCAGAGGAGTTGACCCTTCATTGAGCGAGATAACGCGGGTTTTCTCGGTGACCGGGAGGTGCGCCCGGTAACGTTCGATCACACCCTGGTTCAACATGGCATTCTCCCCTACAACACGCGCAGTACGTGCGTCTCTTCTCCGATGAAATCATAAATGTCGATCTCGTCCAGCGCGGCGCGCAACGCGGATTCAGTGCTTTCGTGGGTCATCAGAACCACATGGACGAGGTCGCCTTTGTGCCGCTCCTTCTGAATGCAGGACGCGATGCTGACGCCGTGGTCGCCGAGGATGGTGCAGACTTTGCCAAGCACGCCGGGCATGTCCCGCGTTGTCAACCGGAGGTAGTATCGGCCTTGGACGTGACCGATATCGCGGACCTTGGCATGGTTCACGTAGAGGAACGGCGCCGCGGCAGGCCCGCTCCCGCGCCGCGCGATGTCGATGATGTCTGAGATCACGGCGCTGGCCGTAGGCATCCTTCCCGCGCCGCGGCCGTAATACAGCGTCGCATCCGCGATGTCGCCCCTGACATAGACGGCATTGAACTCGTTGCGGACCGACGCCAGCAGGTGATCCTGCGGCACGAGCGTAGGATGTACGCGCGCCTCGATATCCCCGTCCACGCCGCGAATGATGGCGAGCAACTTTATCAGGTATCCCATTTCGAGAGCGTAGGCCACGTCGCTGTGCGTCACTTTTGTGATGCCCTCGACGTAAATGTCATCCAGGCTGACGTCTGTTGAGAAGCCCAGCGTAGCCAGGATCTGGCACTTGTGTGCGGTGTCGTGTCCCTCGATGTCGAGGTCCGGCGGCGTTTCAGCGAACCCAAGCCGCTGCGCCTGAGAGAGCGCCTCTCGAAACTCGAGCCCCTCGTAAGTCATGCGGCTGAGAATATAGTTGCACGTCCCGTTCAGAATGCCGTAAATGAAGTCTATGCGGTTGGCCGCGAGCCCTTCGCGGAGGGCCTTGATGATTGGGATGCCGCCCGCCACCGATGCCTCGTAGCGAAGCTCGACGCCGTTCTCGATAGCCGCTCGGCAAAGCTCCGGGCCGGCGTGCGCCAAGAGCATCTTGTTCGCGGTCACCACGTGCTTCTTGGCGTTGAGGGCTTTCAGAATGAACTGCTTCGCCGCCCCGACGCCGCCGATCAGCTCGCAAACGATGCCCACCGATGGATCGTTGATAAGCGCCTCGGCATCCGGCGTGACCGTTGCCGCGGGGAGATCGAACTCTACAAGACATTGAGGGCGCAGTTCGGCCACCCGTCTGAGCACAATGTCGACGCCCGCCTTCTGCGCGATCATCTCTCGGTGGCTAAGGAGGGTTTTGATGACCCCGCCGCCGACCGTTCCTGCGCCAATCACCCCAACTCCTACCGGCATGACTAAGCCCTTCTGCCTAATGTCAGATCTCAGATCTCAAATTCCTCTCACGCATCGTCAGAGATCTAGAATGCAGAGCACGTCTCCCACCCGGACCTCGTCGTCTTCCTCGACCACCTTTTCAAGGAGGGTGCCTGTTTTGGGACTCGGCACGGTGAACGAAGCCTTGTCGGTAGTCATCTCCACCAAGTCATCATTCTCATTGACGATGTCGCCTTCATCGGCCAGCCAGAATGACACGATTGCAGTCTCAGCGTCGTCTCCCATGCTGGGCAGGGTCACCTCGTAGCGCATACCGTCTTACCTCTTCTCCTTCCTGCGATGAAAGTGCGGTCACTTGACCCACACTGACTTCCGAGGCGGGTTTGTTCGAATCCGCGCCATTCCACAACTCATCCGAATGATAAGAACTTCGCACGAATGGCCCCGCCGTTGAATGGGCGAAACCCATCTCGTACGCGAGCCGCTCATACTCTTCAAACTGAACCGGCGTGACGAACCGGGCCACATCAAGCTGTTGCCGGCTCGGCTGCAGGTACTGTCCTATGTTCACGGCAACGCAGCCGGCGTCACGCAGGTCCCTTAAGGCGGCCACGACTTCATCGTCCGTCTCGCCGAGGCCCACCATCATGGCCGACTTCACAATGGGCGTTCCATTGTTTCCCTCGGCGCACGCGGCCGCGCCCCGGATCACTTCCAACGAGCGCCGGTAGCTGTGCCGGGCGTCCCGCAAGAGCGGATATAGCCGTGCGACCATTTCGAGATTGTGGCCGAACACGTCCGGTTCCGCCGACAGGACCACCTCCCTGGCCGCGCGATCGCCTTGAAAATCCGAGACCAACGTCTCGATCTTGGTCGCGGGGCTTTGCCGGCGCACCGCCTTGATCGTTGCTGCAATATGCGCCGCCCCGCCGTCGGGCAAATCGTCGCGCGTAGCAGACGTTATCACAACGTGTGCCAGGCCAAGCTCGCGCACCGCTTGCGCCACGTTTTCGGGTTCCGCACCGTCGAGGGGCGCTGGAATCCCTTTAGGGACCGCGCAGAAACTGCAATGCCGCGTACACGTATCGCCCAGGACTATAAAAGTCACAGTACGGCGCTGCCAGCATTCACCGCGGTTCGGACACCTGGCACTCTCACAAACCGTGTGAAGACCCAGCCCACGCACTATACCGTGCGTGGAAGAGGCAACATGTCCTTGCGCCCATTTACGACGGATCCATTCCGGGGAGCGAGTGCCTGTCCTCTGCCGGCACAAATTCTGAACGTTCTCAATACCCACGAAAGAAGAGCCGCCCTTCCGAACAGCCGTATTATAACACGCATGACACCCCCAGGAAAAGTTTTGAATTGCGACTGCTCTTGGCAGTGGCACTTGGGGGGCGGATGGACTACAATTAGGGGCGCTGGCGTTATGAGGGCTTATGTTCGGCCCTAGGAGACTTTCCATATCGTTAAATCTCTGGGTAGGCATTGATGGCGGATCCGGTGGATGATGTCAAGGCGCTGACGGAGGCGTTCGAGGTCTTCACGCGTTCGACGCAGAGCCTCGAGGAGGCATACCGTCTTCTGGAGACTCGTGCCCGAGAATTGGGTGTCGAGCTGGCTTCAAAGAATCGCGAGTTGGCGCTCACGAACGACTATCTCAGCAGTATCCTCGAGAGCATGTCTGACGGTGTGATTGTGACGGATATGAACGGCATCGTCACCAAATTCAACCGCAGCGCTTCGATCATTCTCGAGTACGCCGAAGAAGAGGTAGTCGGCCAATCGTTCTTTGATCTGTTCGGCCGCGAGTTTATCGCGCCGGCTGGAGCGACGGGCGCGCAGTTGTACGTAAAGAGCGGCGGTCAATCATACTTTGACCTGTTCGACCGGGAGTCCATCGCGCCGAAAGGCGCCATGGGTGCGATATTGTTCACAAAGAGCGGGCATGAGGTCCGGGTAAGCGAGCGCGATGCGCCGATATCGGATCGCACCGGGGCCTGCATCGGATATGTGAAGGTGTTTCAGGACCTGACCGAGATCGAGGCGCTGCGCGAGCAGGTGCGCCAGGTGGATCGGTTGGCGGCTATCGGCGAGATGGCGGCGACCGTCGCACACGAGATCCGGAACCCGCTCGGGGGAATCCGCGGTTTTGCCGCGTTGCTCGCTCGAGACATTCCTCCGGAAGACCGGCGTTCACGGCTCGTGGAGAAGATCCTCGTCGGCACTCGGAACCTGAACAAAGTCGTGGACGAACTTCTTGAGTACACACGTCCGATGGACCTCCGTCTTCGCCCGGCCAACTGTGCGGAGTTGGTTGATGCGGCAATTTCCTTTCTCGAGATCGGCAATCGGCCGATAACGATCGCCAACACGGTCCCCCACCATCTGAAGATTCTGGCGGATTCAGATAAGATCCGGCAGGTATTCCTGAACATACTTTTGAACGCCGTTCAGAGCATCGAGGCGGAAGGGGACATTCGCATTTCGGCGACGGTCAACGGGACTCTAATCACGGTTTCGGTCCGAGACACAGGGTGCGGGATTCCGCGGGACAAGCTCGATCAGGTGTTCTCGCCTTTCTACACGACGAAAGAAAAAGGTACAGGACTGGGGCTGGCCATCGCGGCCAAGATCATTGATGGTCATGGCGGCGCGTTGCAGGCGGACAGCGATGTGGGCGCGGGCACCACTATTCTTGTTTCGCTTCCAAGAGTGGAGTAGGCATGCGACAAGCCAGGGTATTGGTCATAGACGATGAGGAGTTGATGCGGGAGTACGTCGAGGAAGCACTGGTCCGCGCGGGGCATGAGGTGACGGCGGTATCGGGCGGGCGAGAGGGTCTGGACCTGTTGCATGAGAAGGGATTCGATGTCGTTGTCACGGACCTGAAAATGACGCCCATGGACGGGCTCGAGGTGATACGGCGGGTTCGGGAAGAGCAGATTGATACGCACTGCATCGTTATGACGGCATACGGAACCATCGAGACAGCGGTGTCCGCGCTAAAGAACGGGGCCGATGATTACATCTTGAAACCGTTTACGCCGGACGTGCTCGAGTTGGCCGTGTCTCGCGCGCTCGAGCGAGGGCGGCTCACGGAGGAGAACCGCTATCTCCGGTCTCAACTGAGCGCGCCGCACGATCTGAAGGCTCTGGTAGGCGAGAGCCCGCCGATGCGGAAAGTCTATGCGCAGATAGAACGTGTGGCCAACAGCCGGGCGACGGTGCTGGTCCGAGGCGACAGCGGGACGGGCAAGGAACTTGTCGCGCATGCTATTCATCATTCGGGGCCGCGCAGTGAAAACCCCTTCATCAAAGTGAACTGCGCGGCACTTTCGGCGGGATTGTTGGAGAGCGAGCTTTTCGGACACGAGAAGGGATCGTTTACGGGAGCGCATGAGCGGAAGATCGGGCGCTTCGAGTTGGCCGACACGGGAACGCTGCTGCTGGACGAGGTGAGCGAGATCAGCCCGGAGCTTCAGCCGAAATTGCTGCGGGCGCTTCAGGAGCGCGAGTTCGAGCGGGTCGGGGGATCGCATCCGATTAGCGTGGACACGCGGATCATCGCAACGTCGAACCGGAATCTCGAGCAGGCCGTCGAGCAGGGAAAGCTGCGGGAAGACCTTTTCTTCCGCTTGAACGTGATCCAGATACACCTGCCTCCGTTGCGCGACAGGAGGGAGGACATCCGTTCGCTGATGGATCATTTTCTGGAGCGATTCGCAAGGGAAAACGGCCGCAACATCCGGGGATTCAGCCCGCAGACCCAGCGGTTGTTCATGGAATACGACTGGCCGGGCAACGTGCGTGAGTTGCAGAACGCAATCGAACGCGCGGTGGTGCTGACCACTGCCGAAATCCTCGAGCCTGAACACTTTTTGCTCCAGGGGGCGCGGCAGAAGCGCGATGACAGCCGTAGCATGGGTGCAGGCACCACGGTTGCCGAAATGGAGCGGCAACTGATTCTTGACACGCTCGATCACTGCAGCCAGAACCGCACGCAGGCGGCAAAGCTTCTCGGGATCAGCGTTCGGACACTTCGCAACAAACTGAAGGAATATGGCCAGGAATAGAGGGAAACAAAACGGAGGCCGGGTAGAGCGATGAAAACGATGAGGACAACAGGAATAGGGATGAAATGGATGTGTGCGGCAGCGCTGGCCGCAGCCGTATGCCTTCTAACCGCCCACGAAGGCTTTGGCGCGTCGTCCGTAGCGAGTGATGGGGAGACGGCTGCGGCCCTTGTGAAGGCCGCCGGGGTCTCACATGGGATATGCTGCATGCTCGGGGACGCCGACACGGGACTCCCTCTCGCACTGGCTGAGTCGAGCCATTTTCTCGTACACGTGATCGATTCACATGAGGCGGCCGTGCAAGCGGGCCGAGTGGCTGCCGCAGAGAAAGGGTTTGGCATCAGGCGGGTACTTATCGAGCAAATGAAGATGGGGCCTCTCCCCCACGCTGACAACACGCTCGATTTGATCGTGGCGCCGGAGACGCCGGCCGAGTTGCTGTCGAAGCTCGCGGCGCAGGAGGTGCTGCGTGCGCTGCGACCGAAAGGAAAAGCAATCTTTCATCTTCACGAAGGGCGCAGTGTCTCGCGCGAGGCCTTCGAGGAATGGATGGGCAAGGCATCGGCAAAGTCTGCGCCGATGGATAAGATCGGGCTTGCGGCGTGGTTTGTCGTGGAGAAGCCGGCGCTCTCTGGAGTAGATAACTGGAGCCACTGGGAGCATTCGCCGGACAACAACCCTGTGTCGGCGGACGCGGCGATTAAGGCGCCGTACATGACGCAGTGGATGTCCGACCCTTTTTACATTGCGATGCCCGCGATCACGACGGCTGCCGGGGGCCGGACGTTTGTGGCCATGGGGCATATCGCGCACCATGAACGGGAAGAGGCGTGGCTCAACACGCTGCTCGCACGGAACGGATACAACGGGACCGAGCTTTGGAGAAAACGGCTCCCCGACGGATATCTCGTGCACCGGTCAGCCTTCATCGCCACGGACGACGTCTTTTACATGATCGATATGGACGGTCAGGGCTGCGCGCTGCTGAACCCAGAGACGGGAGAACAGATCGGTCAGGTCCGCCTCCCGGAGGTGCGCGGTGAATGGAAATGGATCGCGATCAAGGACCGTACGCTCTATGGCCTCGCGGGCGAGGCGCAGGATCCGCAGGAAACGACCCTGGTGCGAAGCAAGTATCCGGCGTGGAGTTGGGGCGAACTGAGCAAGGGTTACTATGCGGAACCTCAGATCCCGTGGGGATTCGGCGAGACCGTCTTCGCATACGACCTGAAGAGTGACAAGCCATTGTGGACTTACCGGGACGGGTCCGAGATCGATTCGCGCGCGATGGCCATCGGCGAGAGCCAAGTGTTCTTCTACGCGCCCGAGTCGCACGTGGGTTGCCTGGATGCAAAGACAGGCCGCGCGGTGTGGGTGAATGACGATGCGGAAACGCGGCGGCTGATCAACGAGGAGGGGCGTGGCCTGACCTCGACGCCGGGGTTCCGGACCTCGTGCTACTGCGTGTATACGCCGCAGGCCCTGTTCTATGCGGCCCAAACCCAGATGAATCTTGTGGCGGTCTCGAAGGATGATGGCCGCTTGCTGTGGCATCATCAAAAAACGACGAGCAACCCCAACGTTATCTATGTGGACGGAAACGTTCTCGCGGGCATCGGCAAGGAAGGAAACACGTTGGTATTGAAACCGGACACGGGCGATGTCATCGAGGACCTCGGTTTTCGGAAGCGTTCGTGCGTGCGGCTGACCGCCACGCCGGACTCGCTGTTCTGCCGAGGCTATCCCGAAGGCGTAACACGCTACGACCGGGCTAGCAAGACTATGTCGTTTGACGGATCGATGCGTCCGGCGTGCAACGACGGAGTCATAGGCGCAAATGGTTTGCTCTACATCGGTCCGTGGTTATGCGACTGCAACCTGTCCCTGATAGGGGCCGTGGCGCTGTGTTCCGCGGGCGGGCCGATAACCGCTGCGCCTGCTTCCGAACGGCTGGATGTCGCGGCGAAGGACGTGAATGTCATCGCGCCGTTCGAGTCTTCACCGGATGACTGGCACGCGTATCGCGGCGGCAATGCGCATACGGGGAGCACGCGAACGGCTGTAACAAGCCCGCTGCAGCCGCTATGGGTCTGGGATGCCGGGTCTGCATTCACGCCGGCGGCGCCGGTCGCGGCAGGAGGCATGGTGTTCTTGTCCGGCGATGACGGCGTGGTGCGCGCGTTAAATGCGGCGAGCGGATCGCCGGCATGGACGTTCGAGACGGCCGGGCCGATCCTGCAACCGCCGACGATCTGGGAAGGGCGAGTTTACGTAGGGTCGGCGGACGGCTTTGTCTATGCGCTGGAGGCAGCGACGGGCCGTTTGCTTTGGAAGTTCCGCGCCGCGCCCATCGAGCGGCGGATTGCCGCGTACGGGGCTTTGTGCTCGACGTGGCCGGTGAACAGCGGCGTTATGGTAAAGGACGGCATTGCGTACTGCGCAGCAGGGATCATCGATTATGACGGCACGTACGTATACGCTTTGGACGCAAAGTCGGGCGCTCTGAAATGGGCAAACGAGACCTCGGGCCATCTGAACGAGAAGATTCGGAAGGGTGTCTCCGCGCAGGGCAACCTGACGTTCGCGGGCGATTCGCTTTACATGGCAGGCGGGAACATCATCTCGCCCGCTCGTTATCTGCTCGCGGACGGACGGTACGACGGTCGGACGCCGCGTGACGGCTCGCCCGAGTCGAACCGGGGCGAGGAGATAGGCGTGTTCACTGACGATCTCCTCGTGTTCGGGGGCCGTCTGCGGTACTCGGCGCTCGAGAACGTTGTGAATCCGAGTACGTTCTCGATCACGGGGGTCGCCGGCGATGTCAGGATCGAGCTGTCGCAAGGTCACAGCGCACCTGCCTGGGACAATAATCTGGCAGTGGTCGTGCCTGGCCGAGAGGGCGCACCGCAAGCGTACTCGTGTACGTCCATCATCGAACGAGTGCGCGACAAAAAGCGAGTCAAACCGCGTCTGCCTGCGCCGATCTGGACAGCCGCGGCCCTCGCGAAGAGCCAGACGGTGGGACTAGCCGTGTCGTCTGACTCGGTAGTCGCGGTGTGCAGTACGCCGCGCGAGCGCGACTATCGGCAGACGTGGCGGCTGTGCCTGCTTAGCCGTGAAACGGGAGAGATCCTATGCCAGCAAACATTGCCCTCCGCTGCGAGGGCGAACGGCATCGCGATCGATCGGGACGGCCGGGTGTTGGTATCGCTGTTGAACGGAAGCCTGTCTTGCTTCGGCGGCAGCAACGCGTTTCAGCAGTACCTTGCAAGCCTTGTGAAACGGGCGTCGAGCGACACCGAGCGGCAACGCGCCGTTGACAAAATGATTGCCACCCTGCAATCGGTTCGCGACCCTGCCGGACGCGAGTCCCTCATAACAACCGCGCGGGACGCTGGCATCGATCTGTTTGCCCAGGCCCAACAAGCCGGGGCCGTGACGGCCTGGCGGCTGCTGGGGCCGGTGCCGTGGGATACTGAGAAGAACACGCTCGACAAGACGTTCGTAGATGAGCCGGATGTAAAGTTGAACCGGCCACACAAGATTGGGCAGGAGACACGCTCCTGGGAAAGGTACGTAACCGTCGACGCTAACGGCAAAGTGGATCTCGCCGCATACTATGGCGACCAGGCATCGGTGGCAGCTTACGGATACGCCGAGGTGAAGACGGCGCAGGCGGGCGGTGCGCTCGTGCAGGTCGGGAGCAACGACGGCTTCAAGTGCTGGTGCAACGGCAAGGAGGCCGGACGGCACGACGGCGGACGCACGTACCAGCCCGATCAGGATGCATTGAAGGTACATCTCGAGAGCGGGATGAACGCTATACTCATAAAGGTTAATCAGGAAGGCGGCGCGTGGGCATTTGGCGTGCGCATCACGGATATGAACGGAAAGCCGTTAACCGCGGAGATTGCGACACCGTAGGGTAACGATTTGGGCCTGGATAAGGTTGCGCTGAGACAGCTTAGGGATGTAGGAACCGAGTAGGAGTACGATTACGAGCACGATTGCGAACACGAGCAGGAGCACGATTCCGACGAAGCTCGGTGTTGTTGCGTTGGCAGTGGCGGTGTCTAGTTTGTGGAGTTTGGGTTCGGTCTTGGCCTGCAACAGCGGGAGCGTTCGGGACGCGGCATTTCAGGCGAAGCGGGACATGCACAGGCTCTGCGTTTTCACCGCAAGCAACGATCCTCAAGGGAATGCGATCTTCGAGCGGCTGCGCTCGTGGCTGGACCGCGACGGGCAGCGGCTGAACGTCGTATTGGAACGAGTCAACGCGGATGACCCATCGGTCCGGTGGGAAGCGTACGGTATTCCGGGGCAGCCGCCGAGTCTCCCGGTTGCGGCGCTAATCGGCGAGATGCCGACAACGACTCGGCGGGCGTTCGTGATCGATCACTGGGAGCCGGCACCGAGCGATGCGGACCTCGCGGCTTTGCTGGCCTCACCAGTAAGGGACGCTATCAAAGCCACGATCGCTGACGTCTGGGCGGTCGTCGTGTATTCGCCCGCCGCCAAGGCCGAACAGAGCAACGAAGCGGTACTGAATTCCGTTTCCAAACAGTGGGCAGCGGAACACGCCCCTGGGATCTCGATCGTGCGTCTGGATCGGACGGACCCGCGCGAACGAACGCTGTGTTCATTTCTGGGACTTGATGCTTCTGCCCCTGACTGGGCAGGTGTGGTGTTTGGGCGCGGCAAGCTCCTCGCGCCGCCGCTGGTGGGAGACAATATCACCGAAAACAGCCTGAACCAGTTGCTGATCGGACTTACGGTGCCGTGCACTTGCCTGCAGCAATCGATGAATCTCGGCCTGGATCTGCCGATGACCTGGGAACCTGAGCTTGAAGCCAAAGCAGCCGCGGCGGCACAGTCCGTTGGTTACACGGAGACGGTGGTGAGCCTGGCGGCCCCGGAAGAACCGTTGGCGGCGCTCGTGAAAGAGATCCCGCAAGAGGACCGAGACGTCTTCGCGGGCGCTTTGCTGCCTTTGGGATGTGCCGCGGGAATCGCGGCCCTCGCGGTCGCTGCGATCGTGTTGCGCGCCCGGCGGCGGCGTGCGATGCCTTTGGAGGAATGATGCTAAACCGTTTGACGTTGACGAGGCTCATCGTTCGTGAGATGCAACGTTCGAAAGTCAACACGCTGCTCTGCCTTATCGTGGTAACGCTGGCAGCCGGCGTGTTTGTGGCCATGATGGATATCAACATGGCGTCGGTGGACTCGACGCGCGTGATGATGAAGAACATGGGCTTCAATGTGCTGGTGACGCCGCAAGGCGTGGATCCGGCGCGATATCAGGCGCTCGATTTTCAGGACGTTGACATGCCTGAAGAATACACGGCGCGATTGTCAAACAACGCGCTGATCCTTGCGCAACACTTCGTAGGAAAGTATCAAAAGACAATCGATCTGGACGGACATAAGGTTGTGCTGACCGGCGTGCTGGCGGAGGTCCCGCGAGCGGGTACCGAAAAGACCCCGATGCCGACCGCGTATACCGTTCCGCAGGGCCAAGTGTTCCTGGGTGCGGCCGCGGCGCGCGCGATGGGAAAAACGGCAGGCGACAAGATAACGATCCTTGGGCGGACGTTCGACGTCGGCCGGGTCCTCGATGAGATCGGTGCGATGCCGGAGGACATTCGCATCTACGCGCACCTGCATGACGTGCAGGAGTTGCTGGGGCGTCCGGGTCGGATCAACGCCGTCGACGCACTTGCGTGTCAGTGCCCCGCGTCGGCGAAAGACATCGTTGCGCTCGTCAAGAAGAGCATCAATGACATTCTGCCGGATGTGAACGTTCAACCGTATCAGTCGATCCTGCTGGCGCGGCATCAGCAGCGAGTGTTGATGCACAGGCTCGAGCTCGCGGCGTTGGCCATTGTGATCCTTGGGTCGGCGTCGGCGGTATGGGGCTTGACGTCGCAGAACGTCACCAACCGCCGGCACGAGATAGGCGTATTGCGGGCGTTGGGTGTGGCGGATCGAAAAATATACGGCTTGTTCGTAGGAAAGATATTCGTTTACGGCCTTCTGGGCGCGGCGCTCGGATGCTGGCTTGGCCGCATCTTTTCCGGTTGGCTCAGCGTTGCGACGACAAGTCCGGTCGTTGCGCCGCTCAGCGTGCTCGTCTACGTGGTAATCGTGACGCCATTGGCATGCATCGTATTCGGTCTCCCGCCGATTGTGAGCCGTCTCATGCAGGAACCCGGCGATATCCTGGGAGAAGGAACGACGTGATCCGGCTGGAGAACGTAAGCAAGCATTTCAGGAAGGGCCGCGGGCTGGTGCGCGCGTTGGACGGCGTAAGCTTCGAGGTGCCACGGGGCGCCTTGGCGCTGTTGCACGGGCCTTCCGGGAGCGGGAAGACAACCGCCATCAACATTGCCGCCGGGTTGACGCTTCCAACCGCGGGGTCCATCACTGTGGCAGGCCAACCATTACAGGCGCTTTCACCGCGGGCGCGTGCGAAGCTGCGAAGCCGCGACTTAGCGGTCGTGTTCCAGATGTTCCATCTTGTGCCGTATCTGACGACGCTCGAGAACGTCCTGTTGCCCACACTGGCATCATCGGGTCAGGACACGGAAACGCGCGCGAGAAAGCTTCTCGACGAGTTAGGCCTGAGCGAGCGTGTCGGGCACTATCCATCGGAGTTGTCGGCGGGAGAGCGGCAGCGTTGTGCGCTTGCACGGGCGCTCCTGAACCGCCCGGGGATCATCCTTGCTGATGAGCCGACGGGAAACCTCGATGAAGACAGCGCGCACATCGTGCTCGACATGCTCGAACAAAACCGGCGCGAAGGCGCCACGATTCTGCTTGTGAGCCATCAGCCGGTGGAGCGTGTCCACCCTGACGTGGAATTCCATCTCAAGGCCGGCAAGTTACTCTAAACTGCGGGGGCGGATTCCGCTGTTGGCATCCCGCGGGCCGCGCCGATAGGTTGGCCCAAAGCCCGTAGGAAAGGAGGCATCTATGAAAGCACATGAATCCATGATCTGCTGGACGCCTAACACGCACGAAATTGAGCTCTTGCCTTGGCCGGACACTGAGCGCCTTTCCGACCGTTATGATTGCACTTGGGGTGCCTGCAATTCGTTTCTTCACAAATGCAGTGGCAAACAACTGGCAATTGTTCTGGCGATCAAGGCACTTCAATTGGTCTCCGAATACGACATGCCCCCTAAAAAGGTCATGAATGTCTTCATGGAGATTGATGAATTTCGAGATGCTTTGGAGGAGGTTGTGAACATTGAATTGTCCGTCTGACTAGGAACGTGCGTATGACGGCACTGCATCGCTAGGCGGAAATCTCGGGGCATCATACTTCGTTCTTGCGGAATGGATCAGGTGACGTGACCAATGGCACGTATGGAGCAGGCTGCATTGCGTCGTCACGAGCGCACTGGCCGCCCGTTGGACAGGCCGAGTTTCATTGAGCACTTTGGGAACCGGCCGAGACGCTTCCTGCGCAAACTCAAACCCGACCCAAAGCCCGCAGGAAGGGCCAATTGGGTATGGTGTCCCCCGAATCGCCCTCAAGCGGCTGGCCCGCTTTTCATTTGTTTTTCGCTTCTTGGCGCTCCACCCGAACGAAGGAAGGACGAACATCACGCTCTGGTTCCGACAGGCTTGCCTGGTTAACACTCCGACAATCCTTGCCACCAATGCCGCGTAAACAACCAAATGCCGACTTTTTCAACAGCTCCACTGTCCCTTGTTATCTGCATCACGTTCGCTTCACCCAGGCCTTTTCAAGGCTTCAACGCGCTCGCCTCGCTCTGGTATTCGATGAGAAGTTGGGAATCAGTAAGGCTCAGGATTTTATTGGACTGATCCAGCGAGACAGTTCCTTGGACGCCACGCCACAGGTACAGGGTTTTGCCGTCGGGCGAGGGGACTGTTTCCGGTGTTCCATACGTCTCGGTTGCACGCGCAAGAATTAGACGATCAGTGGCATTTTCTGATGCTTTGGCATCAAGATCGGGCCCGGTCACGATCTCCCCATAGTCAATCGCCACAGCGTAGAGAAGATCTCGATAAAACACAAATCGAACTGTCGCATTCTCCCAGTCCCATACTTTCTCGCCACTCACCGCCCACCACTTTAACCGGGTCGTGTTCCCCGTCTCGACCCGAGTCGCGCCGGGAAAAGCCTTCAGAACCTCTCCCGGGGACGACCGGAACTTAACGGATCGATAGCCATGTGGTTCGTTTGGGAAGGAGCTTTTCCGCTGGTTCGTACGGGCCAGGGAGGCGTCATTTGTGTTTGCTGTCTCTTCGCCAGCAAGTGTACGAGCGGGAGATGTGCTCGGTGACTGCCGCGGGACTTGGCCTCCCGTAGCATCGACTTCTCCCCTATTGATGGCCTGGAAGCCAAGGAGTGCCCAAATGAGTATTCCGGAGACCAGACATACAACATGTCCCGATGACCAACGGTAGTAAGGCTGGCCAGGACTCCGCTGTTCGCTTACACAATTGACATAGTTTTGGATAGGAAAGAGGCAAAGGAAGGAGGGGATGAATGCCGCAATGATGCCGGTAGCGATACCCGGGGCGCGACCTACCACGTATGAGATGATCCGAAGCACGACCCAGCCGGTGGCAAGACTGCCGGGCGAGAATGAAGGCAGTTGGACGGAACACGCCTCTTTATCTTCATGAATGCGACGCAGAAGGCTGTGGCAATAGAAGATTCCGAACCAGCCGCGCCAGAACGGACTGATGTCCAGATTGTCTCTTTCTTTCGCGTAGCGCCAGTTTTTGTAAATCCAATAAAATTCGTAAACGCCGACAGATACAATGGACATGAGGATTAGCCTGCTTAGCGGAATATGCAGGAACAGCGGGTTGTCTTGCTTAGAGGCGGGTGCCGGAACAGAACCATCTTCGACACGCACGTCGCCGTCCGAAGCATCACGCTTTGCACGCTCCTCGCTCTCCTTGCGTTCAAGAATCTCCTCTATTATGTTGAGGCATTCCTCCGTGTAATCCGCCCGTTCCTCCGTGGTCATTCTCCGGAGTTCGCCAATATCCTTGCTTCCATATAGTGAGATCCAGTGGCGCAATTGATCGTCATCAGCCATTACCGTCCCCCTCCAGGTTATGGGAGCAACAAAAACTGTTTGCCCCGTAATAGACCGCCTAAGGATTGAGGGTCGCACTCTGTGCGGGGTATCGGCCTACCGCCTACAACTCCTTAATGATTTCCTTCGTATGCGACCTAAGCCTCGGGCTGCGAGAAGATTCCTCTTGAATCATGAGTAGGATTTTCAACATGTCGGCGGCCATTGCTGGAAACCAAAACTGCTTCAAAGCTTCTGCGGCTTCAAAGGGGCCATTGGTACTATACACGGCGTCATAAATAATTGCGCATAGTTTCTCTTTATGTTAAGCTGCCTCTGGAAAGGAGGCAGCGATGCGAAAACTGGAAATCAATGATGCGGAGATTATGCGTGTTGCCATACAGCAGG
>Ga0315274_10002141_pt1 | contig 30091 bp, 23 predicted proteins | sample YL17G02_20_MG_FD_203700 | JGI IMG/M metagenome (GOLD analysis project Ga0315274, IMG submission 203700) | Sediment microbial communities from Yellowstone Lake, YNP, Wyoming, USA - YL17G02_20 | ecosystem: Environmental > Aquatic > Freshwater > Lake > Sediment | place: USA: Wyoming | collected...
CTGGCGATAGCGGCTACTACAAGATCTACAGCTCTCAGACCGCGAGTGGGCCCTATACTCTCGCCGGACAGACGACGAACAAGACCGCTTCGTCCGCCGAGGTGAACGGACTCACACCCGGCCAAACCTATTACTTCGTCGTCCAGACGCATACCGACGTCCACGCGAATAACCAAAACATCGTCGAGAGCGCGTACAGCTCGGAAGCGTCAGCCGTGGCCTGGACTCAGGTCAACGTCCATATTGCGGGCACGGTCTTGGCTGGCGGGTCACCGCTGCCCAACGTTGTCATGTCCGGGCTTACCGGGAATCCCGTCACCAACGCTTTGGGTGTTTATGACGTGACGGAGGCCGCCGGGTGGAGCGGGACGGTAACCCCGATGCTCGCTAGCTATACCTTCGAACCCGCGTCACGGACCTACACTTCTATCACCACCGACCAACTGAGTCAGGATTACGCGGCAACGTTCATCGTGCCGACCATCACCGTGACCTCGCCGAACGGTGGGGAGAGCTGGGCGGCGGGTTCGACCCACAACGTTACCTGGACCCAAACGGGCCTGACCGGCTCGGTGACTATCCACCTCTATAAGGGCGGCGTCTTCCAAAAGCCCCTGGGCACGGCAGACGCTACCGCTGGGACCTTCTCCTGGGTGATTGTCGCAAGCGAGACGGCCGGGATAGATTACCGGGTCCTCGTCTGGCAAAGTGCCATTTCGGACGAATCGAACGCGAACTTTGCCATCGTACGCACGGTCAAGGTTGATTTCAACAAGGACGGGCAGGAAGACCTGTTGTGGCGGTATCAGGGGACAGGGGAGTTCCAGGGCTGGAATGTGGTTTGGCTGATGAATCAAACCGAAGCGCTTGCGCCTGTCAAGTTGGGAGTCGCCCAAGAAGGGTCCGGGTCGACGAACCTGCGGAAGGGGTCCAGTCCGGGCATATCGTATGAGACTCCCCTGGATGCTGGAAATTCGCCAATCCCTGGACCGGACAAGTCCGCTCTGACCCCCATGGGGATCGGAAACTCGCCGATCTTGAGGCCGAAGAGCGTCATGAGGAGTCCCGTGGAGTACGACCGTGATCGTGCCCTGCGGACGAAAGAGAAGACTCGCTTCAGCGTACCCACGATGAAGGATGCGGAAACGGTCAGCGCCGCGGGCTCCGGGAGGATGGAGGTCGCTTCGCTGGCGCTGAGCGGGTATCTGTATCTGCAGTTTATTTCGGACACGGCTTGGGAGATCGCCGGGACCGGGGACTTCAACGGGGACGGGAATACCGATACTCTATGGCGGAACTACGGAGGCGGAGAATTTAGTGGCTGGAACGTCATCTGGTACATGAACGGGGGAGCGATAACCGGGTTTGGTTACCTGTACGGGATCACGGACCTGGATTGGAGGATCGCGGGGACAGGGGACTTCAACAGGGACGGGCATATGGATATCCTGTGGCGGAACTACGGCAGCGGAGAGTTTAGTGGTTGGAACGTCATCTGGTATATGAACGGGGAAGGGATCGCCGGGTTTGGCTATCTGTACGGGATCTCGGACCTGGATTGGAAGATCGTGGGGACGGGGGACTTCAACAGGGACGGGCATATGGATATCCTGTGGCGGAACTACGGCAGTGGAGAATTTAGTGGCTGGAACGTCATCTGGTACATGAACGGGGAAGGGATCGCCGGGTTTGGCTACCTCTACGGGATCTCGGACCTGGCCTGGGAGATAGCCGGGACGGGGGACTTCAACGGGGATGGGTATATGGATATCCTGTGGCGGTATTATGGCAGCGGGGAGCTCCAGGGCTGGAATTGCATCTGGTATATGCAAGGCGAGGGGATCCTCGGCTTCGACTATCCGCGCATCATCCCGGACACGAACTGGAGAATTGTAAATCGCTGAGGACCGTTCGGTAAACGATTTTCCGGACGTCGCATTGCGGATTGATTCGATAGGCCTTTATCAGGGCAGAAGTCGGGTCCTGAGGAGATGATTTCGTCCAATCCCGTACTTGGGTGGACGAATTGTAATAGGAGTGTAGATTTCCCCCCCGCGCCAGACTTGACCTGGGGAATAGTCAGCCGATATTAAATTCCCGGATCAAAGCTGACTATCCGGTTACGTAAAGCGTGCTTGCCAGTTTTAGATCACTTGACTCGCCTCCTCGCGATTTGATAATCTCCGTTCCACAAAGGAAGATGGGAGGCGATAACACCGCTTCTGGAAGAGGGATTTGTATGTCCGGAAAATCTTTTTGGAGACTCAGTTTCGGCCTGGTATTCCTTCTTGGATGTGCCGTCCTTAGCGAAGCCGCTTTACTGCGGAACGTCCCTGTCAAGGTCAAACAGCCGGACGGCGCCATCCTGAACTGCCTGGCCAGCGGCGACGAATTCTACAACTGGCTCCATGACAAGGACGGCTACACGATCTTGCGGAACCCGTCCACGGGCTTCCTCGTCTATGCCAACAAGGTCGACGGGAAGCTCGTCCCGACGGAATTCATCGCCGGCAGGACCGACGTCAGGACGCTCGAGCAGGCCGGAATTCGGCAGAAATTGCTTGACGAGCCGAAGCCGAGGGAAAAACGTGTTTCCGTAGCGCAGGACGAGCCGATCGTCAACGTCCCGCAGACGGGGACGATCAACAACCTTGTCGTCTACATCCGCTTCTCGGACCAGGAGGACTTCAGCGGAACGTTCGTTACCAACACCGCGGCGTTCTTCAATTCCGCGGACTCCGGGGCGAACTCGTTCAGGAACTACTTCACCGAAGCCTCATACGGGCAACTGACCATCGGTTCGACCTTCTATCCATTGCCCACTGCCAACCCAGTCGTCTACTCCTACCAGGATGCCCATACACGTGCGTATTACATGCCCTACGACTCGACGACGAATCCCGAAGGTTACAACGGGGAGACGGAGCGGAGGACGCGGGAGCACACGCTGCTGCAGAGTGCGGTCAACGCCATAAGCGCCGACGTGCCTGTGGGATTGAACATCGACGCCGATGCGGACACTTATGTCGATAACATCTGCTTCGTCGTCAAGGGGGAGCCCACGGCCTGGGCGACGCTCCTCTGGCCGCACAAGTGGCAGCTCCACTCTTACATTGTCTACATCAACGGCAAGAGGGTCTGGACCTATAATTTTCAGTTAGAGACAACGTTGGACGTGGGCGTCCTATGCCACGAGATGTTCCATTCCCTCGGAGCCCCCGACCTCTATCACGACCAGGCTGGGAGCTATGTCGACTTGGAGCCCGTCTGGGCCTGGGACCTGATGGAGTGGAACCTGAATCCTCCCGAGCATATGGGTGCCTACATGAAATACAAGTACGGCACCTGGATACCGTTCATCCCCGAAATAACGACGTCGGGGACCTACACGCTGTCTCCCCTGACCAGCGCAACAAATAATTGTTACATGATCCGTTCGCCGTTCTCTTCGACCGAGTTCTTTGTCCTCGAATACCGGTTGAGAGCGGGCAGTATGTTTGAGGGGACCCTCTATAATCAAGGGCTCCTGGTCTATCGCATCAACACGGCCTGCGCCGGAAACTTCTACGGCCCGCCCGACGAAGTCTACATCTACCGGCCGAACGGTACGTTGATCGCAAACGGGGAACCTTGGTACGCGCCTTTTTCATCCGATCAAAGCAGGACCCAGATCAATGATGGAACCAATCCCTCCAGTTTCTTGACCGGTGGGACGGTCGGCGGCCTGGAGATCTCGAATGTCAGCGCGATGGGCTCGACGATCTCGTTCGATGTCTCTATAGATACGATCACGGTCACATCCCCGAATGGCGGGGAGACCTGGACTGCGGGAGGCAACGCAACCGTCACCTGGATGAGCACGGGGACGGTGGGCAATGTGGATATCCTCCTGACGACAAACGCTGGCACGTCATGGACAACGCTCGTCGCCAACACAGCTAACGACGGGACGGAGACTATAACTGTCCCCGCCGTTTCGAGCTCAACGTGTCGAATCGCGCTCGAGGAGGCGGCGGACGGGAATCCCTCCGATATATCGGATGCGAATTTTTCCATCATCATGGCTGCAAATTCGATCACGATAACCGCGCCGAACGGCGGTGAAAGTTGGGCCGCGGGGACGATTCATAATGTCACTTGGACGCAGACGGGTTTGACCGGATCGGTGACTATCAACCTCTACAAGGGCGGCGTCTACCAGAAAACCCTGGGCACGGCCTCCGCCACGGCGGGGACCTTTTCCTGGGCGATCGGGGCCAGCGAGACTGCCGGGACAGATTACCGGGTTCGTGTCTGGCAAGGGGCAGTTTCGGACGATTCGGACGCGAACTTTGCCATCGTGCACGCTTTCCGCGTGGATTTTGATAAGGATGGTCAGGAAGACATCTTGTGGCGGTATTATGGGACGGGGGAGTATCAGGGATGGAATGTAGTTTGGCTGATGAATCAAACCGGAACGCCCTCGCCAGCTACGTTGGGGGCCAACCATAAAGAACCGGCAGAAATGAATCTGCCGACGGAATTGACTCCGAGTATAGCCTATAGAACTCCCCTGGAGGTTGGGACTTCGCGAACCTCAGTACAGCAGAAATCTTTCAAGACCCCCATGGGGGGCAGAAAGTCGCTGGCCCTGAAGCCGAAGAAGATCATGAGGAATCCCGGGGAATTTGGCCGAAATCTTCCCCCGAGGAGTAAGGGACGAACCCAAGATAAGAAACTTGTAAGCGTCCCCGCCATGAAAGATACGGCAAAGGCCAGTCCCGTGAGCTCAGGGACGATGGAAATCGCTGCGCTGGCGCTCAACGGGTTTGCTTATCTCCAGATAATTCCCGACACGACTTGGGAAATCGCTGGGGCGGATGATTTCAACGGGGATGGAAATACTGATATCCTGTGGCGGAATTATGGCAGCGGAGAGTTTCAGGGTTGGAATGTCATCTGGTATATGAATGGTGAAACGATCAGCAGCTTCGGCTATTTGTACGGGATTTCGGACATGGATTGGAAGATCGTGGGGACGGGGGATTTCAACAGGGACGGAAATACCGATATCTTGTGGCGGAATTATGGCAGCGGAGAGTTCCATGGTTGGAATGTCATCTGGTATATGGATGGGGAAACGATCACCAGCTTTGGCTATTTGTACGGGATCTCGGACATGGATTGGAAGATCGTGGGGACGGGGGATTTCAACAGGGACGGAAATACCGATATCCTGTGGCGGAATTATGGCAGCGGAGAGTTTCAGGGTTGGAATGTCATCTGGTACATGAATGGGGAAACGATCACCAGCTTCGGCTATTTGTACGGGATCTCGGACACGGCTTGGGAGATCGCTGGGACCGGGGATTTCGACGGGGATGGACGTACCGATATCCTGTGGCGGAATTATGGCAGCGGGGAGCTTCAGGGTTGGAATTGCATCTGGTATATGAATGGGGAAGGGATTACCGGCTTCGACTATCCGCTCATAATCCTGGACACGAACTGGAGAATTGTGAACCGCTGAAGACCGAGCTATCCGCGCTCTTTAGAAATGTCAAGACGGCGTTTTAAGCCTATTGATAAATGCCCGCTGTCCCCATTTGTTTCTTGACACTGCCTGTCCGTTTTCAATACAATTCACCTAGGTCTGATTATTGCGGTATCTGGAAGGGCTTATGATGCAGCGCGTCGCCCCGGGAAAAAGCTCGGCTGGATTTCTGTCCCCGGCCTTGCCTGATTGATCGACCCTGGTCGCGGTCTGCCCCCATGAAGAGCTTTTGCTTCTGATTATCAGACCTGCTTGCGCCGCCCTGGCGCCCCGCGGCGTCCATCGGCGGTAGCTTAGAAATTCGGGATATGTTCGAACTTTCTTTAATTCGTATGTGTCCCATGAATTTCCACGGTTAAGTCCCCCAATGGCCCGCCTAGCCCGTTCCACCATCATCGGTTTCCCCCACCACGTCATCCAACGGGGGAACTACGACCAGCCCGTTTTTGAGGACGAGGCCGACTACAGCCGCTACCTCAACTGGCTCCATGAATACGCCCTGCGCTACACTGTGGACATCTGGGCCTACTGCCTGATGCCCAACCACGTCCACTTCATCTGCGTCCCCAAAGCCGAGGACGCCCTGGCCCACGCTTTCAACACCCTCCATATGCGGTATGCCCAGTATTTCAACAGCAAGCGCGGGGTCCGCGGCCATCTCTGGCGGGCTAGGTTCATGTCGTGCGCCCTCGACGACCGGAGCGTCCGCGAGGAAGTTCGCTTCATCGAGACCAATCCGGTGCGAGCTAGGATCGTCGAGCGTGCCGAAGACTATACCTGGTCGAGCGCCCGTCACCATGTCCTAGGAGAGTCGGACCCGGTTGTAATGGACGGCTGTTTTCTAAACAGCGAAATCAAGGATTGGCGGACATACCTTGTTGAAAAGGGAGATGACCCTATACTGACTCGAACCTGGCATAGCCTGAAAACAGGTAGGCCGTCTGGAGATGACGAATTCGTGCACGCCCTTGAGGAGATCATAGGGCGAAGACTAATGGCCTTGCCGCGCGGTCGGCCAAGGAAAGAAAAATAGATATTTTATACGAGCTTGAAAGTTGGTAGACGCATGAAGAAAGTTTCGATTGTCTTTGGAACTCGTCCAGAGGCCATCAAACTTGCCCCAGTCATTCTTGCTCTTAGGGCAGATAAGGATTTCGTTTGCTCGGTATGTGTCACTGCGCAACATAGGGAACTGCTCGACCAAGTTCTAGGCGTCTTCAAAATTGTCCCCGACGTAGACTTAAATCTGATGCGCCATAACCAGACGCTGAGCACGTTGACCGCACGTGCCATTCAGGCACTCGACGACTATTTTAAGTTGGAGCTCCCTGACCTGGTTCTTGTTCAAGGGGACACGACTACTGTTCTCTGTGCTACGTTGGCAGCGTTCTATAACAGGATTCCTGTCGGACACATAGAGGCCGGATTACGAACCGGCGATCTATTTTCCCCTTGGCCGGAAGAGGCCAACCGGGTCCTCACATCTCACCTAGCTGCAATTCATTTCGCTCCTACAGAAACAAACCGTTCCAACTTGATCAAAGAAGGTATCTCGGGGGATAAGATCTTCGTTACAGGCAATACAATTATCGATGCGCTTTTTTTTGTTCTCGCACAAGTAAGGTCTCAACCGCTTGATATTCCCGGCATTTCGCCATCTGATTGGAAGCGGTGGGAGGGACGACCTCTCGTACTCGTTACTGGACACCGGCGAGAGAACTTCGGACCCGGTTTTGAATCCATCTGCAAGGCTATCGCAGAGCTAGCCCGTCTCTTCCCTACAGTTCAATTTGTTTATCCTGTCCATCTCAATCCCAATGTGAGAGAGCCGGTTAAGCGCATCTTGAGGTCCTCCCAATATCAGAACGTTCATTTAATTGAGCCGACACCTTATAATGCCTTTGTTGCCCTTATGGATCGGGCGACATTTATTCTTACCGATTCGGGTGGCATCCAAGAGGAAGCCCCAAGCCTGGGAAAACCCGTCCTAGTAACGCGAACTACAACCGAAAGGTCTGAGGCACTCGATGCCGGATCTGTAAAACTTGTTGGCACGGATTTTAATAGGATAGTTGCCACTGCTTCAATCTTATTAACAGGTAAAAAAGTCCTCAAGGAGATGACTGCCGTAGAAAATCCTTATGGTGATGGGCGCGCGACGGTACGCATATTGCAGGCGCTACATAACAAATTTCTTTGAATACTGTTTGCTAGGGGGTCATTTCTGCTAGTGGGCGGTCCCGATTAATAGCAATGTTTTGGATTTCGGGCTTTTAGCTGAGTAATTTATAGTTGATGACTTGCCATTTTAAGAACATGTACGGACTTGATCTGGCTGGCCAAGATTAGTCAACTCTGGTTTTATGCGCCAGAAGAGAAGAGGTGGTCAAGGATTTCAAAGTTGTAATAATCCTCAAGCCACTCAACCTCTCAATACTAATAAATACAGTATGGATGTTTTGGAAGGCGAAATATGTTGAATATCTTGATAGTTACCCAACAACAATATCCCCACGTTGGTGGGATGAGTACCCATATAGGATATTTATTAGAAGGGCTGAAAGATCTAAACATCAAGACTGGAGTAGTAGCCGGGAGGGGGGGCCAACCTAGATGGTCGAAACTATTGAAAAAAGCTATGGCGTTAGGAAACAGAGACCGATATGCCAGGAGGTTGTTCGAGGAGCAAATTAGTCAGCTTGCGGACGAGATCGAGAAAAAAGTTGGGGAGTTTAAACCAAGAATCATCCATTGTCATGATGTTTTTGCCGCTCGTGCCACCCTGATGGCCTTTGCCGATAATCCTCGTCCCATCATCTTGACCGTTCATGGGCCTATGCTCTATGAAGCTCGACAAAACCATGATTACCGGCCTAAGTATGAGGCGCATATTATGGAAAGTGAACGATTGGCTTACGCAAGAACTAGCCGTTTAATAACCGTGGATACTGGTCAGGCGAATATCCTGAAAAAGGATTATGGAGTTCCTGATGAACGGATAACCATTATCCATAATTGCATAGATGTAGAGGCAGTTCGTAAGATATCTTCCAGAGATACAATGCTCGCACCCGGAAAACCATTCTTTTTGGTCCCGCGACGCCTGGTGCCAAAAACAGGCGTGATGTACGCGATTGCGGCATTATCCCAGATCAAGTCCAGCGAGGTCCACTTGGTTATTGCCGGAGACGGACCCTTGCGTAAAAAACTATCTGCGATGGCTCGACAGCTTGGTATTTCTGATAGAGTCCACTTTTTGGGGTCAGTCCCCCGGGAGCTTCTTTTGCCACTTTTTTCGCGCGCGATGGCTGTTCTTGTCCCCTCTGTCCCGACGAACGGAGTTGTTGAGGCAACGAGCCTCGCTGTACTGGAGGCAATGGCAGGCGGAACGGTCCCTATAGCCTCACGCATCGGAGGACTCGCAGAAATAATTGAAGATCAAAAGACCGGATTACTTGTGGAGCCTTCTGACGCGAAGGGCTTGGCTGCTGCCATGATCTTAGCTCTTAATGATACGCCACTTCGTGAGCATATCATCGAAGAAGCTTCAAACAAAGTAGAATCTGAATATTCGCTACCTCGATGGATTGGAAAAATAGTGAGAGTTTATAAAAGCGTAATTCGTCCAGAGATTATCTATTATTGATTCATAGCAGTGTAATTATAAAGGGCTTTTTGAAGACTGATTGGCAAATAAAGTGAGTAATAATAATTGTGTTATAGACAATGCAGGGGAGGGCCTTTTTATAGCTGGAATTAAAGTTACATCTGGAGGGATACTAAGCGTTTTCCTCAACCTCCTCGGTACGATAATCCTTGCTCGAGCAATCGGCCGGGGTGGTATGGGAAAGTATGATCTTTTGAGACAGACAGCGGTCCTAGCTGTGACATTCTTTTCCCTGGGAATTGGAAGCGCCTGTATTTTCCTCCTAAACAAAGAGCGCATTTCGCGGGAAGAAATAGCGACAGCGGTTATCCGTGTTCTCATATTCCTCGGGTTCATCCTCGGAATAGGCATAAGCGCAGCCATCCTGATATTTCCCGAATATTTTGGATCCATATCGCCCATAATTGCTGCGTATTATGGTATTGGAACAGGAGCTCTACTTTTTGTTGTATCTCTAAGAGCTTTTCAGGTAGCGCAGCTAGCTTCAAAAAGGATTGTACTGGCAGACATCTGTGCCCCCCTAGTAGTCCTTTTTGGTTTAACGCTACTTTGGCAAGTTAGAAGGCTCAAATTAGAACCAGCACTGGTTCTCCAAGCCTCGGGGAATATCGCTACGGCCCTTGTCTTGTTGATATGGACGCTACCATATGTAAATTTAAGAATCAGATTGAGGCCGCTATTAATACGGCGAATGCTTAGTCTTGGAGCCCAACTATATGCAACTAATTTATTGCAGATCATGGCTCCAAGCCTCACTCTCCTTGTATTCCGCTACATGATGCTAGGCGATGCAGGTTTCGAATCCTTGGGCTTATTTACACGAGCAAATGCCCTCTGCGGATTGGGAATGCTAGTTCCGAGTGCGACTGGCCCGTTACTATATGCTAAATGGTCGGGCATGAAAGACGCAGACCGTAAGCGGCATGTCGAACTAGCAGGAAGGATGAACATTTTCTATGGAGGCTCGGTAGCTGTCTTATTGGTCCTGTTTGGTCACGCCGCGTTGCGGCTATTATACGGCAATGAATTCGGCGCGGCTCAAGTTGCGGTTTATGCATTAGCACCAGCAGTAGCTGTATTCTCACTTTCGAATGTCTATCTAAATCTATTCGCGAGTATAGGAAAAGCATGGCTTAACGCGGTTATTTTTGCGTGTTCAACTTTCTTTACCGTTGCGCTAACTGTTTTATTGGTGCCTAGACAAGGAATTGGCGGTGCAGCCTTGGCCACTCTCTTTGGCCAATTATTCATTCTTGCTTCGGTGGCGTCCCTTGGTTGGCGGCTGCAGAAGGTGAACTTTTTCCATTGCCTATTACCCAGCTGGGATGATGTCCAAAATATTCTGTCTCGATACCGGAGACGCACAAGAGTAAAGTCGTGATCCCTAATCCTGAGAAACCATTGCTAGGCGTTTTTGATATGGTGACGTCTATCGGTGGCGTTCAGAAAGTAATGACAAACCTAATGCCGGGACTTCAAGAAAGTTTCGATATTAGGATTATTGATCCATATGAAAATAATGATTACAAGTATATGGCAAGAATGGCTGGTCTGACCTATCAGTCCCTGGGACATTCTCCAAGGAAACCATATATTGAGGGAAAGAATAGAGTTACCCACGCCTACGGCTTAGCAGCTCGCAGCCCCTGGCTGCTCATGACTGCTCTTAGACTCAGAAGGTGGGTAGCTCAAAATAGTCCTGATATCCTCTATTTTAACCAACTACCAAGTGCGATGCTTTTTCCTAGGTTCTTGCCGCCGCGCAGACCAGCATTAATTTACCATGCACATGGCTTTGCTTCGCCTGCAGATATCCGTAATGGGCGCTATATTTCCCGACGGTTCAATAAAATACTTGCTGTTTCTTGCTTTACGTCACGGCAACTCGAGGGGGTGGGCGTGAAGCCGGATAAGATCCGAATTGTTCAGAATGCGGTTGATGTAGATAAAATCCAACGCTTATCAAGAACAAGCGGGAAAACAATGCCAGAGAAGCCCGAATCCAGCGTTGTCTTTGTACAAGTCGGGGTGATAAATAATAATAAAGGTCAACACCTTGCGGTCGAGGCACTGAACAAATTATCCTCCAAGGCGAATCTCTGGATTTGTGGTGACGTGCCCATTGGGGGAGATCGTACGTACCTTACAAGACTTAAAAACAGAATAAGAATCTTGGGCCTTGAGGACCGCGTAAAGCTGCTTGGCTGGCGTGACGATGTGCCACAAGTTCTGGGCACAGCTGATATATGCATTCTGCCGTCCACCTGTTTTGAGAGTTTTGGGATTGCGGCGGCCGAAGCGATGGCGTTGGCCAAACCTTGTATTGGTACCAATGTTGGGGGTATCGCAGAAGTCATAGAAGATGGACGAACAGGAATAATCGTCCAACCTGACGCGGATTCGCTAGCAAATGCAATGGTTAGGTTAGAAGTGTCAGAAGCCCTGAGGAAGGATATGGGCGCCGCGGGCTTGACTCGTGTGAATCAGCTATTTAGTCTCCCAGTCCAGGCTAATCGAATATCTCACGAACTTCGAAGTCTATTAAGATAACTCTGAAGTCGGCCGGGGTTAGATTGCAGAAATGATTCTCACCATAGCGGTTGTAGGCTCTGTAATCATAGCCATTCTTGCAAGGCCCAGCTGGATTCTGCCTTTTGCCTGGGTCATCGTGATGTGCTACCCACAGAATCTTCTTTATAATAAGCTCCCCCTTAACGCAGGGATTGATGATCTCTTCCTCATTCTAGCTTCCCTTGTAACCTTTGTCAGGTTATTTCGACACAATAGCCTCAGGCAATCACGGAATGTCCTTTTAATCGTTTTTGGGCTTAGCTTAATGCAGATCCTCTCCGAGATTGCTGGGATGATGCAATATCCTAGCCTAGCCCAATCGACACTTAAGAGCTCGCTTAAAAGCCTTGTTGTTCTTTTGTTTATCGCTGCTTTGGCCATGGACATCCGAAGGGAAAAGGATGTTCGGCGGCATGCCTTTTGGCTGACCGCTGCAATAACATCTGCATTTGGGATTGTCATCATTTGCTCATATATCCCTGTGGCAGCAGGATTGTGGGAAGTTCGTGGTGCAGATACTCTTAATAATTTGACGGTGGCGACTAATCGTGCATTTGGCCCTTTCAATGGCCCCGCGGAGGTGGGCGGAGTCGCCTGCCTCTGCTTGCCGCTAATAATCGGAATCCTTGTTTACTGCTGGCACGATATACGAATCCGGGCAATGATGCTTATCAGTATGCTTATTATCCTTGATGGAGCGATAATCATATCTAGGAATCGTACTGCTGTCCTTGGGCTAGGCTTCATGTTAACATTGGCGCTGATTTTATCGCGTAGGCGGTGGTACATCATAGGCCTTGGTTTGGTGGCCTTGCTTGCACTTGTTTATGTCCTCTATACAAATATCCTATTACTTGCCCCTGTCAGTGATCGCTTCGCGAGCGGGACTATTCAAGAAGACTTTTCAACACGTTTGGATATCTGGAACACAGTGATAAAAAATCCTCCACGAAATATACTAGTCGGAGGCGGGAGCGAAGCCTTAATGGAAAATATGGGGATTACACCGCATAACGGTTATCTTGATATGTTCTATTGTTGGGGCCTTTTCGGCATTTCGATGTTTAGTTGCCTTATTTATTACTCCATGAAATGTTCGCGTTGGGTAATAAAACACGACACATTTCCTTTGGGGCGAGGAATCGGGTGGGGTTTATTATGGAGCTTAGTTGCCGTGGCTTTTGCGAGCATCACCACAGATCCTTGGTATATGATTTTATTTCGATTGCTGCTTTTTGGGATGCTAATCATGGTTAATTCCAGATATCAGCTGACTCGGGCGGGGACGGGTAGAGAAACGTTAAGAAAACGGAAATACCTCAGGTAATATATAATTTGTTGTATATTCGATAAGCTTGTTGACAACCGACAACTAAGGTGTAGGCCGAATACATGGCTGCTATTACTATATTAATCCAGGAGCGCGTGCAACGTACACCTGATAATCATTTCTGGATAGGCAGTCCTTCAAATTATCAATATTATAAAAAGTTTTTAGCAGTTTATTCCAAGGTCTTTATAATAGCCCGGACCTATGAAGTCAGCAGACAGAATGAATTCCTTACTCTGCTTGACGGCGAAGGAGTTGAAATTGTTCCCTTAGCAAATATTACGGGCATGGCTCATGTCGTCTCACACCTCTACTCCTATATTCGTGATCTGGATTATATCTTCAATAAGACTACCGCGGTGATTCTCCGCGTTCCCTTTTTCTTGTCTGATTTATCGGTGCAGATACTAAATAAGAAAAAAATCCCGTTTGCGGTTGATGTGATTGGAGATAGCTGGGATGCCTTGTCGCCTGCCTCCAAGGTTGGCGGAATTCTTCGGCCGATAATCAGGTATACCTGTTACTGGTCCCAAAAAAGGAGTTGCCGGCTTGCGATATGCGCTAAATATGTTACTAACCATGCCCTACAAGTTAGATACCCTTCCCAAGGCCCCAAATGGGCAGCCTCTGATGTTCTGCTTTCCAAAGATGCCTACGTATCTGAGATTAGGCCATACAGAAAGGCAAGCCCAATTAAGCTCATAAGCGTCGGGACGTTGGATACCTTATATAAGGCGCATGACATACAAATACATAGCATTCGATTATTGAAAGAAATGGGATATGATGTAACCCTTACTATTGTTGGGGATGGAAAGTTCAAACCTGACATGGAGTCCATGGTTGAAAAAATGGACCTGGGGGGCAGCGTATTTTTCAAGGGCAGATTAACCTCAGGCCAAGCGATAAGAGCCGAACTTGATAAGGCTGATATTTTTATCATGCCTTCATTAGCAGAAGGGATGCCACGCGCACTCCTTGAGGCGATGGCTCGAGGAATGCCCTGCATCGGCACAACTATTGGGGGCATCGTCGAATTGCTTCCGCGACCTGATTTGGTTCCTCCCAGAGACTCTCAAGCGCTCGCCAATAAGATTGTTGATTTTGCAGAGAACGAAAGCAGATGGAATCAGTCTGCTTTACAAAATCTTCAAGTATCCCGAGCTTATGAGGAAAAGCTACTTGAAGTAAAATTACTCGAATTCCTAGAGTACTTACGCTACAACACGGAGAGCCAATGAGGCAGGTGTGCAGATAACTAACTAAGGAGGGCATCCTCTTTTGCCCCGCATTATTTATATCGTGACGGTTCCTGAAACAGCCTTCGCATTTTTACGAAGGCAATTCACGATTCTTTTAAGTAATGGTTATGATGTAAATTTAATCTCATCTCCCGGGCCTAGATTGGACGCCCTACAGCGTGATATAGCGATAAAAACATTTTCGATTGCCATGGAAAGGCGAATATCGCCATTTTTAGATCTGATTTCGCTGCTTAGGATATTCATTATAATACGCAAGATAAAGCCGACAATTGTTAACTATAGCACCCCCAAGGCAGGTTTGCTTGGGGCCATTGCCGCCTGGCTTGCTCATATCCCTATCCGGGTTTACGAGCTTCGAGGATTAAGGCTGGAAACTGAAGTTGGACTTAAACGTTTTGTCCTAGAAATCGCTGAGCGTATCACCTCTTTTTGTTCGACGAATGTTGTATGCGTGAGCAGGAGTTTGCTGTCCATTTATTACGGGATGAAATTATCTAGGCTAGATAAATTGACCGTTTTTGGGAAAGGCACCTACCACGGGGTAGACATGAGCAATATTTTAAAAAAACCTGTGGATTTTACTAGCACGCGGGCGTTAAATCAAGAACTCAATATTCCTGATGGGGCTAAGGTGATAGGATATGTTGGCCGGCTTACTCGAGATAAGGGGATAGAGGACCTATTTAATTGTTTCTTGGATGCGGTGAACAATAGAACTAAAAGAATCTTGTTGCTTGTGGGGCAGATAGAACGTGGCGATTCTCTGCCTAATAGTCTGATTGAAAAGATGAGGAGCCACCCAGATATTCGACTGGTAGGGGCGAAAGAGGATGTGGTTCCATACTATCAAATCATGGATATCTTTGCTTTCCCATCATATCGTGAGGGTTTGCCTAACGCACCGCTGGAGGCTGCTTTCGCTGGCATCCCAACCGTCGGATATGCCGCTACCGGGGTGATAGACGCGGTAGTTGACGGGGAAACGGGCATTCTCGCTGCCGTTGGGTGCATCGACGAGTTGAGAAAGGGCATCATTCAATTGTTGGAGAATGATAACCTTAGGAAAACACTTGGCGCCAATGCGCGGGAATATGCTCTTCGGGAGTTTTCCCCAGAGAGAAGCCGTAGTGCTTGGCTCGATTTCTATTCCCGATGTATTTCGAGAGTGCAGTGAGGTGCTATTCGGCTATCGGGAAACGCTCCGTGGATATTGTGTTTTCAAATTGCTTATTGGTTGTCCTAAGTCATGTAGTTGACAATTTTATCCATTAAGGTAAGTCCCATGGAGAAGGGATTTTCACTTAGAAGGTTGGCCATAAAGATATTGTACAGAATCAATCCCGGAGACATTACCATTCGTCACCATTATACAAAAGACAGATTTAGGCTACATTCCTTTCGACATAAGGACTATTGGTATCACGGCAAAGCTCGGGAAAAGAATACCATGCGGATTTTTTCTGAGATGATCAGTCCTGGGAGTTTTGTGATTGAAATCGGAGGGCATATTGGCTATATAACAACCTATTTTGCTCATTTAGTAGGATCAAAGGGAAGAATAGTTGTGTTTGAGCCGGGGCCTAATAATCTGCCCTATATCCGAAGAAACATAGCCCCACATTCGAATATAACTCTTGTGGAGAAAGCGGTTGCTGACTTCGTTGGCCCAACCCAATTTCACATAGAGAGTCTAAGTGGACAAAATAATTCATTGCTCAATCACCATAAAAATCTCGATGCTAACCTCCGATCCGCTGGCATCCGTAAGATTAACACGAGCATAGTGGAAGTTCTATGTACTAGCCTTGATATTTTCTTGGCAGAAGCTGCTCTACCTATCCCCTCGTTTGTCAAAATCGATGTCGAAGGCGCAGAGATTTCTGTTCTATACGGAATGAAAAAGGCCTTGCAGAATGATAGGATTGTCTTAATGATCGAAGTAACTGAAAACCAAGAGACAATATATCGGCTACTTAAAGAATGTGGTTTCATCATGTACAATGACTCTAGACGGCCGATAGATGATCCCCAATATATGAACGGCAATGTATTTTGTGTCAAAGAAAACGACCTTAGGATTAACAGATTTTCTTCCTGAAGGGTAGCCTGCTGACAACCGGGTTCTACCGACCCGGTCGCTTCGCTTACTTTTGAACAGGCGCTCAATGCCAAAGAACTACCTTTTAAACGGGATTATGTAGTAGATGGCATATAATGACACTTCGGTACAATTAAAGCGAATCTTAGATATTTTAGGCAGCTTGATAGCTCTTCTACTTTTAATGGGCCCTTTGTTCATAATAGGCATCCTAATTAGATTAGAACTTGGCAGGCCAGTAATATTCAAGCAGCTACGCCCTGGAAAAAACGGTAAAATATTTATTCTGAATAAATTCAGAACAATGAGGGAATTGCGAGACGACAACGGCCGCCTTCTCCCCGATAGATACCGCCTAACAGCCTTAGGAAATACCCTCCGGAAATGGAGTTTGGATGAATTGCCTGAGTTTTGGAGCGTACTCAAAGGAGATATGAGCCTTGTGGGACCGCGGCCACTCCTGCTGGAATACCTCGATCGTTATACCTTTGAGCAGGCCCGGCGGCACGAAGTCAAACCGGGAATCACCGGCTGGGCCCAGGTGAACGGTCGAAACGCCATAACTTGGGAGGAGAAATTCTATCTGGATGCCTGGTACGTGGCTCATTCATCTTTCTGGCTTGATCTGAAGATTATCGCCAGGACGGCATGGAAGATCATGAAGCGCGAAGGCATCAACCAGCCTGGTCAGGCGACAATGGAAGAATTCTTAGGCACTGTTGATAAATATGGGGAATAGAAAAAACGTGTATGCGCTTATCGACATTTGCCGGAGGAAGAGGATGAAAAAAAATAAAATGCTCGTGATAATAGGTGCTGGGGGTTTTGGACAAGAGATTATCTGGGCAGTTCGCAATATTAATGCTTTGCGCTCCCAGTTTGAAATTCTCGGATATTGCGATGATGACCCCGAAAAAAAGGGAACTGTAATTTACCGCGCAACTGTGCTTGGGTCGCCAGAGGAGGTTGACAGAACTTTGCCCGAAAAACCCAGTTTTATATGCGCCATCGGTGACAATGTCAAACGAGCTAAAGCGGCAAAAATCGTTCTCTCATTAGGATGGCTTCCAGCGACTGTCATTGATCCGTCGGTTATTGTCGCTGAAGGAGTATCCGTAGGAAAAGGGACATACGTTGGAGCCGGCTGTATCCTATCTCCGTATGCTCAAATCGGAAATTATGTAATAATCAACCATCATTGCTCTATAGGGCATAATTCTGTCTTGGAAGATTTTGTCCAAGTCTCACCGGGTGGCCGTATATCCGGGAGCTGTCACATAAAAGAAGGAGCAACGCTTGGTTCAAATTCGGTGATTGCTCCGGGCAAAGAACTCGGACGCTTTGCAACATTAGGGGCCAGTTCCTTTGCGATGACCAATATTGTGGATGATGTCACCGCCATTGGCACGCCGGCCCGTGTGCTTTTCCATAAGAACACGAAAGGCATGTAAAGAAGGCAGGCTAATGAAGCGCGTCGAATTAAGAAATATCGTAGCTGGCGTCTTGGAAATTGACCCAAGTGTTCTGGATTCTGATACTGACCTGAATACGATAGATACATTTGACTCAGTAAGTGTGCTTACTCTTATGATTACTGTGGACGAACAGGCTGGGATCAAGATGAATCCTGCCGAAGCGAACGCTTTACGTTGCTATGGAGATATAGAGAAATTGGCAGAAAGACAGGGCGTCAAACTTGTCGATTGATCCCTTTGTGTGCATGGAGATAAAAGAGTGAATACCATGATTACCGGCATGCATTACTGCGTGCCGAGATATCGGCTCACAAACGAAGAGTTGGCATCTCGTTTCGATGAGCGGCAGCTTAGGTCCATCGTAAAGATGGCAGGCATTAGCGAGCGCCGAATGGTAGCCCCTGGCGAGACAGCATCCGACCTAGCATATTGGGCGGCCAAACGGCTCTTAGATGATAGGAAAATCGACCCTAAGGAGATTGATCTTTTGATTTTCGCGTCCCAGACAGGCGATTATCAGATTCCAGCGACCGCGTGTGTGATGCATGGGCGCCTTGGCCTTTCCGAAAAATGTGCCGCGTTCGATATAAACCTGGGATGCACAAGTTTCCCATATTCTCTAAGTGTTGCACACAGCATGTTAGTTTCCGGAGTGGCTTGCAAGGCATTGATATTGAATGCGGATGCTTTAACCACCGTCATTCATCCAAAGGATCGCGGTCTGGTGCCTTTGCATGGGGATGGCGCGGTAGCCACATTATTAGAACCCACGTCGGGCAAAGGTGGTTTTTTGGGTTTTTTATTAGGAACAGAGGGTACAGGTTATCAGCACTTGATTATGCCGGCTTCCGGAGCACGTGTGCCTCGAACGGCAGAAACCAAAATTGAGATAAAAGATGAAACGGGGATCATCCGAACGCAGGAGCACTTATACATGAACGGCCCCGCTATCTTCCACTTTTCTGTGTATAAAATCCCTGAGATCATCAGGGAGGTACTAAGCCGATTCAAGCTGACGGTGGCTGATCTGGATCTTATATTGCTACATCAAGCCAATAAAACTATGGTTGATTTGATTTACAAAGCTCTGGATGTACCCGCAGAGAAACGCTTCTATTTTATCGAAACTGTAGGAAATACGAGTGGAGCTTCTTCTCCAATGACCTTGGCCGAAGCCTGGCGACAATCTAGGCTGCAACCAGGATCACGAACTTTACTGGCCGCGTTCGGCGTGGGCCTTTCCTGGGGCATAACGGTTATTGAATGGCCTGAGAAATTGGGGCCGGCCGTGATTGGGTCCATTGAACCAGGTGAGGAAAAAGCATGAACCGATTCAAAGGGAAGACGTTTTTAGTTACCGGGGCTGGCTCCGGCATCGGTCGCGCTTCGGTGATTAGATTAGCTGCTGAAGGAGGCAGGATTGTTGCGGTAGATCGTGATTCTCCCCGCCTAAAAGATACCTATTCAACGCTTCTCGAGGGAGGCCACATAATGCGCCTATTGGATACAACAGATGAAGCGGCTTTGACAAATATGGCCGCCGAACTCCGGAAAGAGAATATTACTTTGGACGGTATCGTTCATTGTGCAGGCATTCATTGGCTGCGCCCCCTGCAACTAACTGACAATAAATCGCTTCTCGAAATGTTGAATTCTCATGTTGTATCGAGTATAGCACTTACGCGTGCCGCCGTAGTAGGCCATCTGTTATCAAAAGAAGGGGCCTCTGTGATCTGGCTTTCTTCGGCGGCTGCCCTACAGGGTGGGGCTGGCACGGTAGCTTATTCAGCTGCCAAGGGTGCTCTGATATCGGCTGCCCGGGTCCTGGCGGTTGAATTGGCGCGGCGCAAAGTCAGGGTGAATGTCATAGCCCCAGGGGTCGTGCGGACCCCCCAAGGTGAAGCCTTCTTATCCGGGCTAACGCCGGAGCAGGTCCAAGTCATAACCGCAGATCATTTGCTAGGAATAGGCGAGCCTGAGGATATTGCAGGTGTGGTGGCGTTTCTCCTGTCGAACGATGCGCGGTGGATTACAGGAACAACCGTCGTTGTCGACGGAGGACTCACGGCTCACTGATGGGGGTATTCGCGCATGCCGTTTCAATTTAATAAATTAGATATAGCAATGCCGCAGTTTAGGCTTCACCATGTAGGCTACCTGGTACAAGATATGTCGGCTGCGAAAGTGTTTGTCGATAGATTGGGTTATAGAATGGAAAGCGACGTGATTGAAGACCCGGTGCAAACCGCTTTCGTTCTGTTGATACGGCAGCCCGATACAACGTCATGGCTGGAATTAGTAATGCCGAATGGCCCGGAGAGCAAGCTTACTAAAGCTCTCTGTAAGGGTGGTGGATTACATCATCTTTGCTACGAAGTCAATGACATTGGCCGTGCTTGCGAGCACTTACGTAGCCAAGCTATGCTGACCCTTTCGAACCCGGTCCCAGCCGCTGCCTTTCCGGGGCGGCAAATTGCTTGGTTCATGGATCGCGGCCCTCTCTTGATTGAGTTGCTCGAATCGGGCACGGATTATCTGGCACTTGCTTCGGTCATGACTTCAAAAGGTGTCACATGAGCACATTTTACCGGTTGCAGTCCATTTTCCGCGATGTATTTTCGAATCCGCAATTGATTTTGTCTGAAGATATGTCCACCTCCAACTTCGCTGACTGGGACTCAGTTGCGATGGTTCACATTATACTGGCAGCCGAAGCCGAATTCGGCGTACGTTTCAATACGGATGAAGTGGCGGCTGTTTCTTCTGTAACGGACATTCTAAGATTGCTTAAAAACCATGAGAGATGAACGCTAGCACTAACCTTGTTTGCCCTATATGCGGAGGGCTCGAATTCAAGACGGTGGGAAAGCTCATTGATAGCCACGTCTTGCGTTGCAGGATCTGTTGGTTGGAAGTAACGGATCCTTTCGTAAAAGCCAATTACGATGGGTGTGACCAAAGCACTTCACATAGTTCTACAATTACTTCACCCGAGTACATAGAAGCGATGATGTCCCAATTCTCAGCCTTGTATGATTTGATCCAAAGACGAGCCGCTAACCGATTGCAGCTTTATTCTGAACTCCTCGGGAGGAAGCCCGAGAATATTCTAGAGGTGGGAAGTGGAACCGGCTGGATGGTACATGCTTTTAATCGATTGGGTGTACAGAGCGTGGGCTTAGAAAGTGATGCTTTATTGGTTTCCCAGGCGCAAAAGTTAGGCGCAGATGTCAGAAAGGCCGATATCTGTCAATTAAACCCGAATGATTATTCGAAATTTGATGTTATTTGCTCCAGCCAGACCTTAGAGCACATATTAGATCCTAAATCAGCGATAATAAACATGAAGAGCTTAGGGCGGCCCGGGTGCGTAATACACGTGGATGTCCCAAACTCGGCATGTTGGGGTGCGAGGATTCGCAGATTGCGACACGGATCAAAACGTTGGGGAATGCTGGAGCTTCCGCATCACCAGATCGGATATTATCCTGTTTCATTACGCATTCTTTTTACAAATGCAGGTTTGGAGATCTTGCGAATTATGGAGAAACCTACTAACGACGCAGTATTTGGTCAAACTATACTGCCTGACGCCGTGCTATCAAAGATCGCGATGTATCTTACTAAATACCTTGGTCACGGCTATTTACTTGTTGGGATTGCAAGGAAGCCATCTTAATATGGAGATGTTTTGAAAACAGGCCGCGCGTTAAAAAATGCGTATGACGAATTGTCACGATTGGCCACGTCTACAAATTCTGGGGAGGGGACATCTAAGGACCTGATTTCGCAAATAGATGGGATACTTACATCCGTTGAGGAATATGATAAAGATTTATTAGAGCTCTGCTTATCTACTCTTGAGTCACAGAGATTAATTTCTTTTGCCACGTTAACAGAAAAGTTGGCCGAAGAATCAAATTGGCGAAAAACGCCGATGGGTATTTGGGCAGTGGCCAGGTTGCTTGAATTAACATCTATCGACAATCGAGCGATCATTGCATGGGATCAGGTCATCAATAGACATGAAGGGCCAATTTGTGAGGCATTCTTTTCTCGAGCCAGGCTGCATGACCGACTAGGGAACCTCGAGAATGCTTTTGCAGATCTACGCAAGGCAATCGATGGACAATGGAATTATGCTTTTTTGTCAAAGGCAGCAAAGCTATTTTTTCACACAAGAGCTAAGGCAGCACCGCCTTCTGCCCGCAAAATCCGGCTTGCTTTGCTCTCGAGCACAACAACGGACTTAGCAGCCCCGCTGCTCCAATTAATATGCTTCAGAGAACGGATAGATGCCGAATTGTATGTGGCGCCTTTTGGCAATTTTCGGCAGGAGATATTGGATCCAGCATCAGGTCTGTATGCATTTACTCCGGATTTTGTTATTATTGCTACTAATTGGCGGGACGCCAATATTCCCTCATTTGTGGAAAATCCAGGTGTGCATGTCAAGAAAGTAATCAACGAATTTAATCATTTGTGCCAGACGCTGCTGCAGCGGCGGCCATGCCAAATCATTCTTCATAACTTTGATGTACCAAGTATTGACTCATACGGCCATTTGGGAGTGACAATTCCGGGCGGGCTATCCCATACGTTGAGGGAAATCAACCGGAACCTACTTGAGGAAGTGCCGCCCTCGGTCACTGTGCTAGATATAGAACGAGCTTCTGCTATTTATGGTAAATGCAAATGGTTCAACGCAGTGTTTTGGTACTCCGCTAAACAATATCCTAGTGCAGAAGCGCTCCCTTTCCTAGTGAATCAACAAGTCGCATTAATCCGAGCTTGTCTTGGACTTTCGAAAAAGGTATTGGTTCTTGATCTCGATAACACTTTATGGGGAGGGGTTATTGGCGAAGATGGCTTGAGTGGAATAAGGTTGGGACCGCCTTCGGCGGCAGGGGAAGGTTATCAGGCTTTTCAGATGTATGTTCTAGAATTGAAAGAGCGCGGCGTATTGCTCGCGATTTGCTCAAAAAATAACTTAGAAGATGCTCAGATGCCCTTTCTACGGCATGACGCGACGGTATTACGACTTGAGGATTTTGCCGTTTTTAGAGCGAATTGGGTAGATAAGCCGACGAATTTACTTGAGATTGCCAAAAAAATAAACTTGGGATTGGACAGTTTTGTCTTCATGGATGATAACCCCGTCGAACGGGCCTTAGTGAGAAGTCATCTCCCTGAAGTGACAGTCCCCGAGCTTGACAAAGATCCATCTACCTATATTGACGCCCTGGAACGAGGTTTGTATTTTGAATCCTTGACTCTGTCTCAGGAGGATAGAGAAAGGCACGAGAGCTATAGGGGAAACGTTCTAAGGGATGAATTGAAGACAGCGGCAGGTTCGCTCGATGAATTCTTGCGTAGTCTTAATATGGAAGCAGAAACCGGCCATTTCAACGATGGTGTATTGTCAAGAGTCGTACAACTCATTGGCAAAACTAACCAATTCAACCTAACAACAAGGCGTTACTCAGAAGAGCTGGTACGCCAGATGATGGCCTCAGATGAATTCTGGACCCAGTACTTTAAATTGCGGGACAGGTTTGGCGATAATGGCCTTGTTGGCGTGATTATTGCCCACGAGATCCGAGCAGCGAAAAGAACTTGGGAAATTGATACTTGGTTAATGAGTTGCCGAGTTATAGGGAGAGGAATGGAGCATTTTATGCTCAGGAAGCTAATCGAGGCCGCGCGTTCCAATGAAGTAAAAAATATAAGAGGAATATACGTCCCTACGCTAAAAAATAAGGTAGTTTCCGGGCTTTACCTCCAGCTTGGGTTTGGGAAGTTGAGCGAAACCGATAGTGAACAAAGTTTTATGCTTGATATCGAAACCTATAAGTTGACGGAAGATGATTTCATCAGTGTCTCTCAGGCGGAATCATCGGGGCCAATGAATAGATGATTTTAAAGATCGGCAAAAGCCACTATATTCGGCAAATCTTAAAGCCCGAGCAATTCGGATGACAAAGCGGATTTTTCTGTCTCCACCCCACATGTCAGGCCATGAAAGCCAATACGTCATGGAAGCTTTCGAGTCGAACTGGATCGCACCAATGGGGCCGATGGTTGATGCTTTCGAAAAAGAAGTGTGCGAATATGTCGGCGTTGCACATGGAACGGCGCTGTCTTCAGGAACGGCGGCGCTTCACCTGGCTATGCTGGTTCTCGGGTTAAAGGCTGGTGATGAGGTCTTGTGCCCAACGTTGACTTTCATCGCATCGGCGAACGCGATTACTTATGTCGGCGCGCAACCCGTGTTCATCGATTGCGACCGGACGAGCTGGAACATAGACCCCGACCTTCTCGATGAGGAATTAGCCGCGGGCGCGAAAAGGGGACGAAGGCCACGTGCCGTCATTGCCGTCGATCTCTACGGCCAGTGTGCCGATTATGGAAGGATTGAAGACATCTGCCGGAGATACAAGGTGCCCCTCGTCGAGGACTCGGCCGAGGCGCTCGGGGCGACTTGCGACGGGAAGAAGGCAGGCTGTTTCGGCCGAGTGGCCGTCTTCTCCTTCAATGGCAACAAGATCATCACGACGTCGGGAGGGGGGATGCTTGTGTCTTCGGACGGGGAGCTGGTTCGGAAGGCTCGCTTCCTGGCCACCCAGGCGCGCGATCCGGCGCCGCATTATGAACACTCGACGATCGGCTATAACTACCGGATGAGCAACCTTTTGGCGGCAATCGGCCGGGGACAGTTGAAGGTCATAGAGGAACATGTAGTTGCCCGGCGCAGGAATTGCGAGCTGTATAGAAAGGCGCTTGGGGACGTGCCGGGAATCGTGTTTATGCCCGAGGCTAGTTATGGCCGGAGCAATAGGTGGCTGACTTGCATCCTCGTTGAGCCTGTGGAATATGGGGCGACAAGGGAGGATATCCGCCTCGCCCTGGAGGCTGAGAATATTGAAAGCCGGCCTATTTGGAAGCCGATGCACTTACAGCCCGTGTTCAAAGAGTGCAGGAAAAGGGGCGGGAAGGTCGCTGAAGAGATATTCGAAAAAGGCCTTTGCCTTCCCAGCGGAAGCAGCCTCAGCGCGGGCGACCAAGAACGGATAATCGGCATCATCAAGAAAGTCGGGAGATCATAATGGCAGAAGAAAAGCACGTCAGCTTTCCCAAAAGGTTATTCAGAATAACCATGTTCAAGAGAAGGCTTTTCTTTCTTATCGCAGATTCTATTCTCATCTCCGGGGCCGTCTATTTTTCCTTCTGGCTTAGATTCGACGGCGCTCTCCCGTCGGTCTATCTGAGCAACCTGAAATACTATATCTCCCTGGCCCTGGCCATTAAGCTGGCCATACTGTTCGTTCACGGCATGTACGACGTCTCGTGGAGGTTCTTTGGACTCAAGGATCTCTTGAGGCTCTTCAGCGCGATCACCTTATCCTCTGTCGTGATGGGACCTGGATCTCTGCTATTCAAAGCCTACCTGTCTTTCCCATCAATACCTAGGTCCGTATTGCTGGTCGATTATGTCCTCACGCTGGGGGCCATCGGCGTGCTCCGCATCTCCAAGAGGGCCGCTATCGAATACCTCAGCAAGTCGGGGCGGATGCGGCATGGGCGCACACGCGTCCTCATCGTCGGTGCGGGCGATGCCGGGAGCGCAATCGGCCGGGACATGCTTGTCAGTAAGAAATCCAAATATTTCCCCGTAGGCTACATCGACGACGATTCGTCAAAGAGGGGGATGAGCATTCACGGCATCAAGGTGCTCGGGACGCGGAACGACATCCCGGCGCTGTTGAAAGCCAACGCCGTCGACGAGGTCTTGATCGCCATTCCTTCTTTTCGTTCAAAGGACATCCGGGCCGTGGTCGAGATCATCCGGAATTCAGGCGGACCGACGAAGATCAAGATTCTGCCGGGTATCTTGGACCTCGTGGACGGGAATGTCACCCTCTCCGACATCAAGGAAGTTAGGGTCGAGGACCTGTTGGGGAGGGAAAAAGTCGAGATCGATTTCGCCGCGATCCGCGCCTTCCTGAACCGGAAGCGCGTTCTGATCACTGGGGCCGGCGGGTCGATTGGGAGCGAGCTCGTCCGTACGGTTCTCCAGTTCGAGCCGCGCTCGACCGCCCTGCTCGATATCGATGAAACAGAGCTTTTCTATCTGATGAACCGTTTCCGAGGGGCGGCGATTGAAATCTTTCCGGTGATCGGAGACATACGGGACAGGGTAAAAATGGAAGGTGTTTTCACGGAGTTCCGGCCCGAGATCATCCTCCACTCCGCCGCTTATAAGCACGTCCCCGTCCTGGAGAGTTACCCGGAAGAAGCTGTCAAAACCAATATTTTGGGAACGAAGATATTGGGCGAGTTGGCTTTGAAATTCAAGGTCGAGAAGTTCGTCTACATCTCCACGGATAAAGCGATCAATCCGGCGAGCGTCATGGGCTCGACCAAGCGGGTGGGCGAAGAAATGCTCCGGGTCCTCAACGGGCGAAACGGGACGAAGTTCATTTCGGTGAGGTTCGGGAACGTCCTCGGCAGTAGGGGGAGCGTCATCCCGATCTTCGAGGACCAGATCAAGCGGGGCGGGCCGGTGACGGTGACCCATCCCGATATGAAAAGATACTTCATGGCGACGTCGGAAGCCGTGCTCCTCGTCCTCGAGGCGGCGGCCATCGGCGAAGGAGGCGAGGCCTATATCCTCGATATGGGCGAGCCCATAAAAATATTGGACCTCGCGCGTGAAATGATCAGGCTCAGCGGCCTTGAACCCGACGTGGACATTCCGATCGTCTTCAGCGGCCTGAGGCCGGGGGAGAAGCTCTTCGAGGAACTGTTGGGTGCCGAGGAAGGGTCGGAGCCGACCGAACACGCCCGGATTTTTAAGGCCCGAAATCCCACGGTAAGACCGGATGAGGAGACGTTCCTCAAAATCGAGAAGCTGATCAACGCGTGTCGCGACGGGAGCGATCGTAATTGTATCATCAACGGCCTCATGGAAATCGTGCCGACGTATAAGCCTCAGTCGCTTGGAAGTGGGGCGAGGCCTGGGCTTGGAAACTGGTAAGAATCCGGATGGATGAGATTAAGCATATGCTTGGACGAAGGATTCCAGTCGTTGCCTTGACCCTCCTAGTTCTGGGTATAGGCATATCCTTCGCCGAAACCTGGAAAGGGCAGGAGCTCGAGAGGAAGTGGCGCGAGGCCGCCTGGCATTTCGGGCCGTTCCGCATCCAGCCATCGCTCGTCATTTCGAACGCAGGGGTGGATTCGAATATTTATTATTCGCTGACCAACCCCACCAAAGACTTCACGATAACGGCGGGGCCGGCGGCGACGCTCTACGTCCCGATCCATAGAAAATTCGTCCTGTCTCTTTCCGGCTCGCCCCAGTATGTCTGGTATTCCAAGACGGACCGGGAGAGGACTTGGAACTATTATTTCAACGGGGCGGCCCAGCTCAGCTTGAAGAACGTTTTCTTCAGTTTGGAGGGAAACTATTCCGACGCCCGCGAGCGTTGGAACACGGAGATCGACATCCGGCCGAGGCGAAAAGAGGAGGCCTATGGGGGGTCGGTCCTGGTCAAGGTTGCTTGGAAAACCTCGTTCTCGCTGGGCTACCGGACGGCTAAATACGACTATGCGAGCGTTGTGTACGGGGATAGTTTCGACGTCCGGGAACGCCTGAACAGACGGGAGAGCTACGCCAACTTCTCGCTCTTCTACCAGGCCGGGTCGCAGAAGCGCTTTTTCATGGATTTCGAATACGGCCTGTATGAGTTCAAATTCACAACGCAGGCCGCGGTCAGTGATTCCCGGAGCGGGGCGGCCTATGCTGGGCTCGAGTTCTCGCCGCTCGGACGCCGGGTCCGCGGCCGCATCCGGGTCGGCTACAAGCAGTTCGATGTCCGAAATCCTGAAGGCACGGATTACCAAGGGATCGTCGGCGATTCCCAACTTTCTGTGCGGTTGGCGAAGCCCTTTGTCATCCGAGGCTCTTATGTTCGCGATGTTCGATTCTCGCTCTGGTACGGGAACCCCTACTACATCGAGAGCCGGCCCGGCGTGGGCGTGTCGCTTTATCTGCTGCGGTTCCTGCGCCTCGACTACGATTATTCGCTAGGGAGGAACCGATATCTCGTGGTCGGGGGTGGCGGGCCGGACGTGAAAAGGCTCGATGATTTCACGATTCAGTCGGCGGGCATCTACTTCCGGATCAAAAAGAGCGTCGCGCTCGGGTTCATCGCCAGTTGGTGGGCGCGCAATTCGAATTTGGACGCAGAGGATGACAAAAGGACCTTCTTTGGGTTAAACTTGACGTACGAGTTCTAAAAGAGAAGAAGGGGGACACGTACAAAGAGTACATGTCCCCATTTGATGGGACCAGATAGTTGGAGAGGATAATGATGAAGAAAGCCGCGCGCATTTTTGCACTCGCCCTATCAGCGGCGCTAGTCTGCACCGGCATGGCAGCCGCTCAAGGGGCGCCGCAGGCCAAAACCCAGCCCCAAGCCCAAGCCCAGGAAGCTCGGGATGTTTTCGTCCGGGCCTACCGGGTCGGGCCGGGGGACCTGCTCGAGCTCAAGGTTTTCCAGGTGGACGAGCTCAGCCAGACCGTCCGCGTCTCGGAGGACGGCTCGATCACCCTACCGCTCCTCGGGCGCATCGTCGTCGAGGGCCTGACCCAGGAAGGGGTCGTCCAGAAGCTCACTGGGCTCCTACAGGCCAAGTATGTCAAGAACCCCCAGGTGACGATCTTCATCAAGGAGTACAAGAACCAGCAGGTGGCCGTGATCGGGGCGGTCGAGAAGGCCGGGAGCTACGAGCTCGTCGGCCGCAAGAACCTCCTCCAGATCATCTCCATGGCCGGAGGGTTCAGCGAGAACGCCGCCGACGAGATCTTCATCCTGCGCGAGGCCGCCGACGGCGCGACCTCGACCGTGGCCATCGACCTCAAGGACCTCCTCGTCAACGGCAACCAGAAGCTCAACGTCCCCATCGAGCCGAACGACGTCATCAATGTGCCGGTGGACAGGGAGATCCGGGTCTTCGTCATGGGCCGGGTCAACAAGCCCGGAGCGATCAAGGCCAAGCTCTCAGAGGGGGTGACTCTGCTCCAGGCGATCGCCGACGCGGGCGGGCTGGCCGAGGGCGCCAAGGAGAGCGCGATCCTCATCACACGGAAGGACAAGTCGGGGAAAGAGCAAAAGATCAGGGTTAACCTGAAGGATATCATCAAGGGTAAAAAGAAGGACGTCGTCCTGCAGGAAGGCGACGTCGTGTACGTGCCGGAGAGCTTTTGGTAGAGAGAGGCAGTAGATGAAGAACGGGAACGAGATACAGATCGCTGATTACGAAGTCGCCGAAGGGCAGGAGATCAACATCCGGGAATACTGGGAGAAGATTCGCAGCCGCAAGGGGACCGTCCTTTCGGTCGCCCTGGGCGTCTTCATCCTCGGGGCCTTCTGGACGTTCATCCAGAAACCCATCTATACCGCCAAATCGACGCTCCTCATCGAGAAGGAGCCGAATATCCTCTCGTTCGACCAGGTCCTCCAGATCGATTCGATGCGGGACGATTTCTACCAGACGCAGTATAAGCTCCTGAGCGGGCGGGGCCTGGCTGACACCGTCGTCGACAGGCTCAAGCTCTACGAGAACCCCGAATTCGTCGGCAAGCCAGAAAAGCGAAAAAAGCCCTTGGACCCGACCGACCACGTCTTCCGCGAGGGGCTCATCGACGACTTCCTGGCGCGGCTCTCGGTCAAACCCGTGCGGCTGACGCGCCTGGTCGAGGTCGCATTCGAGGCGCGCGAACCCAAGCTTGCGGCCGACTGCGTCAACGACCTGGCCGCCGCCTTCATCGACCTCAACATCAACATGAAATACGCCGCCACGGAGCAGGCGACGACTTTCCTTTCGGAACAGATCAAGGGGCTACAGACCGAGATCGAGCAGAAGGGAAAACAGCTCCAGGGCTTCGAGGCCGAGGCCAACATCGTCGCCCTGAGCGACAACGAGACGACGGTCATCGACCGGCTGAGCCAGTTCAACAAGGCCCTGACCGAGGCCCAGATCGACCGGTCGAACAAGGAAGCCACCTGGAACGGGCTGAAGAACGTCAGCCCCGACTACGTGCCCGAGGCCATCGTCAACCCGCTCATCCAGCGCCTTCGCGAGGA
>Ga0315274_10002144_pt1 | contig 30071 bp, 19 predicted proteins | sample YL17G02_20_MG_FD_203700 | JGI IMG/M metagenome (GOLD analysis project Ga0315274, IMG submission 203700) | Sediment microbial communities from Yellowstone Lake, YNP, Wyoming, USA - YL17G02_20 | ecosystem: Environmental > Aquatic > Freshwater > Lake > Sediment | place: USA: Wyoming | collected...
TGCGCTGTTGAACCAGGAGGTCGTTCACACGCCGGCCGCGAATGAACACATCGCCTTCGGTCGGCACCTCCAGCCCGGCGATCATGCGGAGCACGGTGGTTTTGCCGCCACCGCTGGGACCGAGCAGACCAACCAACTCGCCTTCGTTGACGGAGAACGTGACGTGGCTGACGGCCGTGACTTCGCCGAACCTCTTGGTGACCCCTTTCAGCTCGATGCTCATCGTTCAGGCACTCGGACCGGGTTCGCGTTGGGCCAGGGCGTGCTCCCGCGCCGCTTTCCACTCCAGGAGGGTTTTGACGCCAAGGGTGGCCAGGGCCAGCAAGGCCAGCAAGCTCGCCACGGCAAAGGCCGCCGTGCCGTTATACTCGTGGTAGAGCTTGTCCACCCGCAGCGGCATGGTGTCGGTCAGCCCCGTGATGTGACCTGAGACGACCGACACCGCGCCGAATTCACCCATGGCACGGGCGTTGCACAGGATCACGCCGTAGATCAAGCCCCACTTCACGGACGGCAGTGTCACATGCCAGAACGTCTGCCAGCCGTTGGCGCCCAGGGTCAGGGCCGCCTGCTCTTGCTCACTGCCCGCGGCTTGCATGACGGGTATCAGCTCCCGCGCCACAAAGGGGAAGGTCACAAACACCGTGGCCAGGACGATGCCCGGCACCGCGAAGATGATCTGGAGGTCGTGTTCGGCCAGCCACGGCCCCAGGAACCCCTGGAGCCCAAACAACAAAACCAACATCAGTCCCGACACGACCGGCGAAACCGAGAATGGCAGGTCGATGAGCGTGACCAGGAGCGACTTGCCCCGGAACTCGAATTTGGCGATCGCCCAGGCTGCGGCCAGGCCGAAGACACAGTTCAGCGGGACAGTGATCGCCGCCACCAGCAGGGTGAGCTGGATCGCCGCCAGGCTGTCGGGATGGGCCAATGCGGCCCAGTAAAATCGCCAGCCTTTGAGGAGCGCCTGGGCAAAGACATTGATCAGTGGCAACAGCAGAAACACCCCGGCGAAGGCCACCGCGATGCTGATCAACACCCACCTGACCAGCGGAGGTTCGTCGGTGCCACGCTGGGAACCCTGGCGGTCGGCGACTCTCCGGTTTTTATTGGCACTGGCCATATCAGGTCTGGAAGCGGCTGGCCCAGTTCTCCAAGAGGTTGATGGTTCCCAGAAGAATGAACGACAACACGAGCAACACCACGGCCAAGGCGATGGCGCCCTGATAGTCATACTCCTCCAGGCGGATCACAATCAGGTACGGCGCGATCTCCGTTCTGAACGGCAGGTTGCCGGAGATGAAAACGATCGAGCCGTACTCACCCACGGCCCGCGCGAAGGAGAGCGCGAAGCCAGTCAGGACTGTCGGCAGCAACGTGGGCGCCAGGATCGTGCAAAACGTCCGCAGACGGCTCGATCCCAGGGTGGCGGCGGCTTCTTCCATTTCCCGTTCCAGGTTCTCCAACACCGGCTGCATGGTGCGCACCGCGAAAGGCAGCCCCACAAACGTCAGCGCGATCACCACGCCCAGGGGCGTGAAGGCGCCCCGGATGCCGAGCGGGCAGAGGTATCGCCCCAGCCATCCGGACTCCGCGAACAGACTGGCCAAGGTCAGCCCCGCCACCGCGGTGGGCAACGCAAAGGGAAAATCGACCAACGCATCCAGCAGCCGTCGCCCGGGGAAACGATAGCGCACGAGCACCCACGCCAGGACACTGCCGAACACCGCGTTGCTGAGCGCCGCAAAAAAGGAGGCGCCGAAGGTCAGGCGGTAGGCAGCCAGCGCCCGTTCCGTGGTTGCCAACCGCACAAAATCCGCCCAGGAAAGCGCGCAGGCCTTGAGGAACAAACCGGCGATCGGGATCAGGACGATGGCGCTGAGGTAAAACAGCGTGTAGCCCATCGTCAGGCCAAAGCCGGGCAGGACATTACGTTTCTCGCCAGCCATGTCGGATGTTATCCTGCCACACTAGAATTCTCCAACCAGGAAGGAAAGGCGTAAAATCGGCCCAACCGCCCTGTCTTCGCACACGTTGCTATAGCGGGCTCAAGCCAGCTCCCAACGCGGCAGAATCCCCGCGTCGAGTGAGGCGGGAGGGACGCCAAGCTGCAGTTTCCGCTCCGCCAGCACGCCGATCATCGCGGCGTTGTCGGTGCAGAGCTCTGGCGCGGCCAACCGCAAGGCCAGACCTTCGCGCGCGCAAGCGGCCGCCAGTTCCCGGCGCAGCATGCGATTGCACGTGACGCCCCCCGAGGCGGTCACGCTGCGCACGCCTGTCCGCCTGGCAGCGCGTACGGTCTTGGTAACCAGCACGTCCGCAATGGCCGCCTGTACGCTGGCGCACAAGTCGAGCAGCCGCTGCCCCTCTTCCAGCAGGGCCGGGCGCTTCTGAAGGAAGTAACGGACAGAAGTCTTCAAACCGCTAAAGCTGAAGTCGTCGTTGGCTTCGTTGAGCATGGGCCGCGGGAAAGCAAACGCCCTGGGGTTGCCTTGTTCGGCGAGACGGTCGATCTCGGGCCCGCCGGGGTAAGGCAGGCCGATGAGCTTGGCCACTTTATCAAAGCATTCGCCCGCCGCATCGTCCACGGTGGAACCCAGCACACGGTGCCGCAGTTCGTTCTCCACGTGGACCAGCATGGTGTGTCCGCCGCTGACAATGAGGGAGACCGAAGGCTGGAAAGCGCCGAAGTCAGCCACCGGCGGCGTGCCGGTGATCCAGGGCGAGTAAAGGTGCGCTTCGTGGTGGTGGATGCCAACGAACGGTCTCCGCAACACAAACGCCAATGCCTGGCCGGCCTGGAAGCCGATCAACAGCGCGTTGGGCAGACCGGGACCCTGTGTGGCGGCCACGGCGTCCAGTTCGGCCGGCGTGAGTTGCGCAGCTTTCAACGCCGCCACCGCCACCGGCAGCCAGTTGCGCAGGTGCTCACGCGTGGCCAGTTCCGGCACAATCCCGCCGTATTCAGAGTGGAGTTTGGCCTGAGAAGAAACCACATTCGCCAGGACCCGCCCCTCCTGAACCACAGCGACACTCGTCTCGTCGCACGAAGTCTCAATGGCGAGGACCTTCATGGCGTGTTGCCCGTTGGCTCAGTGGCGGTCCGGCCTGGCGGGGAAACGGACGCGGTGGCGCGGATCCACGCCGCAAACGGGCCGGGACGATGACCCGCGAGCCAGGGCCGCGCCCGCCTATTTGGGGGCCTCCTGGAGCCTGGCCTCCATCCCGATTTTGCCCACGACACCCTTTTGCGCCGGCCTGGTCCAGTGCGTGAACAGGTTGATTCCCTTCAGCAAATCCCGGGCGCGATCCAGTTGGACGTCGCGCGTGTTCTGGACCCGTTCGCGCTCCTTGTCATCGAGCGATTCGAGGCCACCCGGTGTGCGTTTGAGATACAGGTAGCGCTCGTCTTCCTGGGGCATGGGGACGATGATGTCCGGGGTAATGCCCCTTTCATGGATCATCCGGTGGCTGGGGGTGTAGTATCTGGCGGTCGTCAACCGCAGCGCCGAACCGTCTTGCAGCGGCAGAATACTCTGCACCGATCCCTTGCCGAAAGTCTGCTCGCCCAGGACAATAGCGCGCTTGAGATCCTGCAGGCAGCCGGCCACGATCTCCGAGGCGCTGGCACTGCCCCCGTTGACCAGCAGGACCATCGGGGTGTGGAGAATCTGGTCACGCCCGCCCGCCCGGTGTTCAGTGCGCTGAGACGAAACTCGGCCCTCGGTTGAGACGATCGGTTGGTCCTTGGCCAGGAACTTCTCGCAGACCTTGACGGCTTGGTCGAGCAACCCGCCCGGGTTGTCGCGCAAGTCCAGGATCAGCGAATCCATGCCCTTCTTCTTGAGTTCCCTCAGCGCCCGGGTGAGTTCATCGGCGGTCCTCTCCCCAAACTGGGTAATGCGAATGTAGCCGACCTTGTCTTCGACCAAGGGGAACTCCCGCTTGCCATTGATGTCCCTGACGGTGTCCACCTTGATGACGTCGCGGGTCAGTTGATAATCGCGAGTCTGCGTCTCGCCGGTCCGCAGCACCCCCAGCGTGACCTTGCTGCCGGGTTCGCCCCGGAGTTTCTTCACCGCGTCCTGAAGGGTCAGCTTCTCCGTGCTGCGCCCGTCAATCCGGACTATCCGATCCCCGGATAGAATCCCGGCCCGCGCCCCAGGCGTATCGTCAATCGGCGCGATCACCGTGAGGAAGCCGTCCTTCGAGGTGATCACGATGCCGACGCCGCCGAACTCGCCCTCGGTGTCCTTGCGCAACTCCTCGAATTTCTGCGCGTCCATGAACTCGCTGTGCGGATCCAGCGTGTTGAGCATCCCCTTGAGGGCGCCGTGGACCAAATCCTGGTACGTCAGCTTCTCGCCATCGACGTAGTCCTTGCGCACCATCTCCAGCACACGCGTGAAGAGGGCGATGTTGGGATAGCCATCGTCTTTGTCGGCGGCCAAAGCCGACCCCAGATAGATACGGGCGCCGAAGTAAAGGTTGAGCCCCAGCACGGTCACCAGCAGCCCGTAGATTAAACGCTTCTTCATAAGCCGTTTTGTCGCTCTCGGTGTGAATAGTAATGGCGACGCAGCCGATTAGCAAGGGCCGGCTTGGCGCCAGCCTCTACGGCTGCCCCAACAGAAGCGCGACGTAGGCAAGGTCGCCTGGCACGGTGACCTTCGGGTTGGGACTTGTGCCCTGGACCAGCCGCACCGCCTGCCCGATCAACTCGCAGGCCGCCGTGTCGTCAGTCACCAGCAACTGCCGCCGGCGGACTTCAGCCAGGGCGCGGCGAATGACCTCTACGCGAAAGGTCTGCGGGGTCTGCACCGCCCAAAGCCGGCCGCGGTCGATTGTCCGGGCGATCAACGTCCCGCCATCGGACTCCTTGATGGTATCGGTGACACGCTGGGCCGCTACGGCGGCCCCGACTTCGCGGGCCGCTTGGACAGTGGCGGTAATTAGCTCCACGGAGGCGCAAGGCCGCGCCCCGTCCTGGATGGCCACGACCTCGGTGCCCTCGCCCAACGCCGCCAAGCCATTCCAGACCGAATCCTGTCGTTCCTTACCACCCCGAACCAACCGGAACCGCTTGGTCAACGCGAGCTGTGAGGCGAGAGCCCCAAACTCCCCCTCCATGCCCTCGCGCACGACCAGGATGATCTCGTCAATACATGGAGCGGCGTCGAAGCGCAGCCAAGTATGGGCCACGACGGGCCGCCCGGCAACTTCGAGGAACAACTTATCCGCGTTGGCGCCCATGCGGGCGCCTTTGCCGGCGGCGACGATGACGGCCGAGGTCATGCGGGGAGTGTCGAAGGTCGAGCGTCGAGTGTCGAGAGCGGAGTCGGGGACCCCGCCTTCCGCCAATCCAGCACGCGCAGTTGCACGGAGCGGCGCCCGTTGAACTCGTTGATCTGCGGAATGAACGCCAGGTCGAAACGCCCCGACGGCAGTTCGGCGTTGCCAACTCCCCACCAGACCGCTTCGTGCGTCGTCACCCCGTCGGTGACCCACAGTCGGGCGTGCTGCTTTTCTTTGCCCAGGCGTTGGGGCGGTCGGCCGTGGCTGACGCGTCGGAACGCCAACTGCACCGGCAGGTTGTTCTGGCCGGTGGGCTGGAGTTGGTCGAGCTCCGCCACCAATTCCAAAGTCAGCTCCCGCGGTGTCAATTCGGCGTCCAACTGCAAGGTTGGCTGCAACTGATCCGCGGTGAGCGTGCGACGGGCCAGGCCGTTGAGTCGCTCGCGGAAGGCGTCGAGCTTCGCGGGCTGGATCGACAGCCCGGCGGCCATGGCATGGCCTCCGTGGCGCACCAGCAGATCGGTACACTCCCGGAGCGCCGCCGCCAGATCGAAGCCCTCAATGCTGCGACCGGACCCGCGCCATTCGTAGTTGTCCCCGCCCAGGATGATCGTGGGCCGGTAAAACTCGCGCAGCACACGCGACGCCACAATCCCCACGACGCCGATGTGCCAGAGGAGCTGGCCTTCCACGATGACGTAGTCGCTCGCCGGATTGAAACGGGAGCGCACCTGGCCGATCGCTTCTTCGGCAATGGACCGCTCAATGTTCTGGCGTTCCCGATTCTGCGCATCCAGCGCCTGCGCCAGCGGTTCGGCCTCCGCCAGATCGCGCGCCAAGAGCAGCTCCAGGGCGGCTTCGGCGTTTTCCAGGCGACCGGCGGCGTTCAACCTGGGCGCGAGCTGGAACCCCACCTCATAGACACCCAGGCGCCGGTTGGCTTGGGCCACGGCCCGCAGCGCCTGGAGCCCGGGACGCTGCGTCGAGTTGAGTCGTTCCAGGCCGACGGTGACAAGGATGCGGTTTTCGCCCGTCAAAGGCACAAGGTCGGCAATCGTGCCCAGTGCGACCAGGTCGAACAAGGGTCGCAGATCATACTGATGGGCTCCGGCCAGACCGAGCTGGCGCCCACGTTTGACCAGCGCGTGGGCGAGCTTGAAGGCAAGGCCGACGGAGGCGAGTTCATTGAAGGCGCTGTTCCGTGACGCGCGCGGATTCACCAGGGCGCTGGCCGCGGGGGCAGGCTCCGAGATCTGGTGATGGTCCAGGACGATGACATCGACGCTGCGGCGTGCGAGCCAATCAACCGCGGCCTGCGCCGTCGAGCCGCAGTCCACCGCGAGCAGGAGCGGGACCGGGAACTGCTCCAGACAGTTGGCCACCCCCTCCTGGCTCAGGCCATAACCCTCATCCAGCCGATGGGGCAGGTAATGGTGCACCTGCCAGCCAAAAGCTTGCAGGACCTCCGTGAGCAACGCCGTGGACGTGACCCCATCGACATCGTAGTCGCCAAAGATCACCAGCGGCTCGCGGCGCAGGCGGGCGCGCAGCAACCGCTCTACCGCCGCGTCCATCGCCGGGAGCAGGAACGGATCGGCCAGGTGTTGCAAGCGCGGCCGCAGAAAACGCTGGAGCGGAACCAGCTCGCTCAGCCCTCGGTTCAGCAAGCATTGCGTCAGGAGCACCGAGGTTTCTGCCTCCTGCGACAAGCGCTGGGCCAAGGCGGGCTGGGGTGGATGAACTGACCAGCGATATCTCACGGCGAAACGGATTGAAATCAGGTCTTCCTGGCTGGCAGCGCGAAGGCCGTGATCGCCCACAAGCCCAGGAAAGCGGCGCCGGCCCATACGATCCGCATTGCCCAATTCGTAGCCTGCATGCTGGCGGCGGCGAAACGGATCACCATCGGCTTGCCAACCTCGGTCTGGAGGACCTGCTCGAAGGCATGGCGCAGACCGTGCGTCGGCAGGTTCACGCGCAGCGGTCGGACCGTGGCGGCTCGGACTTCCTGCGCCTGCTGCAGCTTGGTGAACTGCTGCTCGGCGGCGGCGTTCTGGTAATTCAGCACCTGTTGCTGGAGTTCGGCTTGCTGACCGGCGAACCGGCCCAAAAAGTCGGCGTTATTCCGGAGGACTTCCTGCTGGCCCAGGATGAGATTGCTGCTCTGCGCCCGGTTCAGTTCCGCCTCCAACTCCTTCACGCCCCGGGCATCCCCGTCCGCCACCGCCCCGTAGCGCTCGCGCAGTTGGGAGAAGGCCATCTGCGCGTTTTTGACGTTGCCGCGCGCCAATTCGCTCTTCGCCTTGCCCAGGCTGACTTGCACGTCTCTGCGCCGTTCCTCGGTCTGTTTGTGCTCCACTTGCGAATAGTCAACCAGCGAGAAACTGGTGACGACCGGCGCGGTGGTGGTCGTCCGCGTCATGGTTCCCTCGAACTTGCTGTAGCGGTAGTCCGGCGGCAGGTAAAGCTCCCAGCGCGCGGCCTTCACCGGCACGTCCAACGCCGGGGAAGCCAACCCCACTTCGCCTCGGGTGCGCGGGAACTGCTCCGCGCTCACGTAAGTCAGTTCGACCGCCACCGACGCATCGTCGGCGGTCTGTTCCAGCGGCAAGAGGAGCCGCCCCTCGCGCAGACTGGGCCGCACTGCGCGACCGGCCACGAAGGCCGACCAAACCTGGGCGCCCCTGGGCAAGGCAACTTCCAGGAATTGCCGGCCATTGTTCCGGATCGACAGCGTGAGTTGGGTCATCATCTGCCCATCGTCGGCGACCACCGTCGTAAGCCGCGCGTCATCGGCGAGGGCCTGCAGCACTTCGGCCTGGTCAAAGCGTTGCGCCGCCACACTGAGCCGGTAGCCCGGCCGCAAGTAACGATATGCCAGGACCGTCGAGCCGTCGGCGCGCCCGGCCCACTCGGGCAGCTCGCGTGTGTCGATCTTGATCAACTCGCTGCTCGCGAGCTTGGCCTCGACCCGGAGCGGTGGTCTCGCGTTGACGGCGACGGCGCCGGTGTCGCGCTCCACGCCCAGGGCCTCGATGCCCGGCAGTTCCAGTGTGCTTTCCTTCGCGTTCACGCTCCACGGCATCTCCCAGGTCACTATGAGCGTGTAAGGCCCAATCACCTTGTTCTGCAGTTCCACGCGCCGCACCTCGCCGTCCTGGTCGCGCCGCCGGATGTTGTGGCCCGTCACCTCGACATTCCGGAACGTCTTGGGCACGCGCACGCGAAACTCCTTTACTGGTGCGTTGGCGATGTCGTAGCGCACCAGCGCCCGTCCGTTCACCAGGGTGTCACTGAGCGTCACCCAGTTCACGACTTCGGCACGCACCCAGGGCTCGATCGTCTCCAGCGCCACGCTCAGCTTCCAGGGCGATTGTGCCGGCACCGGCTCGGGGCTGATGAACTTGTAGGCCAAACCGGCGCCTGCCTCCGGCACTGTCGCCACCGGCACCTCGGTCAGTCCGTCAAAGGAACCGGCCTTTGCTTGCAGACCCACTTCGGTGCCCACGGCCACGAAACCAGCCAGCTTCTCGGTGCCAAGCGGATGGATGCCGAGGACTTCCAGAGTCTTGGACATGGTCGTCACGGATTTGACCAACTGGAGCTTCAAGGAATAACGGCCCAGGGTCCGTTGCTTGAGCGCGACTTCCAGCACGCGCAGGTCCTGGTCGCTCTTCTCAACCCACTGCGCCATCTCGTTGCCGCTGACGGTTTCGACACGGAAATCAGCCGGCAGCACCAACCGGAGCATGAAGACCCCCGCGCGTTTAATGATGTAATCGACCTGGGCAAAGAGGTGGACCTGTTCCGCACCGATCCTGGTTCGGTTGTGGACCACGGCTTCGATTTGCGGCCGCAGCACCTCGACGCGCACGTTCAAGCCGAAGTCCGGCTTGAGGAACTGGTACGCGCTGGCCACGGCTTCCGGCCTGACGAGGCTCGCGGCGGGTCCGAGCGCCTTGATGAATTCGGCGGTGTCCACCTTCTGCAGCCCTTGTGCCTTCTCCACCGTCAGCCCGAGTTCCTCGCCGTCGCTCAGCGCCACCCAGCCGGTCTGCCGTTTGACCTCCAGCGCCAGCGGGGCTTCGACCGAGGCGGTGCGCGGCAGTTGCTCGACGGTCTGCTCGGTCTCGACCAGGAGCCGGTACGCGGGCGACACCCCTTTGAGCAACTCGACGGTGAGCGTCAGCGTGCCGTTACCCTCCTTGACCTGCCAGGTGCGGATGAGCTCGCCTTGGACGCGCAGCAAACGCTGGCCGGCAGGAAGCCGGACGCGCACCTCGCGCAGTTCGCCCTGAGTGACCTGGTACTCGAACCAGGTGCGCAGGTTCATCACCCCGCTGCTGAAGTTGGCGAGCGACGCGCTTTGGCAGAAGACCGTGGCGGCAATCTCGGCGGCCCGCTTGACCCGCGGCGTCCATTGGAGGTCCACCCGTTCGCCGGCCCCTAACACGGCCTCGACGCGCGTCTGCTGCTTGTCGGTGACGCTATGATGCGAGATGGCCGTCGGGAAATCGACCGCGGCTTCGGGTTCATCGACCGTGAGGGACAACGTGCTGGAAAGGGCGGCCGGGATCCCGAAGGCAAGCTGGCGCCGGGTGACATCCCCGCCGAGCTTCACGAGCAACTTGACGCGTAACGTGGCCTCGCCGCGTTTCGCCAACCGGGCTTTTACGCCGTTGCCGTCGCGCACCAACTTCACCTCGCTGGGCGTCGCGGAGAACTCCTTGATGGCGACATCGTCGCCGAAGAGTGCGACCCCCTGATTGGCGGAGTCGGCGGTGAGTCGAATCAGCGCGTCCACCTCCGCCACCCGCTCACGAACGGTGCCGGAGTAGTTGGCCGTAAGAATCGAGACGGGTTGCACCACGCAACCGCTGGCCCGCTGCGCCGGCGGCTCAGTCTTTGCCTCGGGTTGGGCCTTGGCGGCGGCGACGGAGCACAGCAGCGCCAGGACGGTGACGACCGTCGGGGCGGCTGCCGGTGTGCCGCTGGCCGCTTCGACGGCGGCAGTGCCTCCGCGTCGCTTCCACACGCGCCGGATCAGTAGCGCTGACAACGCCAGGATGAGCACGGGAACGGCGATGATGAGCGCCGAGCCAAACAGCCGCGTCGCCACCAGGTAGCCGGCCACGCTGGCGAGCATCAATGCCAAACCCAGGGTGAGACGCAGGCTGGCAGGAACAGGACGGCGGACCTGCCACCAGAAGATCACGAGCCCGACGAGGAACAGGGCGAGTTGTGTGCCGCCGCGCACGAGGTTCCGCGTCTTGGTCGGCATGGTGCGAGCTTGAACGGTGAGGGGTTCGTCTTGCACGTTGAGCACCTTTGTGAAGACGATCTTGTTGCCAGCGCGCGGGATCTCGATGCGGATCGGGCGGATCCCGGCCACGACCGGGGTGAACGCCCTGCCTGCCTGCGGCTGATCACCCAGCGCGGGCCCTGCGCCGCCGCCGATGCCAGCTCCGCCCCCTCCAGCGTAGAGGCCACGGGCGGTTCCAGATGGAGTTGGCGCGGCTGTAGGCTGCAGGATGGCCGGAGCCTGAGTTGTCGTTTCAGCGGGGAACGCCTTGGCCTTGGCCTTGGCCTTGGAGAGACCGGGCAACAACATGCTGCACAGCAGGGCCATGACAAACAGGACGGCCAATACCGTGAACGCACCATGCCAGCCACGTCGAAGGGCCGCCAGCACAAACGCCACCACCATGACCAAACCCGCCAGCAGCCACAACAGATTCTCCGTGCTGCGGAAGACCTCGAAGTAGAAGCGCGCAAACTCCTCCCAGGCGTCGCGGAGCGTATAAGTGGTGCCACGCGCCACGGTCATGTTGCCGCCGAACTGGTGCAGACTCTGCCTGGCCGGCACAAAGAGTTCCCACTCGGCGAAGGTAGTCTGGATGTCCGTCTGCGGCGCAGTCAGGGCCAGGGAACGCGCCCCGAGAGACTTGAGCGGATCGGTTTTCTGCGCATAGACGATCTCGACAGCGAAGGCTTGATCCCGGTTGGCGCCCCGTGGCAGGGGCACCAGCAGCGCGTCGTCCTGTTTCTCCGGCTTAACGGCTTGACCATTGACGTAGCTGGACCAGAACTCCGCGCCCTTGGGCAGCAGGAATCGCTGGAACTGCTTCTCGTTGTTTTTGACCATGAACGAGGCCTGCGTGAGCATCTGGCCCGCCTCGGTGAGCACGGTGGTCAACTGGGTGCGGTCGGCTACGGCTTGCAGGACTGGCAGCTCTTCAAACCGGTTCACCTCCACGGCCAACTCATAGGTGTCGCCGGTGTACCGGTACGCGAGGAGAACGGAGCGGGAGATCAGGGCGCGGTCGGCGGCGGACAGCTCGCTTTCGTCCACGCGACGGAGCGGTTCGGCGGCCTTTGCCTCACGGAGTTGGAGGCTGGCCGCGCTGGTGATGGCGACCAGGCCCGTCTCTCGCTCCACACCCAGGGCGTGGGCGCCGCCCACCGCAAGCGTGGCCTTGCGCGGGTCGAACTGCTGGTCGTAGGTGACCAGGAGCGTGTAGGCGCCCCAGGCTTTGTCCTGGAGGCTGATCGTCCAGATGTCGCCCTGCTGGTCTTTGCCGCGGATGTTCGGACCAGTGAATTCAATGTTCTTCCAGTGCGCCGGCAGTTTCACCTTAAACTCCTGCACGCCCTGGTTCACTATGGCGTAACGGAAGGTCGCGCTGCCACCTACCAATCCGTCACCAATGGTCACCAGGTTGAAAATGTCGGCGACAACGCGGGGAGTGAGTTTTTCGGTCGCCAGCTTGAGGGTCCAGTCGGGCTGGTCGGCCACAAACGCCAGCAACTCGTCGGTGCGCGGCTCCAGGCTGGCTATGGGCATCTCCCGCAGCCCGATCAGTTCGGCGGTCTTCAGGTGAATCCCGGCCGCCGAGGCGGCGCCGATCTTCGCCGTCTGCCTGGCGGCATTGGTCACGCGCAACGGCACTACGGTGATCTGCTCGGGGAATGCCTTCTGAGCCTGTTCGAGCTGGATCTCCAGGGTCCGCGCACCCAGGACCCGGCTGGAGAAGCTGATGGCCAGTCTGCCTTCCCTGGCTTTCCAGTCTTCGATCCCTTCGCCGCGCACTTCCGTGACGACGAAACTCCCCAGTGGCGACAGCTCCATCGAGTAGATGCCCGCCTTCTCGACATTGACCGTGAGGGAATGGGAGACCAACAGGCGGGACTCCTCGAGGCGGGCGGTCACGCGCGCCGCAGCGCTCACCACCGGCTCGATCCGGCGCAGTTTCATGCCCAGCGCAAAGGGGCGGGCGTAGAATCGGTACGCGGCCGCGGCGCCATCCGCGGCATTGACCTGGCGCAAGCCGGTCGTGGACTCGGTTTCAATCACCGTGTCTGCGGCCCAGACCGTGAGTGTGCCCGTCTCGCGCTCGACCGCTTGCGGCTCAGGCAGACTGAGCGAGCCGGAGAAGGGATCGGCTTCGATGGTCTGTTCTGAGAACAAACCGAGTTGGTAGGTTTTCTCGGCGGGCTTGATGAGCTCGACCGTGAGGAGCTGGCGCTCGCCTGCGGGCTTGACCTGCCAGTCCCGGATCTGCGGGCCTTCGACCCGCGTGAGTGCCTGGGTGGCCGGCAGGAGCACGTTGAGTTGAGCGAGGCTGCCCTGGACGACCTCGAACTCGAACCGTGTCTGATACCGGATGACCGTAGGGGTCACCTGGACGGTCGCCGTCGTCTCGGCAGTCACCAGGGATTTGCGGGCGGCTTCGGCGGCTTTGCTTTGCCAGCGCAGCGCCACCTTGCGTTCCGGGCCCAGCATGGCCCGGACGCGGCCGCTGGGCCCTGTGGCCTGCCCGGCCGGCGCCGACTCGATATCCGGCGTGCCGGCGAGCAATTGGACTTCCATGCCGGCCCCGGTGGCCTCGGCGGTCAGCGCGGCGATGCTGGCGGCCGGACCGAGGAAGGCCACCTCATTCCAGGGCTCGACACGCTTGATCTTGGCGACCAACTCAAGCTTGACCTGGTACCGGCCTGCCCTGGTGACGAGGAGGCGGTACTGGTTCGCCTCGCGGACAATGCGCAACCCCTTGGGCAACTTCGGCGGCGACAGGGCCACGTCCCCCTCAAAGAGGCCCATCGAGGTCTCGCCTTTGGCCGCCGACTCGATGTCGAGGGCAACGCTGAACCGGGCCTCATGGTCCGAGAGCTTGCCGTCATAACGCAGTTCGCGGAGGAGCAACTCGGAGGTGGGAGACGGGGATTGCGCTTTGGCAAGGACAGCGAGCCACAAAAGCAGGAGCCAGGAAAATCGAATCAGTGAGCGCATAGGAATCTCCATTTCTTCATGGTTGAACACTGGCGGTGCGGATTTGGTTCCTGGCAACCTTAGAAGCATGATTCGGGCCGATCTGGCCCCGGGTCTTCGCCCAGGAAATCCGCCAGATCAAGCCACGGCACGCTTTCACGCAGCAGTTAGACGGGTAACGATGGTGAATGCTCCCCAAACGCACTGGATTGCCAGCTCTTCCGAGCCATTCGCCAGAGGGGCAACCTGTCTGGAAGTGCCCCCGAGTGAATCCTCCATACCGCTGCTGACAACCCGGCGCCGCTCATTTAATGTCGCGTCCTGATGACACTGCAGGACCACGCGACGCAAGCGCGCCTGCTTCTCGGCCCCGCCGGTAGCGGCAAGACCTTTCGCTGTCTGGCGGAAGTTCGCGAGGTCTTGCTGGCGTCGCCCAAAGGGCCGGCACTGCTGTTCCTGGCGCCGAAGCAGGCCACCTTTCAGTTGGAGCGACAGTTATTGGCGGGTTCGGCGCTCGCGGGCTACACTCGCCTCCAGATACTTTCCTTTGAGCGGTTGGCCGAGTTCATCCTTAGGGAATTGCTCCCCGTGCCGCCGGTGCTGTTGAACGGCGAAGGGCGGACCATGGTCCTGCGGGCCCTGCTGGCGCGCAAGCGGAAGGAGCTAAGCCTGTTTCATGCCAGCGCGCGGCTGCCAGGATTCGCCCAGCAGCTTAGCCTGTTGCTGCGCGAACTCCAGCGTCATCAGGTCACCCCTGGCCAGCTTCGGACCTTGTCGGCAAACACAAGCAATAGCCACACACTGGCCGGCAAGTTGTCGGACTTGGCCATGCTCTTCGCTGCTTACCAGGAGTGGCTTAAAGGGCATGATCTCCTCGATGCGGACTCGTTGCTGGACTTGGCCACGGGCGCCCTGGACTCGGCACTACGCTCGCCACACGCCGCGCTGCACCTGGGTGGTATCTGGCTGGACGGGTTTGCGGAGATGACGCCCCAGGAACTAGCCCTGGTCGCCAGGGTAGTGCCGTTGTGTGAGACCGCCACACTGGCCTTCTGCCTGGAGAGCCAGCCCAAAGAGGCAGGTTCGTGGCTGTCGCCGTGGTCAGTTGTTACTCAGTCGTATCGTCGGTGCTACCATCGGCTGATCGGGCTGCCTGGGGTGGAGGTGAGGGTGGAGGTCTTGGCACGCCGACCGGATCGGAGTCGTTACGCGGAGAGTCCAGTCCTGATGCACCTGGAGAGATCCTGGACAAAGCCGGCGGCCTTCCCGGCGCCGACCCCGGTAGCGGTTGAGACGCATAGTGGTGCGCAAGCTGACCCGCCTGGCCAGGAACCCCAGGCCCGACAAGGGTCTCTACTTAGCGAATTGGGAAAGGCGCTGCGGGTTGTCGTGTGCGCCAACCCAACCGCAGAGGCCAGACTTGCAGCGCGCGAGATCCTGCGCCACGTCCGGGCCGGCGGGCGGTACCGCGACTGCGCCGTGCTGTTCCGGAGTCTGGAAGGCTATCACGATGTGTTCCGACGCGTGTTCGGGCGTTATGAGATTCCGTTCTTCCTCGACCGCCGTGAGCCGGTCACGCATCATCCGTTGGCGGAGTTGACCCGCAATGCGCTGCGCACCGTGGCTTTTCACTGGCGACCGCAAGACTGGTTTGACGCGCTCAAGAGCGGCCTGGTGCGGGTGGAAGCAGAAGAGATTGACCGGCTGGAGAACGAAGCGCTGGCCCGCGGGTGGCAGGGCGACGTGTGGTTGAGCACGATTCCAGTCCGGGACGATCCGTCACTGGCATCGTGGTGCGAGCGGCTGCGGCGGCGACTCGTGCCGCCCTTCGAACGATTAGGCCGGAGACTGGGAGAGAGCTTGCCCGGCGGGCCTCGCCTGGATCAGCCCACGGGTGCGGACCTTGCGGCGGCTCTGGGCGAGTTCTGGAGCGACCTGGGGGTGAGCGAAACCTTGGAGGAATGGAGCAGCGCCAGGGTTGATCTCTCCAGGCATAGGGATCGCCAGGGTGCGGGCAATCCGATCCACCTCACCGTATGGCAGCAGATGAGTGAATGGCTGGACAACGTGGCGGTGGCGTTTCCGACGGAGCGACTCTCGCTGCGCGAGTGGCTGCCCATCCTGGAGGCTGGCTTAGGCGGCTTGACCGCCGGTGTGGTGCCCCCCGCATTGGATCAGGTGCTCATCGGCGCCATCGACCGGTCCCGAAATCCGGAGTTGCAGCTTGTCTTGTTGCCGGGGCTCAGCGAGGGCCTGTTCCCGGCCAAGCCCTTGGCTACTGCGCTGCTGAGCGGGACCGATCGCGAAGACTTGGCGGCCCAGGGCCTGCTGCTCGGACCCACTCCGCGCCAGCAGTTGGCCCAGGAACGCTATTACGGATACATCGCCTTCACCCGCGCCCGCAGCAGGCTGGTGGTGACCTGCTCGGCGCGTGATGCCGCTGACCAGCCCTTGAACCCGTCACCGTTCATCCTTCACCTGCGTCGGCTGTTCCCGGGGCTCGTCCCCGAACAGGATGCGGAACTGCCCGCTTGCGAATCGGTCGAGCACTCGTGCGAATTGGTCGCGCCCCTGTGGCGCGGCTGGGGACAGGAACCAGCGAGCGCGTCTCAGGGCCTGGCAGCTCTCGCATCGTTGCCAGTCTTCACGGCGTCCCTGCGCCAGTTCAACGGCTGGGCGACGGCGGGCCAGGCCCAGTCGCTGTCACCGGCATTGGCGGAACACCTCTATGGGATGACCCTGCGGACTTCGGTGAGCCGATTGGAGCAGTTCGCGGCCTGCCCCTTCCGGTTCTTTGTCAGTGCGGGGTTGCTGGCGGAAGAACGGCAGCGCTTCGAGGCCGATGTGCGGGAACAAGGGAGCTTCCAACACGAAGTGCTCGCGCGCTTTCACGAAGAGCTGCAAAGGCAGCGGCTGCGTTGGCGGGATCTGACGCCGCAGGCGGCACGGGTAACGATCGGCCGGATCGCTTCCGAGCTGGCGCCGGCATTCCGCGAAGGCCTGTTTGGGGCCGATCAGCAGAGGGTCTTCACGGCCGCAAGCTTGACGACGGCCTTGCAGGATTTCATCGAGACGATCATTGCGTGGATGGAGCACTATGGCTTGGACCCGCACTCGGTGGAATTGGCCTTTGGGACCGAGGGCGCTCCCTTGCCGGCTTGGGAGCTGGAGTTGGGCGATGGCCATCGCCTGGCCTTTCGTGGGCTGATTGATCGGGTGGATCTGGCGATGAAGGAGGGCAACCAGGAAGCCTGGTGCGTGGTGGTGGATTACAAATCGGGGGCCAGGAAGGTGGATCCCTTGCTTCAGGCCCACGGCATTCAGATCCAACTGCCCGTCTATCTGGCGGCACTGTGCCGATTGCCGGACGCGCCGCGCTTCTTCGGTGTGGCCGAGTTGGTGCCGGCCGGCTTTTTCTACGTGAGCCTGCGTGGTCGGTACGAGCGGGCACGCAATCGGCTCGAGGCGCTGCAGGGGATCCAGCGGGCCCGTCGAAGTGCCTACTGTCATCGCGGGCGTTTCCGTCTCGACGCCTTGAGGGAGCTGGACAGGCTGTATCCGCATGGGCAGAGCGGCCAGTTCAGCTACCGGGTGACCAGTAAAGGCCAACCCGACGGGAAGTACCGGGACCTGGTGGCGCCTGGCGATTTCCGAGCGATCCTCGACCAGGTGGAGGGCCACTTGGTGACCACAGGCAAGAGGATCTTTGCTGGTGAGGTGAACGTGGATCCTTACCGTCGCGGGAGCAAAGAAGTGGCCTGCAACCAATGCGTGTATGGCGCCATTTGCCGGATTGACCCTTGGCGACATCAGTACCGCGTGGTCTAGTGGGGTCACATCTCAACATTCAACAAATGGATTGGGCCGAGCTCACGGGTGGGCGTGGCCGGGAGAACCGCGCTCAGGTTTTTCCCATCTCTCGCGCCGGTCGATGCTTAAGTTATGGCCCCGGGATGACGATTAACAGACCGTGCAGGTGGCTGGTGCACGCCGCCTTGTGAAAACGAAGTAGATATGCCGTCATTTACCTATCTGGCACGGGAGGCCGCTACGGGGCGCGAAGTCCGCAGTTCGCTCGAGGCTTCTACGGAGCAAGCCGCGATCGCCGCCTTGTTGAATCGCAATCTACTGGTCGTTTCGATACAGGAACGAATCGGTAAGAAAGGCAAGACCGCCGGCGGCAAGGTGGCGCTGGCTGATCTGGTCGTGTTTACGCGGCAACTGGCCACCATGATTGACGCCGGCCTGGCCGTGGTGCAGTCGCTCCAGGCGTTGGCGGAGCAGACGACGAACAAGGTCATGCGTGACGTGATCAGGGATGTCTGCACGCGGGTCGAAGGTGGTGACAACTTTTCGGCAGCATTACAGAAGCATCCCAAGGTCTTCAACCGGCTGTACGTCTGCATGGTGGACGCCGGCGAACGAGGCGGTTTGTTGGCTGAGATTCTGGCTCGACTGGCCACTTATCTGGAAAACACGGCTCGCCTGCGCAAGAAAGTAAAGTCCGCCATGATGTATCCGACTGCGGTGACCATCATCGCGATCGGCATTACGATCTTCCTGCTCGTTCGCGTCGTTCCCACTTTCGCGGAGATTTTCAACAGCTTGGGCGGGAAGTTGCCGGCGCCGACCCGATTCCTGATCGGCATCAGCAACTTCTTGAAGACGTACATCCTCTACTTGATGGTCGTGAGCGGAGTCCTGGGCTACGGCTGGTTCGCTTACATCAAGACCAAACCCGGGCGCGAATTCTGGGATCGCACTCGGATCAAGCTACCGATACTCGGACCGATCGCTCACAAGATTTGCCTGGCGCGGTTCACGCGTACACTGGCTTCGTTAGTTCGAAGCGGTGTGCCGATCCTCGAAGTGTTGGGCATCGTCGCCAACACCGTCGGCAATGTGGTCATGGAGAAGGCAGTCCGCGTGGCGGCCGGCGATATTGAGCAGGGGGAAGGCATCTCTTCGGCCCTGGGTAAACACCCGGTCTTCCCCACCATGATCATCCGTATGATGACCGCCGGTGAACAGACCGGCAAGATCGACGCCATGCTCGAACGCGTCGCCGACTTCCTGGACGAGGAGATCGAGACGACCCTTTCGGGCCTGACTTCCCTGATCGAACCCATCCTCATTGTGTTCCTCGGCGTGGTCATCGGTGGCATCGTCATCTGCATGTTCCTGCCCCTGTTCAAGATCGCCGACCTGATCAATCCGCCCAAGAAGTAGTTGCCGGGATTGACCTTTGGCCGGCCGATTGAGCGTCGGTGCGGCTGCCTTTGGCCTTGTCACCTTGCCCGCCAATCTGCCACACTGTCGGCACATCTCCATCGTGACCGAAGATCGGACATGGCGAAAGTGCGGACCGCAATGGCGTGCCAATGGCTTTTCTGACGCGATGGGCCTCATCACAGGACACCATGAGCAACCAAGATAGATTCACCCGACGCGTATTCCTGTCGCGCTCCGTCGCCGCGGTTGGCGCGGGGATCGCGCTCCCTTATGTGATCCCAAGCTGGGTGCTGGCCGCGCCGGGCCGGCCGGGCGCCAACGAACGCCTCCGCATCGGCCACATCGGCGTGGGCGGCATGGGCAGCGGCCACCTGAATTATGTGAAGACCCATCCCCAACTGGCCCAGAGCGTGGCCCTGGCCGACGTGGACCAGAACCGGCTTAAGAAGGCCGCGGAATTGGTCGGAGGCTCGCCCAGGCTCTACAGCGACTTCCGCCAGTTGCTCGAACTGAAAGACGTGGATGCGGTGATCATCGCCACACCGGACCATTGGCATGCGGTCCATACCATCATGGCCTGCGAGGCGGGCAAGGACGTCTATTGCGAAAAGCCTGCGTGCTGCACGATTGCCGAAGGGCGTGCGATGGTGAACGCCGCCAAGCGGTTCGATCGGATCATCCAGATCGGCTCCCAAGGCCGATCCACAACTGCCGCTTACTATGCCTGCTGCTACCTGCGCAACGGACGCGTCGGCAAAGTGAGCAAGGTGGCCTGCTGGCACTACGAAAACCCAACGGGCGCCACCAATCCCGACACCGCGCCGCCGCCGGAGTTGGACTACGACATGTGGCTCGGCCCGCTCCGCTGGCGGCCTTACAACAAGGATTGCGTTCACGGGAACTTCCGCTGGCTCCTGGAGTCGGGTGGCGGCCAGATTCGCGACCGGGGCGCGCATGTGATGAGCGTGGCGCTCTACCTCATGAACTCCGACCACACGGGTCCTGCCACCATTGAAGCCACAGGGGCGCCGCCGGAGAAGGGACTTTATGAGTGTCCGCCGCAAATGGAGGTGATCTACACTTTCAAGAACCCTGATTGGGTCATGTACTGGAGCCAGCCCGGCCAGTTTCCCGAGGAAGCCAAGGACCTCGGCAATAACAAATATGGCGCCAAATACTGGGGCGACACCGGCGCACTGGTCGTGAGCGGAGGCGACGGCGGCACCGACACCGAGAAGAAGGCCAAGGAGTATCACGTCCCAATTGACGGCGTGCGTCCGTATCGCAGCCCCGGTCATCACGAGGATTTCTTCAACTGCATCCGCACCCGCGAGCAACCGATCATGAACATCGAGGGCGCCCACCGCACGGCCAGCCTGTGCATCCTCGGCAACGTGGCCTGGCGCCTCGGCCGCAAGCTGAACTGGGATCCCGTGGCCGAGAAGGTCATCGGCGACGAACAGGCCAACCTGATGTTGTATCGGCCCGGTCGCCAGACCTGGCACCTCTAAGCCAAATCGACCCGCAATACCCAAAACTCAATGCTCAATGATTATGCGCTCAAACTGGAAATCGGTCGGTGTCGGGGTCGCTGTCGCCGTGGCTTGGATCGGGTCTGGTCTGGTCGCGGTGCAGGCTGCCAGCGAAGCTGAAGTCACAGACTTCCTGGCCAGGATTCAGAGCGATCAGGGCGCCACGCGCGTGGACGCCATCATCAAGGCGGGTCCGATGGGCGCGGCCGCTGTGGTGCCACTGGGTCAGGTGGCCGGCGGCGACAACCGCGAGGCATCCATCGCGGCCCAGCGGGCCCTGCGGAACATCGCGGCCTACGCGGGTCGTCCTGAGGCGGAGGCCGGCCAGAGGAAGGCCGTGGCCGAAGCGCTGACCCGGATCCTCGACCAGCAATACAGCAAAGTGACCCGCTGCCTCGCGCTCGACTTGCTCTCGATCACCGGCAATGACGCCGTGGTGCCGAAGATCGACGCGCTCTTGCACGACTCGGACGGCGACGTCGCGGACGAAGCGCGGCGCAGCCTGGAAGGAATTCCCGGCTCCGCCTCCCTCAAGGCCCTCATCGACGGCGCGGGCAAGGCGCAGGGGAGACTGCGCCTGGCGATCTTTACCTCGCTCGGCCAGCGGGCGGCTCCGGAAGCCGCCGAGGTGCTCATCGCCGCCACTGAGTCGCCGGATACTGAAGTCGTGCTGGAAGCGTTGGATGCCCTGGCCCGCATCGGCATCGCCAAGGATGATCGGGTCAAGATGCCGTCCTGGGACGGCCTGAACGAGTCCCAGCAGGCGCGGATGGCCAACTCGTGGCTCCGCTGGGCTGATCAACGGGCAGTCAAGGGCGCCGTCGAGGACGCGCTCGAGGTCTATCGCATGGTCTTCGACAATGCCCAGTCGGAGCACTTGATCTGCGCGGCCTTGATCGGTGCCGCCAAAGCCGCGCCCGAACCGGCCTTTGAGTATGTGGTCCGCGCGTTGGGACGCGACGAGAACACCGTGCGTATGGTCGCGGTGCGTATTCTGGAGCAAAGCCCGGGTGACGACGCGAAAATCGGCAAGCTGCTGGATGCCTACCGCAACGCCAAGCCGGACACTCGCGAACTTATCATCCGCGTGCTCAACGCCTGGAACTCAAAGAAGCTGGCGCTGTGAGCCGGGCAGCTTGAACACTTGAAGGCCGGGCGACTCGCGCTGTATTTTCTCGACACGAACATCTGGCTGGAACGCCTCCTCAACCAAGCCAAAGCTCCTGAGGTGAAGCAACTGCTGGATGCCCTCGATTCTTCGGAATTCGCCCTCAGCGACTTCTCCCTTCATTCCATCTGCGTCATTCTGGGCCGCAGCCGGAAACTGGCTTTGCTCGATCAGTTCATCGCCGATCTGTTTGTGCAAGGCAATGTCACCCTGCTCGATCTCACCGGTCCCGAAATCCAAACCGTGACCGCGGCCATGCAGACGCGGCGGCTGGACTTTGACGACGCCTACTAATACGTCCTCGCCAAGCGCGATAACCTCACCCTCGTCAGCTTCGATGCGGACTTTGATTCGACCAACCTGCCGAGGCAAACCCCGGCCCAAGTCCTTGCGGCACGCCCTGCGCCTCCGCCGGGCAGCCAGATCTGAAATCGTTCGCCTCCTCAGCAGCACCGCTGCGTCCGTACCGCCATTTTCGTGCTCGCCCTGTTTCACGCCGTTGACCCAGGTGCCGTTCAAGCTGCCCAAGTCCCGCAACACGGCATGCGACGGATTGGCCTCCAGGATGAAATGAGGTCGGGAAACCGTGCTGTCCGTAGCCGGCATCCGGATATGGCAATCCGCCGCGCGTCCAAACACAAGAGTGTCGTGCTTGTCGAACACAAAGCCCGGCCCCTGCATCGGGCCTTGCTCGACGTTCAATTCGACCTTGGGGTGGTCAGCTCCACGGCATTGATGGCGGGAGTCTGCACGCCACTTCCACGCCCTGCAACGATCTCGACCGGGACCAGACATCATGCGGGTGGCTCGGGAAAGTCGCTCCTGGGGCACCATCAAATGGGCTGGTCGCGTCGCTGCATGTAGGCGGCCTCACCATTCGGCAGCGGGTGATCCTCCGGCTGACCGCAGATTGACAACGGAGTCTGATTGACCGTTCGTTGGCCACGGCTCACCGTTCATCCGAACTAAGAATCGGCGAGGTGAGAACGGAACCCGAACCAGCAGAACCGGTTTTTGCCTCGACGATTATCCTTCACAGAAATTGGGAAATCTGCTTCCATAAGGCCATGATAAAGGCCGCACTTGTGAAAGTGAGGCGTGCACAGTGGCGTGCATTGGGTGAGGCTTAATAAAAATGCTCGGCGAAAGAATTCCTATGAGCCTTATAGAGACGGCCCGCAAGACCCTCACCGAGCTTCCTATCTCAGATGTTCTTCGCGAGCGTCTGTCTCTGGTGCTCGACGAGACCGCGTCTCTCGAGCGCAAAGTCGACGATGTGAAGACCGAGCTTGCTGAGTCTCGGGCCGAGCTCAAAATCGCGAAAGCAGAGGAAGAAAAAGCCAGAAAAGCGGTGGAGGCCTTGAAGAAAGAGCACGAAGAGGAGATTCTGATATCGCACTGCGTCGAGTTTCGCCGCGGAAAGCGCACAGGGGGGAAGTGGTTGGCGTTCTGCCCGAAGTGCGGCCTGCCTGTCGTGCCGTGCCAAAACCGCGAGTATCCACCCTATTGCACCGACACTGCGAACTGCAATTGGAGTGCTCACGAACCATCTCACGAGCAGGGCAAATTCATGAAGCTGGTTTGAGGGTTGGCTGAGCGGCAGATACGAGAATCAAGCCTCGGCGCAGGTTTTCTTCGTCGAGGAACGATTGGAAATCGGTGGTGGTGTGGTGCTGGGGCTTGTTGTGTTGGGCGCGCCAGTGCATGAAGAGGCTGTTGGCGAGCCTGCGGAACATGCCCATGACCCAAAGGCCTTGGGGATGGCGAATGCGGCAGCGGTCGTCGTTCTGGGAAACATCCAGACGTTGATGCAAGCCGTTTTCAATGTCCCAGCCCAGGCGGTTGGAGCAGAGCCAGGCTTGGGCTTTGAGCTTTTTGGGCTCCAGGCTGGTGATCGAGGCCACCAGTTCATCGTCGCGGCCGGTGCATTGGCGGCGGAGCCTGGCCGCCTGTTCGGCCAGGGGGAAGCCCAGAGTTTCGCCCGTAGCGGGCCGGGTCAGGATGGTGCGGCTTTCGCGCCGGCTTTTATTCCACTCGACCGTCCGGGCCGTTTGATCGGTGGGCTCCAGAGGGGGGAAAACCCGCCTCGGGGGCGGGAATCAGTTGTTCGATGGTCGAACGCAAGGTGGGTTGATTGTCTTTGACGGTGAGGATGTAGTCACCGCCTTTTTCCATCACGATCATGCGCGCGGTTTCGGTTTGAGTGTGCAAGGCGACAGCCACGACGATACGCTCGCGTAAATCCAAGGGCTTCATCAACACTCGCGCCACGGGGATTTCATTGGTCTTTTGGTCGACCAATCCGCTGCCCAGGTAGTATTGGCTGGGGGCGTGAATGACCGTGAGCACCGCATCCCCGGGGCCGTGCTTGGGTTCTTTGCCATCCATGACGATCAGACCGCCCGCGGGCACCGGGCCGCGAATCTGCTCCTGAATCGCCAGAATCGCAGCGTTGATCTTGGCTGGGTCCACCCGCTGGAAAAGGCGGCAGAAAGTCGTCTGACTGGGAGCCGGATATTTTCTTTGGGCATTACGCCGGATGCCCAACGCTCGTCGCTGGCCCTTGGTCAACCGTTTGGCGAATTTGGCCAAGTCCTTCTGGCCGCGCGGCGCCCCGCTGAGCACCGCCAAAAGAACGATGGTCAACAGACTCCAGAGCGGATAGGACTCGAAGCGTTGCCGGTATTCGGGCACCTGCCGGAACTGTTCACCGATGGAGCGAATCTGCCGGACTTTGTGGTGACAAGCGGGAATCTCTTTGATTTCGACGGCCGCCAGTTCCGGGCGCAAATGTTCGGCCTGTAGGCTGCGGCAGGCGTTGCGGCAAAGCTCCCGCACAAACAGACGCTTGGGCTTGTCGTGCTTGACGTAGTAGTCGCGTCGGCAGCGCCCCCAACCATCGGTCGGCCCCAACTCTTTCCACCCTTGGGCGCTATACACCGTGCCGTCGAACTGCTCGGGATCAACAAAACTCTCCACCACCACGACCGGATGGCCGTAGCGCGTGCGCCAGTCCTGGCTCAACCGCCCCAACGCCAACGCGAGCACCTTGGAGCCCAGATTGGGCACAGTTCGCTCGGGCAGCAGCAGGAACCGGCTGTGGTTAGCCACTAAGCGCAGCCGCCGATCCCGCTGGCCGGGCGTCCAGCCAATCCACTGGTCTCGATGCTTGAGGTGCTTGGCGGCCCCATTGAACACCAGCAACGCCAGCCAGTGCCCCTGCTCATCAGTGGCCACGTAACAGAGCCGCTCCCCCACAGGCTTGATCTTCCCCAAATAATGGTGTCTGCCCAACAAGGCCTGAAATTGCCGCTGCTCGCGAACCTCGAGCAGCCCAACTCTTACTCCATCCAAAAGCGCCTGTTGGTCCTCCGGCGGCGGCGTTTGTTTATTACACATGCCCGCCAGGGTAAAAAGTCGCGGACTGACTGTCCCGACAAAAATGATTATTTCTTAGCCATCAATGCCTTGCTTGCCGTCAGGGATTGGCCCTGCGCAAATAGAGGCTGGGAGACCAGCACCGATTGATCCAGCATTTGTCCGGAGTTTCAGAGAGATGCTGGCCTCTCCCGTAGGGGAGCGGATAATCGGGATGTTTCAGGCAACACTCGGCCAGGCTGGTTCTCGTCTCACACCAGACCTGCCACCACTGAACACTGACCGGATTGCCAAGAGGCTCATGGCCATTGAGGCATCTCGGACCGGCACGGTGCGGATGCATGCCAATCCCTTCACACTTCCTGGGGTTGTCGAGGCACTGAAGCGCCTTGGAATCCGCAAGGGATTATTCAGAAGTGCGCGGCAGTTCGTTTACGACTCTGTCTTGACCTACGAGGCCGCAATGGTGCGGGTCTTGCCTTCTTCGCTGCTGGCGGGGCCGACCAGCACTGAGGGTCTGAGGCAGTGCTGGGCAGGCTCAGGTCCGTACGTCGGCGAGCAGGGGATTTTCCAGATTTTTGACTTCACCAGTGGGGGCAAGGACAGGGTGGTGATCATCTTCAACGTCGAGCCATGTTTCACTGAACTCGCTGACTTGCTAAGCGAGCCGAGACCTAGAGGCTGAGGTCACACATGCTCATCCCCTTGCTCATCGCCGCTTTTCTTTTGGACGCGCTGAAGTCCTACTTGAAGCTTTGCGTCAGGCGCACAGCGGCACAGGGTTATCCGCCAGAGATGGGGCTGCCCTTGGCATTCATGAGGGCGCACCGAGACGGTATTCGCTCTGTCATTGGTAGTCGGTTTGGCATTGTTGGGCTACAGCATTTATCTTCTTGGATTTATCGCCGGGATTGGCTGCCGGATGATCCCGTGGGTCGGCGGGAAGCTTGCGGCCAGAGTACTGGATTCATTTGTACAGGATTCAATTGCGAGACGACGATGACTTACCCTACATGAACGTTGAGGAACATGCCGTGCAAGTTGCAGAGACCAAGCAGGGTTGCTCACCTCGGTCGTTGGTTGAAAGGAAACGACCTGAGCCATGTCCTTCGATCATACCTTCGAGTTCTACGACAGGCGAATCTCCTCACGCACCAGCCGGTGGTAGGCCCGCCGGGCCGTGATCAATTGATTCGTGGCTTCCTTTTCCGTCAGGCCATGTTTGGGCGTCAGTTTGTTGAGCGACGGCCGTTCCGTTCCCTCCAGCATTGGGGCGGTGATGCGCTGGCGGAACACTCCAAAATGACTTTGGTTCCCGGTCGCGCCAGACTCCTGCTCCAGCCGTTTGAGGACTCGCTCGACGACTTCCTGGAGCCAGGAACGGTGGAAGAGTTCGTCCAGCGTAGTCGTGTTGCGCAGTGCGGACTGGTTTTCCTGCTGGAAACCGGTTTCGTCGAGGCAGCCAAAGCCGCGGGTGGGATGACGCTTCCTGGCAAGCCCGGCGCGGCGGGGGCTGGCGCGAAAATGCTGGAGGGATTTGAGCAGCAGGTTTCGGAACCGCCCCCGGCCCGGTCCGCTGCGGCGAACAGGTCGCGCCGCGGGCAGGAGGCGAAGAAGTCCTGGACGAGGTCTTTGGCGTCCTTCTCCGGGCAGCCGCACCGGCGGAGGTAGCCACTGACCGGCTTCCAGTAGCGCTGGATGAGAAAGTTGAGGACGGCCCGCCGCTCCGTGCTGACCCCCGCCCGTACCCCCATTCAAGCTGCCCCAATGCGTGGACGGGAAGGAGGCGGGGCATTCGATGGATTCAGTCTCGCGGTCTCCTTGCGTGGTCTGGGCCGCGGAGGATTCGGACGACCGAGAACTGCCGCCAGCAGTCATGCGGGGTGTGTAGCCGAAACCAAAGTGCGTGTCGATGCTCAGGCTAATTGCCGGGAAAACAAGAAACGCCGCGCAAGTGCTGCGTTTGGGCAAAGTCACTGAAGCTGTTGGAATCGTTCATCCCTCGTATTCGTTCCGCAGTTTGCCGGTCTTGCTGTAAATGCCGGCGCGCACCATGACGGCAATAAGCTCCTTGGGACACATCCGGTGCAGCTTGCGGAGGAACCGGTAGCAGGTTCCGTCCAGCGAGTTCGAGAGGCCCTGTCTAATCCTTTGGCAGCCACCTTTCTCCCATTGACATCGGGGGCGACTGCCGTTCAACTCGACCACGAGCAAGACACCGTGCGCACATAAGATCGAAAGGTGAAAAATGAATCGACGCGACTTCCTCAAGGCTTCCCTCGCAACTTCGAGCCTGGCGGGTTTCGCAGCCGCCTTCGATGCCTCTGCGGCGGAGACTGCCGAAAAAGGGCCGCGTGAATTCTACGAACTGCGGCTGTACCATCTGCGGCGCGGGCCGAAACAGAAGCTGTTCGATGATTTCTTCCGCGAGGCGGCGCTGCCGGCCTTGAACGGCGCCGGCGTCAGCCCGGTGGGGGTTTTCAGCGTGATGACCGGGCCGGACAGCCCCACGATGTACGTGCTGCTGCCCTACAAGTCGCTTGCGGACTTCGGAACAGCGAGCGAGCGGCAGCGCTCCGACGCGGACTTCCACAAAGCCGGCGCGGAGTTCTTCAACGTGTCGGCAAGCGACCCCGCCTACGTGCGGGTTGAGAGTTCGTTCATGGTCGCCTTCGAGGGCCTGCCGAAGCTGGAGGTGCCGGTATCCGCGGCGGGCAACAAGCCGCGCCTCTTCGAGTTGCGAACCTACGAGAGCCACAGCAAGAAAGCCAACCTGAAGAAGATCGAGATGTTCAACGTCGGCGAGATCGCCATCTTCCGTCATGCGGGCCTGACACCGGTGTTTTTTGGCGAAACGCTGATTGGCGCGAGGCTGCCCAACCTCACCTATATGCTGGTGTACGACAGCACGGCGGCCCGTGACGCAAGCTGGAGCAAATTCGGCTCGGACCCGGAGTGGAAGAAACTCAGCACGACGCCGGGCTACACGGATCCCGAAATCGTATCGAATATCAGCAACGTGCTCCTGCGCCCCGCGAACTATTCGCAGATTTAGCCTGTAAGGAAACCCGCCTTGGGCTTCCGACACTATCTGCGGCCTCGCCTTTTGCCTGAGATCATGAAACCTGAGCGTCAACTGGGTTTGGTCAGTGCCACAGCGTTAGTCGTGGCCAGCATGATCGGGACCGGCGTTTTTACGACAACCGGGCTGCTGCTGGCTGACCTGAAATCGCCGGGGCGCGTGCTGGCGATCTGGGTGGTGGGCGGTGTGCTCGCCGCGCTCGGGGCGTTGAGCTACGGTGCGCTGGCGCGACGGATCCCGGAGTCGGGCGGGGAGTATATCTTCCTGTCCCGCACGCTGCACCCCGCCGCAGGATACATCGCGGGGTGGATCTCACTGCTCGTGGGATTCTCCGCGCCGCTCGCCGCGGCCGCTTATGGTTTCGGCAGATATGTCGCCGCCTGGCTGCCGGCCAACTGGCCGCCCGAGTCGAGCGGGACGTTGCTGTTGTTGGCATTTTCTTTCCTCCATGCGCTGCACGTTCGTGGCGGTGCGTGGGCTCAGAACCTCGCTGTGTTTGTGAAGGTAGCGTTGATCGTGTCATTCGCCGGATTCGCGCTCGTCCACTTGCCGGTAACATCGTCCCCTCAGCCGCCGCCGGTTTCCGTCTTGGCGTTTGGCCCGGCCCTGCTGCTGGTTTCCTTCTGCTACTCGGGCTGGAACGCCGCCGTCTATATCGGAGGCGAGATCCGCGAGCCGGAGCGCAACCTGCCTCGCGCGCTCTTGCTGGGCACTGGTCTGGTAACGGTGCTCTATCTTCTCCTCAATACCGTGTTCGTTTTCGCGGCCCCGGTAGTGCAACTCGCGGGCAAGGTGGAAATCGGGCGCGTGGCTGCCCAGGCCCTGGGCGGCTTCGTCCTGGCCGATGCTGTTTCCGCGTCGGTCGCGTTGGCGCTGATCACGACGGCTTCGTCGATGATCATGGCTGGTCCGCGGGTCTATGCGCAGATGGCATTGGACGGTTATTTGCCCCGACTGCTGGCGCCGAGCTCAGGACCTCCCCGCGCCGCGATCGCGCTGCAGTTGGTGATCGCGGTGGTCATGTTGTGGAGCGCGACCTTCGAGACGTTGTTGATTTACATCGGGTTCACCCTCAGCCTCAGCACGGCCGCTACCGTGTGCGGGCTGGTGCGTTCTCGTCTGCGCGAAGGAGCGCAGCTCAGCGTCGTCGGTTGGCCGTGGGTGCCGGGGCTGTTCCTGGTGGGTGTCCTGGCGATAGCCGGCATCTCGATCTCGGGTCGGCCCCAGGCGACTTTGCTGGGGCTGGGGACCATTGCGGCAGGCTGGCTGGCCTGGTGGATCAATCAGAGACGTCATCGACCAGCGCCGGGGCCGGGCGCGCGGACCGGCCAAACTTGACTTCCGGGAGCAGCAGGAGCGTGGCGGCGACGATCAGACTGGCACTGATCAGGCCCATGGTGATCATCGAGAAGTGGGCCACGAGCTGGAACGCCACCAGCGGGGCCAGCACGCCGCGCACGCCGGTGAGGCAGGTATGGACCGACATGTAATCCGCCACGCGGTCGGGCGGGGAGAACTTGGTGACCCACAGGCTCCACGCAACGTCACCGCCGGCAGTGGAGACCCCGTAGAAAACGGCGCCGACGACCAGACCGGCAAGATCGCGACTGGTGAAGAAGGTCAGGATGCCGAGGGCGAAACCGAGATTTAGTGCCATGCGCAGCACAAAGAAGTTCATGCGATCGAACAGCCAGCCCCAAACCGGGCTGAGCGCCAACCGCGCCAGGTTGGGGATCACGCCCGTCAACAGTGCGATCAGGCCGGCGGTGAGGGTGGCCCCATGGAGCGTCACCCCGTATTTGGCGTTGGCCAGGTACTCGATGCGCAAGGGGAGCATCATCAAGTTGGCGAATCCCAGCAGCATCCAGCAAATCAGCGTCTGTCGGAAGAGCCGATCCGTGCGCACGAATTGCAGGGCCCGAAACGGATGCGACCCGCCATCGGCCTTCAGCGGGCGGGAGGGGCAACGGGCGAGACAGATGCTCGCCAAGACGAACGCCGCGGCGAACGCGCCCAGCAGCCAGCGTGGGTAGCCCGAATCGGCGGAGAGACCACGACCGGCCAGATAGCTGAAGCCCGCGGCCACGGCGATCCGGATCATCACGGTCCGCG
>Ga0315274_10002145_pt1 | contig 30061 bp, 25 predicted proteins | sample YL17G02_20_MG_FD_203700 | JGI IMG/M metagenome (GOLD analysis project Ga0315274, IMG submission 203700) | Sediment microbial communities from Yellowstone Lake, YNP, Wyoming, USA - YL17G02_20 | ecosystem: Environmental > Aquatic > Freshwater > Lake > Sediment | place: USA: Wyoming | collected...
CATGCCTTGAGCGTAGCAGAAGGGCTGCAAACTACCCGTGAGAACAATCTGGTCATAGCAATGCAGCACACCATGCAAGCGATCAGCATATTTTTCGGACAGTGGTTGTGTAGACATCGTTTGGCTCGCGGGTTAGCTTGGAGCCAAGTATACTCAATTTGCTCAAGTGCGAAACCCTGTTTGGTTTCGGCTTGTCCGAGTTAGGATAATTGAGATAGACGTAGATCATTGGACCTCCAGCGCCAGAGTGCTTTCCCGAACGCACATTACGGCGCCATCTGAAACACAACGGTGAGCTTCACCGTTGTGGGGATTTATGATGCGCCATTTGGGCGCAGCAACCCTGTAATCAGCCGACACAAATCTGCAATTCGAGTCTTGCTCATCTGGTGGGGTACAAAGTGGGGAGTCAGGAATACCCGCATCCCGCGAGCTCGACCAATTCGAAATGGCGCGCTCTCTTCCCATTGCGCTTCGGGGAACAGTTTTTCGTAGTATTTCCAGTCAGTGCGTCCATAGCAGATGACAAGCGAAGGTTTATGCTTCGATATCAAACGACAGAGCATTTCCATCCGCTTGGGTTGAACCTCTTCCTCATATTTCACTCTGTCTCCGAACAGAGAACCATATTCCCATTTGTGATGACCGGGGGCAGGTATAGGTAGTAGTTCAGTCAATAACGTGGCAGAGCCAAACCGTCCCAGGTATGATGCCTGGTACGTCTTGAGGTTCTCCATCGTCGGAGAAATGTCCGCCAGCCGAAGCATGATCTCGCACATCGTGCGCCAAGTGCGTTGTAGAACAAATGGTGGATAGTGGTGTTTGGAAACACCGAGAATGCACTGCGCACGTGCCAAATCTTCGACGCGTTTGAATTTCAGTCGTCGCACCAATCTTTCTTCGCCATGACCGCGTTCTTCCATGCCAATGAACCAGACCGGTGCGGCCAGATTACCGTAACCAATGAACCTAAGCAGTTTCGTTTTCTCTCTTGAGGACAAATGAATGCTCATCTCTTCTCCAACTCCTTCGCCTTTTGCTCGGCGAGTGCAATCACTTGTCGCCGAGCGAATCGTAGGGGCGGGGTCATCCCGCCCTGTTTGTTGCGCGACGCGCGGCACAATGCGGGCGGCACGACGCCGCCCCTACGCAAACGCCCTGTGCAACAACGTTTGAAACAAATGCTCCGCCTGCCGTTCCGCTTCCCGTTGTTGCGCGCGCAGGCGCTCAAACTGCTGGACGATGCGCGCGAATTTTTGTTGGAGCGCGAGCGGTGGGATGATAATCCTCAGTTCTCCCAATTTAGTTGCGTTGACACCTGGTTGCGTTGAACCGACGACGTTTTCAGAAATCTGCAACCAGTATGCCTTGGATTGAAAATATCCCGAAAGATAAATAGGGTCAATCTTTTCATTCGGTCTAACGCGAATGAGATATGAGGCAAACACTGCGTTCGGCGGACAATTCCGAATCAGGAAACTCTTACCCGTTGTCGCACCTGTCCGCGCAAAAACAATGTCGCCATCTTGCAGCAAACTATTTCTTCGCTCTTCTTCGCTGGTCTGGCAGTACGGTACTTCCGCCCAATTGACCATTCCATTTTGAATGTCGGTGATTCTCAAAAACTTCGGTCCAATTGGCATAGGATTTGAAGATGCAGTCACCCCATAATCTATGCGGTCAGTAAGAGGTTCCAAAATCTCCACATCCCACCCCATCGGATTCCGCACGGGATCGCCAAACATCCGCACGAACACGGCTTGCAAAAACGTGTCGCTGAGTTGTGCCGCGTAGCGGCGCGTGCGGCGCAAGTGGTCTGCCTTGTCCAACAGCGCGGCGATGCGGCGTTGTTCGGGGAGTGGTGGAAACGGAATGGGAATTTGCTCGGCTTCGGACTTCGTCAACTTCTGTCTGGTTGTTCCGTTCACATATTTTGTGACATCATAAAAACTCAAAATGTGGCACAGATAATTCAAATCGCAATTTGAGTATGGACGCAGAACGTGCGCGTGATTGTTGACCCAGTATTTCCCCGTAACTTTGTACGCAATCGGTCTGGTTTTTGAGCCAAAGGCACCGCCATCTTCCGCGAGCAAAATCAACGGCTCATCAAAGATGAATCCGTCAATCCACCCTTGCTGACCATTTGCGCCGTAATACGGATATGGACCTGGTTTGCGGTCTGACTCCGTCACAGGCACGCGCTTGCTATCCAGAAATTCGCAAATCTCACCGAGTTCAATCCGCTCAATGTTCACTGATTGATTCCTTCAATTCGCGCGCTTCCTCGCTCATCACTTCTTCCAACTTCAACAATCGCGCCAACGTCACCTGCGGCTCTTCGTAAAACTCTTCGTCCTGCTCCATCTGGCGATAGCGGCTCGCCGACAAATCGTATTTGTTCGCCGCGACCTGTTCCTTCGTCACCCAGAACTGGCGCGTCAGTTGGTTAATCTCCGCTTGCAGTGGCGCAATCTCGTCGTGCAGTTTGTCCAATTCGGATGTCATTTCGAAGAGCGCACTTGGCGACGAGAAATCTTTCCCCTCACCACGCGAGATTTCTCGCTGCCCTCGAAATGACAAGTCACTCGGAGATTGCTTCGTCCCTTCGGGACTCGCAATGACAGATTCAAACGTCAGCCGATTGATTCCCTTTTGCAAGCGCAGACGTTCCGTTTTCAACGGCGCGACGCGTTCGCGCAGTTCGGTCAAGCGCGCATCACGCTTGGCATTGAACCCAGCATCGGACCGATTCTCCCAGCATTGCAGCACATCGGGAATATCGTTCTCGGCAGTCGGCTGGCGTTTGTCGTCGAGCGAAAAGCCATCGTGCTCCATATCGTAAAACCAAATGCGCTCCGTCGTCGCGCCGCGCGTGAACAACAGCACCGCCGTCGAAACGCCCGCGTACGGTTTGAACACGCCGCTCGGCATCGAGACCACGCCATCGAGCCGATTCTCTTCGATGAGTTTGCGGCGCAGTTCGACGTGCGCCCTGCTCGAACCGAACAGCACGCCATCGGGCACGATGACCGCGCAACGCCCGCCGCTTTCGAGCACGCGCAGAATGAGATGCACGAACAGCAATTCCGATTTCGTCGTGTTCGACGGCAAACCCTCGCCAATGTCGCTCGCGTCCACCTTGCCCTTGAACGGCGGATTCATCAAAATCACTTCATAGTCGCGCGTATCCTTGAACGCTTTGGTCAGCGTGTCCATGTAGAAAAAGCGCGGCGACGTGATGCCGTGCAACATCAAGTTCATCGAGCCGATGCGTAGCATCGTCATTCCCGAATCGTTGTCGAATCCGCGCAACGCTTGCGTCTGCAAAAACTTATTTTCGTCGGGTTTGAGCAAATCGCCGATGAGATGATGCGCCGCGCCTTCGGCATCGCGTTCGAGAATTTTTGGCGACGTGTGCGTTTCGAGGATGTACTGGTATGCGGTAAAGAGAAAGCCGCCCGTGCCCGCCGCCATATCGCCGATGCGTTCGCGCGGTTTCGGCTTGACCATCTGCACCATCATCCGAATGATGTGGCGCGGCGTAAAGAATTGCCCGTTGCGTCCCGATTGCGCCAGGTGGCTCAGCAGATATTCGTAGAGGTCGCCCTGAATGTCCTGCTCGAACGCGCTGAGTTCCATCTGGTCAATCAGTTTGCACGCTTCGATGAGGAGCGCTGGCTTGTTGATTTTGAACTCGGCGTTCTGCATATACTGCTCGAACGAACTGTCCTTGCCGCCGAGGTCTTTGAGCGCGGGGAACACTTTATCCTTGACGTGCTTGAGCGCGTCGTCCGCTTTCAACTGCGTCCAGTAGCGCCAGCGCAAATCTTTTTTGAGGCGCGGCGTGTAAGGGCGGGGTGACCCCGCCCCTACATTGAGCATCTTCGCGCGCTTCTCGCGGCGGTCCTCTTCCTCGTCCAGCCGCTTCATAAACAGCAAATACGAAAACTGCTCGATGGCGTCGAGCGGATTCGACAACCCGCCCGTCCAGAGCTTGTCCCACAGCGCGTCCACTTGCGATTTTAGTTTGGGGTCAGTGAGCATTGAGTCAATCTTTGTCCCTTCGTTCTATTGATCGTACAATGAAAACGAGTCGTGACTGGAAATTGCAGTTACTCCATTGAGCGCTTGCGACAACATATTGTCCAGTTCACCATTAAACGCATCAAAGTTCTGCGGACGTGAATTGAAGATCGCAGCCCAAGTCATGCCGTTGTCCGCGCGAACGAGGATCGAACTCGTTCCTGGGAGCGAACCATTGTGCCACCAGTTAGCATCCCTGTTGGTCGGCCTGACCATCCATCCCAGCCCATAATAAGATGACCCGCCTTGCCCGTATTGCCCGATTGGTCGCATGACTATCTGTCCGACCGTCTCCGGCTTGAGCAACGCCGGTTGGTTTCGACCTTCCAATGAGTTCGCGAATCTTACTAGGTCAATCGGAGAAGCAATCCACCCTCCGTGCGAATCCATCGCTTCGATGTAAAAACTGCCGTACGGTCCCGGCACATTGCCCCCGTCTGGAAAAACGGATGGATATAGCTGAGCATTTGGAAAATCATAATAGAGCACTTCATCCTTGGCGCGATCTTTCAACAGCGAGCCGGCGAGTTGCATCCGCGCGATCTTGGCGGGTTTGAGGATGTTCGCTTTGACATAGTCCCCGTAACTCATCCCACTGATTCGCTCGATCACGCGACCCAGGACGTCGTAACCGAAATTCGAATACGCGTACTTGGTCCCCGGATCAAATTGGAGGGGCTGAGTCAGCATATACCGAATCGTCGCTTGCGAGTTCGCTGGTTCTGGGATGCTGAGTGCTTTGGCAATTCGGCGTGACGAGAACATTGGATCGAACGCTGCACTACTATCCCAACCGCCTGAATGCTGCATCAATTGGCGAATCGTCACTTCACTGAACTGCTTGTCTGCGACGACTCCGGTTGGCGATTGAATATTGTCGAGCAACGCGAGCGCCTTAGCATCGAGATTCAGTTTACCATCCTCGGCGAGTTTGAGAATCCCAGCGGCAGTGAATGGTTTGGAAACACTGGCGATTCGCATCAGTGAATCAGGTTGAACTGCGATCTGGTTCTGTTTATCTGCCCAGCCATACCCATGCGCGAAAACAAGCCGTCCGTCTTTGACGACCGCGACAGCTCCGCCGGGAATATTCCATTTTGCCATCAATTCTGTAATGATGCGGTCATAGCTTGCCATCCCTGGCACAGCCATTCCAGTAATTGGAATACCGTTAGCGCTCGTCTGAGTTGGAAAAGATGTTTTCGTTGGCGTTGGAGTATTTGCCAGTGTGGGCGTTGCCGTAGGAAGTCGCGTCGCCGTCGCGGTCCCAGTCGCCGTTGCAGTCGCCGTCGGCGGAATGGCGGTCGCCGTAGGGGTCGGCGAAATCGCTGTGGGTGCAAGAGTATTCTGAAGGGGTAATAACGTCGGCGTTGGTGCGAGCGTTGGCTGTGATGTATTGCACGCCGCGAGCAAGAGTACGCACAATACTGCGCAAATCACTAGGGAACGGAAGAATGGGTGTTTCATAGATTTATCTCCTGTTTGTAATTTTGGTGCCCCAAGGTTTCACGCGTCGAAAAACTGCGTATTGGCATTGAGCGGATTCGACAACCTACCTGCCCAGAGCGTGTCCCACAGTGCATCCACTTGCGATTTTAGTCTGGGGTCGGTGAGCATATTCTTGTCCGTGTAGGGGCGGGGTCATCCCGCCCTGGTTTCTGCGCGGCGCACGCGGCACATTGGGCGGCAAGCACATTAGGCGGCACGACGCCGCCCCTACAAAATGATCGCGTCGCGGTCATCCCGCCCACTTGTTCCAATTGGGCGACGCAAACGGGCGGCACGACGCCGCCCCTACAAAATGATCGCGTCGCGGCGGGGTCATCCCGCCCTGTTCGTTGCGCGACGTGCGGCACGCTTGGGCGGCAAGACGCCGGCCCTACAAAATCACGTTACAATCCCGCGTCGCGCCAATATTCATCCGATGTCTTTGGCGGCGGATGTTTGATAAAATTCGCGGGGTTGTCGAAATCTTCGCGCCAGTTTGCGGGGTTGTTGCGAATATATTCCGCGATGGCTTTCCATTCACGTTCGTTGCGGATGATGTGTTCATAATAGTCGCGCTGCAAAACCTTGGCGTATCCCGTATCGCGAATTTGATTGATCTCTTTCGTGATTTGAAATTTGAAATAACCAACCAATTGACCCAGTGTCCGTTTTTCCGTAGGGGCGGCGTGATGCCGCCCATTTTGCCGTCCATCAGGGCGGGATGACCCCGCCCCTACATCTGTGATGACGATGATTCCGTGCAGATGATTCGGCATCACGACGAATTCATCCAACTCGACGGGTGGATAGTAATTCGACAATTCATTCCACCATCTCAAAACGATTTCGCCAAATTGATTGGGACGCATCTCGCCGTCCACCACATCACCGAAAATACATTCGCGATTCACTTCGGAAATCGTGACAAAATACGCGCCAACCTGCGAATAATCATACCCGCGCAGACGAATCGAACGACGATGATGTTTGAATGGGTCGTAGGGCATTGTTGTTTTCCGTAGGGGCGGCGTCTTGCCGCCCATTATCCTGTGGCGTCATGCCACACGCCACTGGGCGGGGAGACCCCGCCCCTACATTGCCAATTTCTCCGCAAACGCCAGCACCTCTTCCACCTCACGCGGCGTGAACCAGCGATCCACCGCATCATTGCCAAAGTTGGAAAACGGAGTTTCGTACAAGTCGGCGCGTTGCAAGTGATGCTTCTGTAAAACCACGCTTTGCACTACGCGCATAAAGTTGATTTGATTCGCGTTGTAAGTGTGCTGTTGGATGAACGCCTCAAACTGCCGTTGCACAACCTCATCGTAGTCGGGCAACGCGTCCAGCCCAAGTACCGCGCGCAAGAACGCGAGGAGACTGCCGACTTTCAAGCCATACGCCTTGCGGATCAGCGTTTCGTTCACCTCGGCATCACCGCTACCCAGTTCCTGCCGAAGCGTTCGCTCCAAATCAATCAACTGCCAATCGTCAGGCATCTCGCCGCGCTGAATCGCTTGAATTGCGGGATGATTCGCGACGAGTTCGTTGATGCGTTTCTCCACGCGTTCGCGGTATTCTTTCACGTAAACAGGTTCGGTGCCTGGGCGCAAGAGAATGTACCCGCGCAAATCAATCGAGTCGGGCAAATCGAGCAGGAGGAACGTATTCGCTTGCGCGCGGCGATGTCTCATCTGCGGCGCGAGTGCATCCATCACGCGCACGAGTTCATCGGGCTTGGCTTCCGCCAGTCGTGTTGGCGTCGCGGCAAGATCAACCAACGACTTGAGCACAGGATCGTTGACGACAAAATCAGGCAAGCGCGTCACGTCCTCCGCGATGGATTCTGCAGTCGCGGTCGGGTCCCTGCCTGCACGCTGTTGCCATTTCAAACGCTCGACCTTGCTCGTGAACGTCGCCGCCTCCACATCAACCACGGAAGCATAGCGCAAAAGCGGTCCAACTTTCAATTTGAGGAATTCCATCTTGCGCGGATTCAGATGCAACCAGAACGCGTCACTCCACGCTTCTTCGATGTCGGGCAGTACGCGCTTGACGAGAAACGAGTCGGTCGGAATCTGCGCAACTTGCTTGCGCAACGCGGCAATCGTCCGCTTAAAATCGGGTGTGTCTTGCGCATCCAGATCAAGTTCCAGTTGCCTGAGCCGCGTGTTGAAAATCGTAACAAGCACGGGCGTGGATTGCGCCGCCGATTCGTCTACTTGCTTGCCGAAATCGTTCTCCCAGAAATCAATAATCAGGAAATAGTCTTTGTGTCCGTTCGGCAAGAGGTGAAACACCTTGCATGCGGCGTGACTGCGTGTGCCGCGCCCAATCATTTGGTGGAGTTTGATTGGCGATTGCACGGGTTTCATAAACACGAGGTTCACCGCTTCAGGTACGTCAATCCCGGTATCGAGCATATCCACTGAAATCGCGATGCGCGGCATTACCTCCTTTTTGAATCGCGTGACCAATTGCCCGCGATATTCCGACTTGTACGTGATAACGCGGCATAGATTTGGAAACTGCGGAAACATTTCGTCGAACACATCCTGCACGCGCAACGCGTGGTCTTGCGTCATCGCAAAGATGATCGTCTTGCCGGGCAATTGTCCCGACTCGTCTTTGAGGCACACGTCCCAGATTTCTTCCCATTGCTTGCGGAGTGTGTCTTTGTCACTGACCTTGACTTCGAGATCGGTCCCTTCAAAGTTGACGTCGTCAGGGTCAATCCCCTGCTCAACGAGTTGATTCCGTTCTTCTTCGGTCAGGTCTACACCTTTGATGCCTTTGCGCTGGAACTTGGTACGCGCGCCGTAGAGGTCGAAGCGAACGAGATACTTTTCGTCGGTGGCTTGGTCGTACGTATAGAGGAACGTCGGCTTGCCATCGTTGCAGTCAAAGACGCGGAATGTGTTACGGTCAATGTACTGCGCGGGTGTCGCCGTCAGCCCGATCATCCGACCATCGAAGTAGTGCAACACTTCATCGAACTTGTTGAAAATCGAGCGATGCACCTCGTCAAAGATGAGGAGATCGAAGAACGCGGGAGTGAATCTTTCAAAGATGTTGCTCAGTGTTTGAAGCGTGACGGTGTAGAGGCGTTTGCTCGTGTCGAGGTTGAACGAGTGCAAGCGACCGCGCGGTTCGTTTGGGAGGAACGCTTTGAAGCCATCGGTCAACGCTTGCTCAACCAGCGCGTCGCGGTCGGCAACGAACAACACTTTTTGCGCTTGGTTTGTGCGGAGGAACAAATCGGCAAGTGAGACGACGGTGCGCGTCTTGCCCGTGCCTGTTGCCATTACGAGCAGCGCTCGACGCTTGCCCGCGTCGAATGCTTCCGAAATGCGGCGGATCGCTTCGTGCTGATAGATGCGATCGGTGATCGCTTGGTTGATCGGCGCGTCTGCAAGCGGCGTCTTGTTCTGACGAATGAAGAGCAACCGTTCGAGATCGTCAGGCGAAAAGAATCCCGCGACCAAACGCTTCGGGGCGATACCCACATCGAGGAAATAGATGTCAATGCCGTTAGTGAGGAATGCAAACGGCGCAAAGCTCTGGCGCTTGGTGATTTCAGTGACGTAGTGCTCGGCTTGTTGCTGCGCGAGGCGCGGGTCGTGCGTCATCCGTTTCGCTTCGACGACTGCGATGATTTCGCCATTCGGACGGTAGAGCGAATAATCCGTGATGCCATTCCACGGTTCGGCGTCTTCGCCGTCAACAGGAATCTCAAAGCGAACCTGGGAACGATTACCCAAGTTCCATCCTGCTTTGGATAGCACAGGGTCAATCAAATTTCGCCGCGTCGCCGCTTCACTGAGGACACGCACTTGATTCTCCTAATCCTCATCAAACACGCGTTGAAAAACAAAACACCCGCCCCGGTACATGACCAGAGCGGGCGACATCGCTACGCACTCCTTCGCCTCAGGTGGTCATTCGCCTCGGGCATAATGCCTCGCTGGCGGAACGTGCGGAAACCGTGCGGGGCTTTCTCTTTTCCCTCCGAATTATACCCTCACTCCGCAGATTTCGCAAACAATCTCGGCTCTCCTCCAACAAAACCTGCCCCTATTTTGGCACACCGGCTTGAAATCTAGGCGGACCGGTTGCACACAAACAAAGTTGAGACTTTTAATCTTGCTCACCAGAATCGCCATCTTGACACGGCTGGGCGTTTCTCATATAATTTCAAAGGAAAATAATTAGAAAAGGAAACTGTTATGACTTGCTCTCGTAAGGAAACCGCTCGTCAAGTGCTGGAGGTCGTCCCGCTGGTGATGCGCACGGTTCGAACGGAGATGCGGAGACACCGGGCGCACGATCTTTCCGTGCCGCAATTCCGCGCGCTGGGCTTCGTCCAGCGTCGTCCCGGAGCATCTTTGTCAGACGTAGCCGAGCACATCGGCTTGACCTTGCCCGCCATGTCCAAATTGATTGACGGCTTGGTCACACGCAAGTTGATGACGCGGCGGGGTCATGCGGATGACCGCCGCCGTGTGACGCTTGAACTAACGGCGCGCGGTGCTGCGCTCTTGCAGACCGCCCGCGAATCTACGCATGCGGCGCTCGCGGAGCGATTGTCCCAACTCAGCGAAAGCGACCGCGCTGCCGTCGTGCGCGCGATGCACATTCTCCTGCCCTTGTTCGCGCACGAGACAACCTCCGATTGAACACACAATCCTGACGAGCAAGACCTCACCCTTATGATTCACATTCGCAAGATCCTCCCTTTTGTCAAACCGTATTGGAAGCGCGCACTGGTCGCCTTGATCCTGCTCACGTCGCTCGTGTTTCTGGACTTGGCAATCCCACGGCTCATCCAAAGGATCATAGATCAAGGCATTACGCCGAACGATCAAGCCGTCGTCGTCCAAACCGCGTTGTTGATGATTGGCATTTCGGTGCTGAGCACCATCATCGCCATTGGCAACAACAACACGTCCGTCCAGGTGGGCGAGAGTGTCGCGCGCGATCTGCGCGAGGCGATCTTTCTCAAGATTCAGACCTTTTCCTTTGGCAATCTCGACCAGCAAAAGACGGGGCAATTGATGGTGCGCCTGACGAGCGATGCCAGCGCGGTGCAACGACTGGTGCAGGTCTCTCTGCGGATCGGCACGCGCGCGCCGCTGTTGATGATCGGCAGTCTGATCCTGATGATCAATACCAGTCCGCAACTGGCGCTGACGTTGCTCCCCTTGCTTGCGGGCACATCGGCAATCATTGTTTTCTTCATTTTCAAAATGGAGCCGCTCTTCCGCACCGTCCAACAAAGACTGGATCGGCTCAATACAGTGTTGCAGGAAAACATCGCGGGCGTCCGCGTCGTCAAAGCGTTCGTGCGCGCCGATTTTGAGGGCGCGCGCTTTCAAGTCGCCAACGACGATTTGACGAATCGTTCGGTTCAAGTGATGCAGTTCATGGGCGCGATGTCGCCGATCCTGACGCTGTGCGTGAACATCGGGATGGTACTCGTGATTTGGAACGGCGGCGCGCAAGCCATTCGCGGCGATATGTCTGTCGGGCAGATCGTCGCGTTCACGAACTATTTACTCACGACGATGACGCCACTCACGATGATGACGCAGTTGTCGAATACGTGGGCCATGGGCATGGCATCCGCCAAACGCATCAACGAAGTACTCGACACGATTCCCGAAGTGCAGGATCTTCCCGACGCGGTCGCTCTGCCTGATAGAACACAAGCGCGCATTGTTTTTGAGAATGTCGCTTTTCATTACAACGGCAACAGCGATGAATCACTGCTGAAGGACATCAACCTGATCGCCGAGCCAGGCAAAACGGTCGCGATTCTGGGCGCGACGGGCGCGGGGAAATCTACGCTGATCAATTTGGTGCCGCGCTTCTATGACGTCTCGGCGGGACGAATTCTGCTGGATGGCAAAGATATTCGCCAAATCAAACAGGACTCGCTGCTCGCGTTTGTCGCCGTCGTACCGCAGGATACAGTTTTGTTTTCAGGCACGGTGCGCGACAACATTCGCTACGGTCGTCCTGAAGCCACGGACGAGCAAGTGATCGCCGCCGCGCAAGCCGCCCAGGCACATGATTTCATCATGGCATTGTCGAAGGGGTACGACACAAACGTCGAAGAACGCGGCGTCAACTTGTCGGGCGGACAGAAACAACGCATCGCGATTGCGCGCGCGCTGCTGACGCAACCCAAGATTCTGATTCTCGACGACAGCACCAGTTCGGTTGATGTCGAAACGGAAACGAAAATTCAAGACGCGCTGGAAAAGCAAATCCGTCAACACACGAGTTTTGTCGTCGCGCAACGCATCAGCACCGTGCTCCAAGCCGACAAGATTATCGTCATTGACAGAGGACGCGTCGTCGCGGAAGGGACGCACCAAGAACTGATGCAAACGAGTCCGATTTACCAGGAGATTTACGATTCGCAATTGGGGAATGGCGTGCGCGTGGAAGAAAGTGTGGTTGGCGCGGAACGGAGTCCAGTCGTATGAGTTACGAACCATCGCGACACGACACGAGCAGTGTGCGCGCGGTGATGCAGCCACGGCGTCCTGCAGGGGTCGGCAGAATCGAAAAAGCGCGCGATCCGCGCCGCGCGCTGAAAGGTTTGGTGCGCTATCTCGCGCCGTTCAAGATCGGCTTGGTGATGGTGCTGATCTTCGTCGTGATTTATACGCTCCTGGGATTAGTCGCTCCCTATTTGATGGGCGTCGCGATCGATCGCTATATCGTCGCCAAACAATTGGACGGACTCGCGCCGATTGCATTGACGATGTTGGCGGTCTACGTTTTGAACAATTTGTTCCAAGCCATCGCCGCGTGGGTTATGGCGACGATTTCGCAGAGCGCGCTGAAACGAATGAGGCAAGACCTGTTCCAGCATTTGCAAACTCTGCCGCTCCGTTTCTTCGACCGCAATCCAGCGGGCGAGTTGATGAGCCGTCTGACGAACGATATTGACGCGATCAATCAAGCCGTGTCGCAGAACGTTACCTCTCTGCTCGCCAGTGTGCTTTCGATGTTCGGCATCATGATCGCGATGTTCATCCTGGATCGCTGGCTCGCGCTCACGTCCCTCTTGGTCGTTCCGATCATGCTTGGGTTCACCCAGTTTGTCGCGCGCTACACGCGGCGCGGTTTTCGCGAGTTGCAGAAACATCTGGGCGAACTGAACGGCGTAGCCGAAGAAGCGATCAGCGGTCAAAGGGTAGTCAAAGCGTTTCGGCGCAACGAATCGGTGATTGAACGATTCCGCCAACACAACCAGGAGGTTTTTCGCGCGGGGGTGTATGCCAATTCGTACGCGTTGCTGTTGATGCCGCTGACGAACGTGCTGGGAAATTTCTTCGTGATCGTGATCGCGGGGCTGGGCGGATGGTTGGCGCTGCAAGGACTGGTCAGCGTGGGGATTATCGCGACGTTCATCAGTTACGGGCAAAACTTTATCAACCCGTTGCGCCAGTTGGCGAATATATACAACGCGATTCAAGCCGCGCTCGCTGGGGCGGAACGCGTCTTTGAGATCATTGACACGCCGTCCGAAGTGGACGATGCGCCCGATGCCGTGCCCCTGGAAGCGCTTCGTGGCGACGTGCGCTTTGATCACGTCGATTTCGAATATCAGCGCGGCACGCGGATCATCAAGGATATGACACTCGGAGCAAACGCGGGAGAGATCATCGCGCTCGTCGGACCGACAGGCGCGGGCAAGACGACGATCATCAATCTGTTGTCGCGCTTTTACGAGATCAATTCGGGCGAGATTACGATTGACGGCACAGATATTCGCGACATTAAGAAAGCCGACTTGCGCCGCAAACTCGGAATCGTCTTGCAGGACACTTTTTTGTTTTCCGCGAGCGTGATGGACAACATTCGCTACGGACGTTTGGACGCGACGGACGAGGAGGTAGTTCAAGCGGCAAAGATGGCAGACGCCGATCACTTTATCCGACGACTGCCCCAGGGTTATCAGACTTTACTCTCTGAGCGCGCCAGCAACCTCAGCCAGGGACAGCGCCAACTTCTCGCCATCGCGCGCGCGATCCTTGCCGATCCCAGCATCTTGATTCTGGACGAAGCAACGAGCAGCGTGGACACGCGCACGGAAGCGCGGATTCAAAAAGCGTTGTTGCGCTTGATGCAGGGACGCACGAGTTTTGTAATCGCGCATCGCTTGAGCACCATTCGCGACGCGAACAACGTCATCGTTATCAACGACGGCGAAATCGTCGAGCAAGGCACGCACCAGCAACTGTTAGACCAACGCGGGTTTTATCATCGTTTGTACGTGAGTCAATTCAAGGGGCAGCAGATCTAGCGACTCGGGTCATCCGAAGGTGAGGAAGGGTTCTGGATTTCCGGATGATTTCTTTGACGGTCTTTATCAGAACGCGTGGGGATAAGAAGCCAAGACAACTTGTGTCGAAGTTGCAGTTGCAGTTGATGTTGGGGTAAAAGTCGCTGTTGAAGTCGGCGTTGGTGTTGCAGTTGAAGTTGATGTTGATGTTGACGTTGGCGTTAGTGTCGAGGTTGATGTCGGCGTAAGAGTCACTGTTGAAGTTGGCGTTAGTGTTGAAGTTGAAGTTGATGTTGGCGTAAAAGTCGCTGTTGAAGTCGGCGTTAGTGTTGAAGTTGAGGTCGCTGTTGAAGTTGGCGTTGGCGTTGAGGTCCGCGTTGCTGTTGAAGTTGGCGTTGAAGTCGCTGTTGAGATCGGTGTTGGCGTTGAGGTCCGCGTTGCTGTTGAAGTTGGCGTTGAAGTCGCTGTTGAGGTCGGTGTTGGCGTTGAGGTCCGCGTCGGTGTCGAAGTTGGTGTTGAAGTCGGCGTTGGCGTTGAGGTCGGTATCGGTGTAGGTGAAACGACGGTGATGGTCACTTGAGCAATCTGCGTGTTGGCACCGCAATATGCGATAAGGGTGTAGGTCGTCGTCGTGTCTGGACTCACCGTGATACTGCCAGGAGTGGCTACTCCCCCGATGCCATTATCAATTTCGGCATAGTCAGCGTTGCCGACCAAATCCCAACTCAAAGTCGTCAGGTCTCCCACCACGATACTCGTCTCCGACGCAGTGAACCAAGCGATGTTCGGCACGCCGAGGCAGCCAAACGCCGGCGTAGTGACCACGTTGAGCATGACATTCATGATCGCGCCAAAGTTCGATCCGTTGGGGTTTCGGAGTTGCCAATAGCTGGTAATATTGCCGGGGGTCGAAGGCGCAGTCATCGGGATAAGCAGATCGGTGATTGCGGCAGGCGCGGTGTTGGGAACAGCGATAACCGGAGGGGCGCCCATGAGGTCGCCGCCGATGAACGTGAAGGTATACCCATCACTCCATGCGCAGGTGCCGGAGTTGAGCACGCGCCAGATTTTGTAAAACGGCTGTCCCGGAGCGAGCACAGTTCCATTTGGAACAGTCACATCTGCGACCAATGCCGAGTTGTTTGTACAGGTTGAGCCACGCATTTGGGTTGCCGTCGGGGTTGAGGTCAAGGTGGGCGCAGGAGCAGACGTGGAGGGAGGAGTTGGCGTTGGCACCGAAGTGAAACTAGCCGTTGGCGTTGGCGTGAGAGAGGAACTCGCTGTTGGCAGCGTGGTGGGGGCAGCAGCCGTAGGAGTGAGGGCTAGCCCAGTGTTTTCCTGTCCGATGCTCCGCCACAGCAAGAGAGCGCCGACTATCAGGAGTAGGCACAGCGCGACTCCCACTCCGATCACCGCTCCAATCACCGCTTCAAACCATCTGGATGTTGTCATCTTTCATCCAGCAACCGCAAAAGCAACTTGCACGTTTTTGCTTCCCAAGGCCCATTCTGCCCAACTTGTATTGAGCCCGCGCCCCACTAAGATAGCGCTAAAGCGTGATGAGTCTTTCGTGATAATCCCAACTGGAATAGTGGGCAGAACAATGTGATGTTCTGCCCACCGCAAGTCTCCTGCAATCACGGATGCGTGATCACCGGTGTGCCGAAGACCGCGAAACCCAAGAGTAACCGGTATACTGATTTTCTGACCTGTCTGAGTGATATACTCAGTCTGGCGATGCCGAAAATGGCTCACATGCCATGTCGAACATAGTGCTGACCCTACTGGTACAATTGACGGATAAGACCCGCGCGACCGGCTGCTGGCAGTTTACGCCTGACGGCCTGTTCCCGTTGGGGCACCGCCAAGACCATCGCCCAGATTGGCCGCAGGTCAAGGTCATGCTCGGCGTCCTTGATCCTTCGGGGATGCCCGTCGCCACGCGGGTGGTGGCAGCCCAACGCGCCGATGACCCACTCGACGTTCCTGCGATTGCGCGCGTGCGCCCAGGCGTAGGGCGTCGCGGCTGGCTCTATGTTGGGGACTGCCAGATAGGTGCGCTCCACACCCGCGCCGTGCTCCCCGCGGGTGATGCTCTCTCTCGGATGCTCTTATCCGCGCGCCCGCTCCCTGAAACGGAGTGGCACGCCTATCTGCCACCCATCTGGATGGGTGAGCCAGCGCGCAGGCTTGTGTATCGCCCCCGTGCGGATGGACTCCCCGAGCGGATTGCCGAGGGTTTTGAGCGTGTTGCGACCATTCCGGCGGAACTCCCTGGGTCGCCCCTCGGTTGGTCGGAACGAGGTTGGGTCGTGCGCTCGTTGCGCGCCCAGTGCGTGTGGGCGAAGTGCGCTTACGGCCACGATGCGCACGTGCCCAAGCCGAAAGCCAAGCCCTCCATCAGCGGGGGCGTGGCAAGCGGCGTTTTAGGAGTCGCCACCCATTGCGTCAGGCGGCTGAGGCGATTGGGGTGCGCCCACCCCTCACGGGAATATTCCAGTTGACCTACTCGACCTCGGTGAGCCCACGCCGCGTGCGCGCCGAGGGTCAACGTCCGGCGCGGGGAGTCAAACCCGCCCAGCACCCAGTGCGTGCCGCCATCAATGAAACGGCGTTGAACGAAACCATCCGTACCTTGGGTTGGCACGTCTCTGCGACCAATGCAGACGTCGCACGTTTAGCGTTGGAGCACGCGGTGCTGGCTGATCGGCAGGGGGATTGGGTTGAGCACGGTCATTTGTCATTTGTCATTGCTTCGTACTCTTCGCGCGTGATGAACTCGCCCCCATCCACTTTTTGCGCGACGATTTTGCGTCCTGTGTCAAAGCGAACTTCGGCGCGCATCAGCGTAAAACATTTGCCGTCCATCATCTCTTTGTTAAGGACGTAACCGCCGCTTTCGTAATCCGCGCTGAGATCGTTCGCCAGATTCACGCGCACGGCAAGCGGTGTGCCACAACGTTTGCATTTGACGTACAGCATCAGCGCCTTGGGATCGCCCGTGGGGGAAGATGAGAAAAGTGATTTGAGTTGGTTGAGTAAGCCCATAGAAGCTCCTGAATTCGAAATTCGCAATTCTAAATTCTAGATCCTAGATTCCCACTCTCTTGTGCGCGAATTTTGAATTTCGAATTTAGAATTACGATCTTAATTGTGGCACGATGAACAAGAATAAACACGCCAAATCCAACACAAGCATCGCGCCATACAACAACGCAAACACAACGCGCTGATGCTCGCGCGCGATCAGTTCGCGCAAGCCGATCACGAGAAAGAATGTGACAGCGATTAGTGCAGGAAAAAGATAGCGCCCCTGAAATTGCAGGAACTTGAAATTGTAACCGATGTAATCAGCAATCGCGACGACGAGCAACAGAAGCAGCAAGCCGATGCACCAGTGTTGCGCGTCAGTTAGCAACTCGCGGTGGCGGAGAATGTGTAAAGCGTAAAACGCGAACCCGAGCAGGGCGACAGCGCACAGCAAGAACAGCGCGACATAGATGCGGTCGTTCACCAACACGCCCATCCACCCAAACTGCGCCCAGAACGATTTGAACGTGACCGCGAAGAAATCGAAGGCGATGCGCGGAAAACCGTATCGCGCGATCATCTCCGCCGTCGTCGGCTGACCGATCACGATCGCGTCGTGCCGCGCCAGCCCCAGCGGATCGGTGATGCCATAAGTGAGTGCGTTGCGGATGAACATGGGCGCGGCAAAGACAATAGCGAGAACGAAGACATGGAACAAGTTGCGTAAAACGTAAAACGTGAAACGTATTTTCGAAACGTGGACACGCGCAATTTCAGCGGCGATGAGCAGGAGCGCACCAGGCGCGTAGGGGGTTGTTTTCGTCAGCAGTGCCGCGCCAAAGAGTATTCCACCAAGAATCACAAAGCCACGATTCGAGAGCGCGTTTTTCGCGCGCTTGACGGCAAGCCACAAGATCAGCACCAGCACGAGTTCGGCGGCAAGATCGTTGCTGATGGACGCACTGACCGCGAGGTGTTGTGGCACCGTCGCCATCAAACCGACCGTCGCGAGCGCGAGCCAGTCGTCGTCGGGGAAAATCTCGCGCACGATGCGAAACGCGACGAGCAGGACGATCACGCCGAGCGCGACGGAGAACAGTCGCAGCGCGATCACCGTCGTATCCATTCCGAAACCGCGCGCGACGAGATACACGGGCGTTGCGGCAAGATAGTACAGCGGCGGCTGGTACGACTCGTAGCGAATCGAATCAATCGGCATCGGCGGCGGAAACTTTGCCGCTTTGATGTGCTCCAGGTACGCCTGGTCGTAATCGCCGCGTTGAAGCACAGGCAGCGTGCCCGTCTCCGCGATATGGCGGACGTAGTTGAAATGCGCGGGCTCGTCAGGCGTCTGCCATTTGGGGGTGAAGAGGGCGTAGAGGGCGGCGAGCAAGACATAGGTTACAAAAATTACAGATAACGCGATACGTTTCACGGGTTGTCCTAATATTACTCCGAGACTTTGGGGTAATCTGAGACTTTGCGTTCAGTAGACGCCCAAGTAAAAATCAGGCGTTTCGCTCGAGTGTTCGTCGGCGATACGAGCAATACGCGGCGTAGTTCCGTTGTTGATGATCGGCAATGGCGGAGAGAATGTCTGGTTTTCGTTCTTGCTCGTCTTCCAAAACCCGTGCGACTAGCGGGCGCGCTTGTGCCGTGGTCAACGCAGAACCTTTTTTGAATACAAAGCGCAAGCGCATCAGGAACAAATGTGCCATCAACGTTTGAGCCATGTGATGATGCCAACTCACCCAACTCCGCGTTGGATAGTGATCCATACACAGTTCATCCTTGCCCTCCTCCAAGGTGGTCTCGACGGGCCAACGCAGTCCCCTCACACGCACCCGTTCCGCGCGCGAACCAATGGCGGGGCATTGCTCAACTAGAATCTCAACTCAGGTTCGGGATGAATCTGCCGGCGAAACACCTCTTTTAAGATGTTAAGTTCCAGCGTCAGTTGACCGACCAGGTGTTCAAGCTCCACAATGCGCGCTTGTTCCGCCGAGCGCATCCGGGCGGTCTCGGAAATCTCTGGCGCGCGTTCAAGGAACTCTTGACGCCAGCGTGAGACCAATTTGTCAGCGACATTGTTTTCACGACAAACTTGTGCCTGGCTCTTCTGACCATGAAGAGTTTCAAGGACGACCTTTACTTTGAAATCAGGCGAGTACTGCTTGTGCTGGCCCATGGGAACCCCTTTCTGTGAGCAGTATACTCCAAAATGTTTCTTTCGGAGACGTCCAGTTTTTGGGGTTCAGTACAGTGAGATCTCTTTAAGCCCGCTTTGGACAAAGTAATTTGGTCTGTTCCTCTTTGCGCTCATCAATACCAGTCCTCAGCATTCGTAGCTTGGTCAACAGTAGCAGCGGTTTTCATCTTGTCAATTTCTCGACATTGAAGTTCGGGAGACGCTAGCACCCCGTCGCCGCGGCGAAATCCGTAGGAACGCAGTACAGGCAAAGCATGGTAACAAAAGCACCTGCCATCAACGCGCAAACGCGCGCCAATGAACAGGTGCTATTTCATCCCGTGATTCGTTTCTACGCTGGCGCCCTTGCCCGTGCAAATGCAAAGCATCAGTCCCTCTGCAAACTGGTCTTGGTCTGGCTATCCTCTTTCCTTGTGTCAAAGTTTGGTGTTGCGTCGGTATCATATTCCAAGTCCGCGCAAAATCAAATCACGTGTCAGATTCCAACAACTCTGTGAGACGTTGCGTCAACGGAGGAACGTGCGGTTGAATCGTTTGCCACAGCAGTTCATCATCCACATTGGCATAGCCATGAATGATCCGATTACGCATCCCGACGATTCGGCGCACATCGGGAATCAACGCGGATAATTCAGGGCTGTCTATTTCCGCTTGATTCAGGGCTTCTCCGATGATTTCAAACGGCCGCTCGACTGTCGAACGTAGCATTTGATTTTGCTCGTACTCAGCGAAGGTGCAGTTCGCTACAAACGACTGAATAGCGTGGCAAGCATTCAGCGCGTCAAGCAAGCGTTCTTTGAGCGTGGTCTTCATAGAGCATTTGCGCCGTGCGCTCCACCTCAGCGCGGAAATAGGGATTGCGAATTGCCCGTTTGGTCAGCACATCCACCGGACGGTTGAACAACCGCTCCAATGCCTCGGCAAAATCGAGATAGCGGTCGGCGTAATCGGCGGCTTGGGTATCGGCAAACTCGGCAACAAAATCCAGATCGCTCGTGGCAGGCGCGAATGCGCCGGTTGCCGCCGAACCAAACAGGCGCAATTGGCGCACCCGGTATTGGCGGCACAACTCGGCTCATGCCAGGCGCTACTGTTCAACTTCACGAATCATTCCGCCCCTCTTTCTTGATGCTGCGCCGCTATTATATCCCAAGCCCGCGCAAAATCAAGTAGTCTCACATCAACTCACGCAACCGCTGGATCGTTTCGATCTCTTCTACCGATTTGTCCGGGCGGAAATTGACGATGCGCGCGAGGCGCAGTGCGACACCGCCCGGATAGCGCGGCGAACACTGAACGTTGTTGAACGCCACCTCGACGACGACACTCGGCTTGACCCACACCATGCCGCGCTTTTCCGAAATCTTGTCCGCGAGCAATTTTTCGGTCAGCGATTTGAATTCCGCGTCAGTCAATCCCTTGAACGTCTTGCCGACTTCGAGAAACTTGCCGGTCTCGGCATCACGCGCGGCGAGATGCACGTTCGACAGCCAACCGGTGCGCCGACCGTAGCCCCAATTCGCCGCGACGATGACGAGGTCGAGTGTAATCACAGGCTTGATCTTGAGCCAGTGTTTGCCGCGTTCGCCCGGCGCGTACGGCGACGCGACATTTTTCGCCATCAGCCCTTCGTGCCCCGCGTCGCGCGCACGGCGCAGAAACGCTTCCCCCTCCGCGACATCGCGCGGCACGATCCGTTCGGCACATGCGAGCGCGCCGCGTACCGCCTGCAGTTTGTCCCATCGCTCCGAGTTCGGCATGTCGAGCAAACTTGTGCCATCGACGAGGAGCGCGTCGAAGAGGTAGAGTCTCAGCGGAATGTCGCGCTGCGTCTGTTCGATCTCGCGCCCTTCCAAATCGCCGAATCACATCCTGGAACGGACGCGGCTTGCCCTCGTCCGTCAGCGCGATCACTTCGCCTTCCAAAACCGCATCACGCGCGCGAATCTCGCGGCGTGCAGCATCGGCGATTTCCGGCAGTGACACGGTAATGTCCGACAGTTGCCGCGAAAAGAGTTGCACCGAATTGCCGCGCTTGTGAATCTGCACGCGCGCACCGTCGAATTTGCATTCCAGCGCGAACGCGCCTTCCATTTTCGCGAACGCATCGGAAACATCCGCCGCGCTCTGCGTGAGCATCGGTTTCAGCGGTACGCCAACGTGCATTGCCATTCGTCCCAAACCGCGCGCGCCTTCACTCAGCACGACGCGCGCGACCTCTCCCACATCGCCGCTCACCTGATTCGCGCGGCGAATCGTCGCGTCAGGCACGCCCGACGCGTCGGCAATCGCGTCAAGCAGGGTACCTTCGCTCACGCCGACGTGCATTTCCTTGACGAGGTGCTTGACGATGTATTTTGCTTCGCGCGGTGCCGCGCGCGCCAACAATTCACGCAGCCGTTCGTCTTTGCGTTCGCGCGACCCAGGTCCCGTGTCCTTGGCAATCGCTTCGTATGTGCGGTAAACCTGTAGCAGTTGCAGCGGCTTGCCTTGCCGCGCGTGTTGGCGGGGCGTCAACCATTTTTCGACCGCGTCGCCGAAATCTACCGCACCGGCAATCGCGTCCCAGTTGATCGCGCCCGTGATTTGTTCCAGGACGCGGTCAATCGCCGAGCCCGACAGATTCAAAATGCGTGGGTCGCTCTCTGGAAACACGCGACCAATCAGCCAGCGCGCGGCAATTGCGATCTCATCGGGCGGCAGCGTCTTCAAGTACGTGCCGATGAGCGCGCGATGTTCGAGTTTCTTTTTGGTCGTGGCAAGCGCGTCGCCGAGGTTTGCCAGATCAGAAAACAGCGACATCGCTATTTCTCCATCCCTGTCGGCGTGCGATAAAATCCAAGCGATTGCAGAATCGCTTCGCCGTCACTGCCACGCACGTTCGCACCATTCCACTGTTTGACGACGACGCGGCGCGGCGCGCGCTCAAAAAACGTTTGGAGTGCGCGCTTGAGCGCGCTTGCTGCACCGTGCGCAATGATGCGTTCGCCATGGTCCTCCGCGATCACAATCGGTTGACCGCGCCACAAGGCGACGTGCGTGGACGCGACGCGCGCGAGATCGGCGATGTTCGCGGGATCGGTCGCGTTGACGACGATCATCGCGTCGGTTGGCGCAGCGCGCAATTGTTCGACTGCGTCTTTGTGCGCGAATTGGACGCCGCTCAATCCCTCGACGAAATAGCCGCGCCGAATTTCGCCGCGCATTTCCCAACGATTGAACACGGGATACAGCGTCGCCCAGTCGCCCCCACGGTCTTCGCGTTCCAAACATTCGCGCGTGACGACGCCATAGCGCGCAAGATACACGCGTGCGCGTTTCTCGGAGCGCTCTTCATCCGACATTTGCCCCAGCACCGACGCGCGATGCGCGAGCGACCACCGACCCTGCGGTTGCGCGATAGTTGGCGCCTCCGCGCGCAGACGTTTTGTGACGCGCCGTTTTGCATCGCGATAACGCGTGTGCGTGAGTGGGCGCGGCACGTTCGCCAGGCGCGCGGTGAGATCGGATTGTAGGGGTGTTTCATGAAACGCTCCCACACCATGAAACGCCCCCACGCGGCGCGCCGCGTCCAACGAATCGTTCGTCACCAATCCCGCCGCGAGCAATTCCGCGAGCGCGGGTAGGGGCGTTTTGTTAAACGCCCCGACGATGTCCGCCGTGAACGACGCGCCTTCCGATTTCAAGTACGCAAGAATTTCTTGCGCGTCCGCGCTCAATGCCGATTCATCGGGCGCATCGAGAAACAGCATGCCTTCACCGCGCGCGAAAAATCGTACGCGCGTTTTGTTCGCAACCCAAATCAGTTCGCCGCGTTGGCACAGCGCATCGAGATTGTGCGCGTCGAAATCCGCGACGCGTGCGGGGAGTACGTCGTGTTCCCAAACGGCGAGCGGCAGCGCGACGCCGCGCAGTTGTTCGAGCGCGCGCGGCAATGCGTCGTCGCCAGCCAAGCGCGGCGCGAGATGCTGCCAGCGCGCAAGAAAATCGGCATACTGGTAAAGCGAAACGGGCTGGATTTCTTTGCGGAGCAACGAGAGCGTGCGGCGATGGATTTGTTCCAGGTTGCGGCGGTCAACGAGTTCAGAGATTGGAGGCTTGCCCTGAGCCCTTCGTTCCTCAGGGTAAACTCCGTCGAGGGGTTGGAGCTTGGAGATTGGAACGATTTCGCGTGAAGCGATGAGTTGGTTGAGCGTTTCGTCGAGCCAGGTTTCGTCGAACGCGTAACGATTCAAGATATCGTCGCGCGTCAGAATGCCAGAGTGTGCGAGCAAGCGGCGCAAAATAATTTCGCTGCGTTCAAGTGCTTGGTACTCGGCGGCGAGTTCTGCAGGAATCCAACGTGTTGCGCTGTCGCGTCGCGTGGCAATCGAAATTTCGACGATGCGGTTTTGCGCGGCGAGTTGCGCGAGCCACGCGCGTGCGTCACCCGTACAGCGCGCGATGATTTCGTCCATCGTCAGGTCTCCGAGTTCATGCAGAATCAGTGCGAGTTCTTCCGCGCTGCGCGCTTGGAAGCCAGGCGCGTCGTGTTGCGCGCGGCGTTCCACTTCGACAATCGCTTCGGGCTTGAGCAGGTCGTGCTTCACGCCATCACGCATCACGTCGTCCAGCATTTCGCGCGAGAGCGCGAGCGATTGCATCTGCCGTTCGGCTTTCGGTGCGTCCCACTCGTACATATAGACGCTGATGAAATTGAAGAGCAAGCCCGCCGCGACGGGCGACGGCGCGATCGTTTCGATTGGCTTGACCTGAATCTCGCCGCTTTGGATCTTCGATAAAACTTCTTCGAGGTGTGGCAAATCGAAAACGTCGCGCAGACAATCGCGATACGTTTCTGCGACGATAGGAAAGTCATCGTATGCGCGCACGGACGCGAGCAAATCCTTCGCTTTCAGTCGCTGCAACCAGAACGGTGTGCGTTTGCGTCCGCGCGCTTTGGGTAGGAGCAGCGCGCGCGCCGCGTTCATCCGAAACCGCGCGCCGAAGATGGCGGAGTTGGGCAATTGGCGCAAAATACGTTCGCGCGCATTGGCGGGCGTCAGTTGCCGCACAATATCAACAGGGGGTTCGGTTGAACGCGGAAACCGAAAAATCATTCCGTCGTCGTTCGTCTGCGTTTCGGGTTCAACGCCGAAGCGTTCGCGCATCATACTCGCAATGGCGAGTGCCCACGCGCCGTTGACGCGTCCGCCGAACGGCGAATGAATCACCATCCTGGGTTCGCCAATCGCGTCCTGAAATGTTTCGACGACGATGGTCGTGTCGGACGACATCACGCCGACCGCGTCGAGTTGGTGTTGGACGTGCGCGATGAGATTGCGCGCAGAATTTTCGTCAAGCACGTACTCGCGTTGCAGCCATTGTTCGATTTCGTAGGGGCGCAATTCAATTGCGCCCTTACGCGCGTCCGAAATTTTCTCCGCAACCTCTCTTCGGAATTTTCCAATCCGTTTTCCAAGTTCGAACGGGCGGTACGGATAATCGCCATTCCAGAACGGCATGCGCGGCGTCGCGCCTGCCGCGTCTTCGACGATGAGGCGGTCGTCGCCGATGTTGCGCACACGCCAGGTGTGACTGCCCAGCAGAAACGCATCGCCGACTTTGGTCTCGAAAACGAATTCCTCTTCAAGTTCGCCGATTTTGGTTTTGCCGTCGGGCAAATACACGCCGAACGCGCCCGTGTCGGAAATCGTCCCCGCGTTCATCATCGCAAGCAAACGCGATCCAGGGAGCGCGGCAAGTTTGTCGTTCACGCGATCCCAAACGATTTTCGCGCGCACGCGCTCGTACTTACCCGAAAGCATTTCGAGAACGGAATCAAACAATTCGCGCGAAAGATCGCGAAAGGGATAAGCGCGGCGGACGAGATCGTACAGCGCGGGAACGCTCCACGTTTCGCACGCGACCATCGCGACGATTTGCTGCGCGAGCACGTCGAGCGGATTTTCAGGTGCGTGCGTCGCTTCAACATCGCCGTCGAGCATCCCGCGCACAATTGCCGCCGCTTCAACCAGGTCTTCGCGGAACGTCGCGTAGATTCTGCCGACACTCGTTTGCCCGACGAGATGACCTGATCGTCCAACACGCTGCAATCCCTGCGCGACACTTTTCGGCGATTGCAGTTGCACGACGAGATCCACCGCGCCGATGTCAATCCCCAGTTCGAGCGAACTCGTGCCGACGAGCGCGGGGAGTTTGCCGTCCTTCAAATCCTGTTCTATCTTGCGCCGCGCTTCTTTCGACATCGAGCCGTGGTGCGCGCGAAACGGTCCTTCCGCGCCAATCGCAAAGATGCCGCGATCGCGCGCGAGTCCACGCGGCGCGAGCGCTTCGGTGGAATCGGGCGCGATCTCTTCGCTCTGCACGGCGGCGAACTGCGCGTTCAAACGATCCGCGGTTCGTTCGGCAAGGCGGCGATTGTTCGCAAAGATGAGCGTCGTGCGATGCGTCATGATGTCGTTCAGCACGCGCGGCACGACCGAGGGCCAGATCGTTTCGCCAGGCAATTGCTTGAAATTATCAACCACCGTCACTACTTTGAGGTCGAGTGGCTTGCGATAGCCAGCGTTCACGATTGTCACAGGGCGCGGCGACAAGGTGACAAGGTGACAAGATGACAAGGTGATTCTTTCTGTTGACTCTTGACTGTCTACTGTTGACTGCTCTTGTCCTCCCAAAAACCGCGCCGCTTCCTCCAACGGCTTGATCGTCGCGGACAAGCCGATGCGCTGGACGCGATCGGTTGCGAGATGGCACAATCGTTCGAGCGAGAGCGCGAGGTGCGCGCCGCGTTTGTTGCCGACGAGGGCATGAATTTCGTCCACGATGATGGTGCGCGTCGCGCGAAACATTTCGCGCGCGCGCGGACTCGTCAGCATCAAGAAGAAAGATTCAGGCGTCGTGATGAGAATGTGCGGCGGATGTTTTAGCATCGCGGCGCGCGCGCTGCTCGGCGTATCGCCCGTGCGAACCGCGACGCGCAGCGTGGGCAGGGCGATGTCAAGTCGTTCTGCTATCGCGCGGATTCCTTCGAGCGGCACACGCAAGTTGCGTTCGATGTCGTTGTTTAGCGCTTTGAGTGGAGAAATGTAAACGAGGCGTGGAGCGTTGGACAGTTTGCTAGTTGGATAGTTGGATAGTTCGTCGTAAAGTTGGTCAATGCCCCACAGAAACGCGGCGAGTGTTTTCCCCGAGCCCGTCGGCGCGAGAATCAAGGTGTGATCGCCGCGTTGAATCGGCAGCCAGCCCTGCGCTTGCGGCGGTGTCGGCTCGCCGAAGGTTTCGCGAAACCAAGTGCGCGTCGGAAGCGAAAAATTCTCGAGAGGATCGTTTGTCACGTTTGCGATTGTAGCCCTGAGGGTGCGAGATGTCAAAAACGCGGTTGAGCAGCACACTCGTTGTGAATATACTATGACCAGGAAGGAGTGGGGCTATGACAACTGTTGCGCAACTTTTGCAGGAAAAGGGACGCGCCGTTTGGTCCATCGCGCCCGATGCGACGGTGTACGACGCGCTCAGTTTAATGGCGGAGAAGAATGTGGGCGCGCTCGTCGTCGTCGAGGGCGCGAGCGTGGTCGGCATTCTTTCCGAACGCGATTACGGACGCAAGGTGATTCTAAAAGGCAAGTTCTCCAAGGACACGCTTGTCCGCGAGATTATGACCGACAAGGTGTACTTTGTTCGCCCCGAGCAGACGATTGAAGAGTGTATGGCGGTGATGACCGCCGAACATATCCGCCATTTGCCCGTGCTGACGGACGACCGATTGACTGGAATCGTCTCGATTGGGGATGTGGTCAGAGTTACTATTTCCGACAAAGAGTTCTTGATCAAACAGTTGGAACACTACATTGCGGGTCATCGCGGTTAAAGGCAGCGACGCAGAGAAATGGGGACAAGGAGACACAGAGAATGCTTCCTTGATTCAAATCACCAACACCACCGCACTTGATGAAACCGAACTGCACGAAACCTTCATCCGCGCATCGGGACCTGGCGGGCAAAACGTCAACAAAGTCACGACGGCGGTGCAATTGCGCTTTCACGTGCGCCACTCCCCTTCATTGCCCGACGATGTTCGTGCGCGCTTGATTCGCATCGCAGGCAAACGCGTGAACACAGAAGGCGTGATCGTCATCGAAGCGTCGCGTTTTCGCGCGCAAGAGCAAAACCGCGCGGACGCGCGGGCGCGCTCGATCGCGTTGATTCCCCAAGCCGCGATTCTACCGAAGACGCGACGCAAGACCAAACCATTGCGCGCGGCGAAAGAGCGACGGCTGGACGGCAAGAAGCGTCGGAGTGCGGTCAAGCACAATGGGGATGGACTTTGTGTTGACCACGCCCGCGCTGTAAAGATGTGAGTAAATGATCGAGGATTCCCACATCACGCCGAGACCTTTGCCAGCGTCTTCTTTCATCACGCGGCGGAGATACGTCTCGGTGCAGACCAGCAGAACGAATTTCGCGTCGCGAATTCGCTTTTCCATCCAGAGTTGCCAACCCTCTGGCGGCACAGTCTAGTACTGATCAATCATCGCGTCAATGCCGTCCGTACGCAAACGGTCGGCAGGCACAAGCACCCGTGCTTCGTGCTGTGGCGAGTCGTGGCTGTAACTGATGAAAACGCTGATTGTGTCGTCGGGCATCGTCGTCCCTCCGATGATTTCGCGTGTCCCCACCGTCGAATCAATTCGACGTCTCAATGTGCGAAAATCGGCTTCTAGCCGATTCGGTACAGCCCGATTCTATCGGGCTTGGGCCTGAACTAGCCGTGCCGATTTATCGCACGGCGTCATTGTATTGCGAGAAGGGAATTTGCGCAAAAGCCACCTAGCCCCCTTGCCCCTTCCCTTATAGGGAGGGGGGTTGGGGGATGGGTCACAACACCATCTTCTCCCCAACCTTAAAATTCCGATTCACGCGAAACGGATTGTCCGCGTCGTGCATTTTGCCGATCACCAAATCCACAAACAATCGCGCACCTGCCGCGCTCATCATCACACCGTGACCGCCGTACGCACAGTTCAGCCACAACCCTTCGATTTGCGCTGCGCCGATGAGCGGATTAAGATCGGGCGCTTCGGTGTACTGCCCCGCGACGAGACCCAGGTCGGTGCGTTTGAGTTGCGGAATGATGTCGTTCCAAAACGGCGTGATGCGCGCGACGCCATCGAGCACGCGCGCGGGAAATTCCCAATCGGTCGGGACGTACTCCAGTGGCTCGCTCGGCGGCTCGGGAAGCGACCAGCCGAAGACTGCGCCTTGCCCTTCGGGTCGCCAGTGCGCGCCCGTGTCCGAGTCCACGACCATCGGCGCGTCGTGCGGAATCAAAGTATGTTTGCCAAGCGTGAGTTGATGCCGCCGAATATTTCCCAGCGGCAGTTCGATGCCCGCAAGTTTGGCGACTGGTGCGGCGAAGGGTCCCGCGCAGATGACGACACGCGCCGCGTGAATTTCGCCGCGCGGTGCGATGACGCCCACGATTCGATTCCCATCGCGGCAAAATCCGATTACAGGCGTGTCCACAAAAAACTGCGCGGCGCTGGCGCGCGCGTAACCATAGGTCAGTTCGTGCGATGAAAGCCAGCCATCGCGCTGACGAAACGTCGCGGCAGTGATCGCTTCGGGGGGTGCGATGTACGGAAAACGCGCACGCGCCTCGTCGCCTGTGAGCAGTTCCACGTCGTCCAAGCCATTTGCGCGTTGCAGTTGGACGCGCGCGCGCGATTTTTCGTAACCGTCTTCCGCCGTCGTCACGAACAAATATCCCTGCTGGTGCAAGCCAATGTCCGCGGCAGTCATCTCGGCAAAACTCTCAAAGACCGCGATAGACTCTTTCATCATCGCGATATTTTCGGGTTCGGCGAATTGCGCGCGAAACGCGGCGAGACTCGCGCTCGTTGTCAGTTCGCCGAGCGCGGCGCGTTTCTCGACGACAATCGTTTGCACCCCCACGCGCGTCGCGTAAAACGCGGTCGCTGCGCCAATCACGCCGCCGCCGATGATGATGAGGTCAGTGGTGGCTGGAAAGTGGGTTGCGTCAGGGATGAAGATTCGGCTCATATAACCCCAGTGAACAGTCGCGCAAAAATGTTCACCGTTCACTATTTGCTGTTGACTGTTGACTGTTTACTATTTGTTCAACGCGATACCCTGCCGCGAGAAAGAACTGCAAATCGAACGCGTTGTCGTCGAGGTCAATCGGCGTGGTGCCCGTGAGGCGCATGAACTTTTCTTCGATTGCGGTTTCTTCGCCGCGCGGGCGCCGATACGTTTGATTGTCGCCGTGCAATTTCCAAAACGCGTGCCACAACACTTGCGCGTCGCGCGGCAAGTTGCCGATGTTGACGAACGGCTTGTCCTGTGCGTCAATCTCGATCCATTTCTCTTTCAGCGCGCGAACGACGGGATACGGATGCGGCTCGCCCGATTCGTCGAAAAGATAATGGAACGTGAGGGTGTCGTCAATGTAGGTGTAGTAAATGTCCCACAACATTTCTTCCGAGGCCATCCACTGGTAACCGAACTTGGCGACGAAATCGAACGGCTCGGAATAACCGACGAGCGTGTAATCGGTTGCGACGCGCGTGCGGTCGCTGAAATAGTAGGGATGGTACGATTCCGCCAGCGCGCGCAGGGTTGGGAATTTGAGCGGACGACCGTCGAGCCGATATTCCTGCGAGTGCGCGTTGCAGCCCCACAATCCCGTCGCAGGGTCTTGCAGTAGGACGAGGTTGTGTTCCGAATCCTGGCTTGCTTCGAGGATGCCCCAACGCGGATTGTGTTCGTGCAAAAAGTCAACGACGAACGCAAAGATCGCGCCTTCGAAACAATGCGCGTGCGCGGTGCGGAGGACGCCGCGCGGGCCGTACGCGGTCTCGTCTTGCTCAACCGACCCGTGATCGTTGTTGTAATAAATCTGCGTGCTGAGAAATTCCTGCACCTTCGTG
>Ga0315274_10002146_pt1 | contig 30055 bp, 25 predicted proteins | sample YL17G02_20_MG_FD_203700 | JGI IMG/M metagenome (GOLD analysis project Ga0315274, IMG submission 203700) | Sediment microbial communities from Yellowstone Lake, YNP, Wyoming, USA - YL17G02_20 | ecosystem: Environmental > Aquatic > Freshwater > Lake > Sediment | place: USA: Wyoming | collected...
AGATCAACAAAAACTGACCGATCGGAATCATTTAAAAAGATTTCTTGGCGTGCATTACCTCGGCAGGTCACGTGATAGTAGGCATTTTCAAATTGGATTCGGAGTGGCCGTGCCATTAACAGGATTTCTACCAAATTCCAAAACCAAAGTCAAGAATAAAGATTTGACCCCAAATCACCATCTTTCATCGCTTGAACTGCCCTATCATCAGCAACAACATAGTTAGAAGTAATCCGAGCCCCATTAAGGTGTAGCCACAACGATACGCCCATTTCCAAGGGGTGGACATGTGCGACGAACCAAAGGAAAGAAGATGCCCTTTTCGAATATTTTGGATCTTTGCAAGGGCAAAGAAAACGAATCCAACGCCATATAAGGCGAGCGCGGCCGCAGTATATCCTTTGGGATTCTTCATTGCGCCGGGGACGAGAATGGCAGCCAACAGGCCAACGGCGATCACAGCAGGGAGAAAGATGAGGTTGGCGATAGCGCTTTCTTTGAACATTGTAGGATGTCCATACCTTCCTTATTGATTTGGCACAACATTATCTTTTAAGTTTATTCTATATTTGGTAGCATTATATGTACGTGAGGGAAAGGTGTCAAGGTATTTTGGGGTTTTTTGGGGTCAAAAACCGTTGAATTGGGGGCATGTTTTCTGTATAATGATTAAAATCCAATTATTATACGGAAGGTGTATAATTTGGGGTTTTATTATGTTAAGGCCCTATGAGGCGTTCTTAACAGAAAAAGGGAATGTAAGATCCCAATATATCCCTTTCTATTTGAAGTGGGTCTCAGATTGTTACGCCTTTCTCAACGAACCCCTATCCAACCGCCTGACAAGTGAGCAAAGCAATCAATTTTTGTCCCACATGGCAAAAAGACATGAAGACTGGCAGGTAGAACAGTACAAGGGGTAATTTCTTATATACAAAAGTCTGGTGTTAAAAGTCTGAAGCCTAGGCGAAAATGCAATGCAGGACAGGAATGTCCTGCCTATCGAATCTTAAAACCGCCACATTCATCCCCGTCCACAGGATGAAGCATTCTGCAGCATTTTCGTAATTATGCCAGTTTACTGTATTTGCAGAGTTTGTTATGTTAAGAGTCTATAAAGCATTTCTTCTTAAGACGCTCATTAGGAAATGGAAAAAGTAAAATTTAGGCTTTTAATATTTGTCATCCCGTTAATCTTATTGCTCTTGATGGCCTGCGCACCCAAGCATCGGATCATCATCGAAAGAAAGATGCCTCCTCCTGAAAAAACAGAGGCGAAGAGAGAAGCTATGAAAGAGGAGAGGCCGATCATTGAAAAGAGAGAGACAAAAGACGTCCAATATGGGGTGGCCTCGTGGTATGGACCAGACTTTCACGGAAAACCAACTTCGAGTGGCGAGATCTATGATATGTATCAACTTACTTGTGCCCATAATACATTCCCCTTAGGCACGGTGGTGATGGTGACGAATTTAGAGAATGGGAGGTCCCTTGAGTTAAAGGTCAACGATCGTGGTCCCTTTGTTAAAGAGAGGATCATCGATCTCTCTTATGCGGCCGCCCAGATTCTGGGCATGTGGGAGAAAGGAACGGCGTTTGTCAAAGTGGAGGTGGTCGGCCCCTTGATCGAGCAGATTCAGCGATTCACTCTCCAAGTGGGCTCCTTCATCGATGAGGTGAATGCCCAGAAATTGGCTGACCAATTACGAAAAAGTTTTGAGAATGTTTATGTGACGACCGTGGAGACATTCACCCAGAAATATTACCGGGTCAGGGTAGGACAATTCGAAACCAGGGAATCGGCATTAGGCTTTGCAGAAAAACTCTCCCAGATGGGCCTTAAGGTGTTGGTGACGAGCAGATAACAAAAATGCGGAATGCACCCTCCTGCGCCAAGGCTCCGAAGGGCAGGGATTGCGGAATGCGGATTGAAGAAAGCGCAATGCTGCGAGTAGAATGGATAGTTCGGAGTTCGGTGGAAGAAAGTGACCAACGGTTTACAAACAAATTGGAAATTCTAAGTGAGGCTGTATATGAAGGATCCAAGCACCCATCTCTCTCTAAAAACCCTTCTCGACACCGACTTCTTGCGGTTGGTGACCTCATTTGCTGAAGAGTCGGCCAAGGCTTTTGGGCTCAGCACGGCAGAGGCCCTCAAACTGACTCTGGCCTGTGAGGAGATATTTATATATCTCTGCCAGGCTGGCCAGCCAGACGAGACCATCACGATCGAGGCGGCGAACGGCGGCTACTATGCCCAGCTCAAGTTCCTCTTTAAGGCCCACGAATTCAACCCCCGGGCTTTCAATCTTACCGCCAGCGTTTCGTTGGAGGATCAGGCCAGCCTGGAGGAGATGGGCCTTCTGATTGCTTCCAGGTCGGTGGATCGGTTCTACATCACCGGCAGCCCCCAGCAGGGTCTGGAGTTGGTGCTCATTAAGGAAAAGTCCTACCCAGAACTGGGGGACCTCGAAGTTCCAGAGACCAAGGCGATTAAGAACTTCAGTTTCAGGACCCCTGATCCGGAGAGCCTCAAACTGTTCGTTCGTCTTGTGGTCGCCCACTATCCCGCTCACCTCTATCTACCTTCCTTCCGCTTTCCCGGCAAGGTCGTGGACATGATCGCCAGTGGCGAGTATAGCGCCACGGTGGCATTGGGCGAACAGGGACAAATCGGTGGCGGCATCGTTTGGCGCTGGGTCGGGAATAAGACGGTGGAGTTGTTCGGGCCCTACCTGTTCCATCAACCAGCCGATTCGGAGTTGGCCAATGGGTTAGTAGACTCCTGTTTGGGTCGCATCGCAAAGACGGAAGCCATTGGTTTGATCAGCCGCACCTCCACTCCAGAGCTACCCGAGAGATACTTTGAGCGCCTTGGTTCGGTCGACTTTATCCAACCCGGTGGCACGCCCCAGCCGTGGCCGGTTTACTACCGTCAGCTCTATGAAGACCTGGGCTGCCAGGTGTGGGCCCATCCCGATTTGCATGGATTTTTGCGAGGGGAGTATGAACGCCTCGCCTTTGCCAGAGAGATTCGTTTGACCAGGCATGAGGGCGAGCGGCGGCCGTCTTACTCGGTCTTTGCTGCCCAGTTCGACCGGGCCCATCACCAGATCACCCTGCGGGCCATCTGGGACGGAGAGGACGCGGCCACCAACTTGGCTCAGCACGTCAAGGTTTTAAGAGTAGAGAATCTGCCTAATATCTTTTTCGAGATCGACCTTGCTCAGGCCTGGCAGGCCGACCTGATACCGGCTTTATTAGAGAATGCCTTCCGGCCTCGTTTAATCCTCCCATACGGTGGTCAGGCCGATATCGTCGTCTTCCAGTACCAGGGAGGCAATTACTAAGGAGTCCATAATTGATTAGACATATTCTTCCAAAAATCTCCCCTCCCCTCGGTGGGAGGGGATGAAGGGGAGGGGGGACCAACGGGTCTTCATCTTGTCCACCCCCACCCTCACCCTCCCCCATCGAAGGGGGAGGGGATTATTGGGGAGATTTGAAATATCTTTTGTTAATCATTACCGTCTATACAATTATGGACTGATTAGTAACTATGGTTAAGACATTAGACCATAGATTTCAGACATTAGACTGAAGGGGGGAAATGGCCAGAGATTACACAAAGATTAAGGCATGGCAGTTGGCAGATGAATTGGCACTCTTGGTATATAAGGCGACGAAAGAATTTCCGAAGAGTGAGATTTGGGGGCTGAACACTGCAAGGTTTAATTTCTTATATAGAAAAGTCTGCTGTCTGAAGTCCAGTGTCTGAATTGTAGAGGCAAGTAAGTGGTATGTTAGACGTTTCCCTGGACAAACTGGTCCCCGAATACATAAAGAAGTTTGAACCTTACATCCCCAGCAAGCCTGATGCGGAGCTGATGAAGCTCTATGGATGCGATCACCTCTATCGCCTCAACAATAATGAAAATCCATTAGGACCGCCCCTTGCAGCCCAGGAGATCCTAAGTCGCTTCAAGCCACCTAAGGCCGCAATCTATCCCAGTGGTGACTCTTACTACCTGAGATATAAGTTGGCTTTGAAACACGACCTTGATCCGGATCAGTTCCTGGTTGGCAATGGGGCCAACGAGGTCATCACTTTCGTCATAAAAGCCTTCTGCCAGGAAGGCGACAACATTATCACTGCAGACAAGACCTTTGCCGTCTATGAATGGGTGGCTGAGTTCTCCGGTTTTGAGGCCCGTTTGGTGCCACTTAAGGATTTCTATTTCGATGACCAAGGCATGCTCGATCGGATCGATGAGCGGAGCAAGATCCTCTTCATCTGCAATCCTAACAACCCAACCGGGACCTACTGGGATGAGGCCACGCTCCGCCGTTTTCTGAACACCGTGGCGGGCCGACAGATCGTGGTCGTGGATGAGGCCTACTTCGAGTTCGTCGAAAAAGAGGATTATCCGGACGGGATCAAGCTGCTCAGAGAGTATCCCAACCTGGTGGTCTTCAGGACCTTTTCTAAAATGTATGGCCTGGCAGGACTACGGGTGGGCTACTTAGCCGGTAACTTGGACGTGGTCAACATGATCCGGCGCACCTGTGTAGTTTATTCGGTAAATGCCCTGGCCCAGGAAGCGGCCGTGGTGGCTCTGGATGATGATCATCACGTGCAACGGACATGCGAACTGATACGTTCTGAGAAGGCCTACCTCCAACAGCAGATGGATCGACTGAATCTTGAAACTCAGATCGGCGAGGGATGCTTCATGATGGTTAAGATCCCCATGAGTGACACCTTGGCCTACCGCAAGCTGATGACCCATGGAGTCATGGTCCGCAGCATGACCGGGTTCCGATATCCCAATTGGATACGGGTCAGCATCGGCACACACGAAGCAATGGAAGCCTTTGTGACGGCCTTGAAGAGGATTCTCCTCTAATGATACTAAGGAGTCCATAATACTGCATGCCCAGAGGGCACCCTCGAACCATGAAAATTGTTTCCCCCTCTCCCTTGATGGGAGAGGAGGTATATTAGGTGCTATTTTCAAGCTAATTGAGCAGACATATTGTTCTGAAAATCTCCCCTAACCCCTCTCCTTCGACAGGCTCAGGATGGTGAGTCTCGTCGAACCATTTGCCAAAGAGGGGAATTCCGTCCGGCGCCAGAGTCCCAATGCCCGGCTTGAAGTGAGTAATGCGGCTCTGGACGGCGGCGCCTCCCTTTTGTAAAAGGAGGGAAGGAGGGATTTAATCTCCAGTGTCTACATGATTATGGACTGACTAATAAGTGTGATAAGCGAATCCTGATGCTTGTAAAAAGTGACATCTTTAGGATTGGTCGCCCAGCTCTTCGAGTGGATGCTTTGAGCAAGGTGACAGGACAGGAGAAGTATGCTGCCGATTATTATAGCCCGAATTTCGTTTGGGCGGCCGTGAAACGGGCAGGTGTCCCTCATGCCCGGCTTAAAAACATAGCCGTCGAGGCGGCCAGGAAACTTCCGGGCGTGCTGTCGGTGCTCACTCATAAAGATGTGCCTGGATCAAATAGACAGGGTATCATCTTCAAAGACCAACCGGTCTTGGTTGACACCAAGATCCGGCATTGTGGCGATGCCATAGCCCTTGTTTTGGCTGAAGACAAACCCACTCTTAACAAAGCACTCCATCTCATTAGCTTCGATTATGAACCCTTGCCGGCCATCTTCGATCCGGTGAAGGCGCTGGAGGAACGCGCTCCTCTTGTGCACGAAGATAACTCAGACGGTAACTTGTTGCAGCACATCTCAGTGAAGGTGGGTAATGCGAAGAAAGCTTTCTTAGAATGTACTACTGTGATCGAAGGTTCCTTCGAAGTCCCCTTTCAGGAACACGCTTATCTCGAGACCGAAGCCGGATGGGCTTATTTGGATGAGGACGGTCGGCTGGTGATTGTGGCCTCCACGCAGACCCCTTTCCGCGACCGTTTTGAGATCGCCTCCGCTTTGGGACTGAACATTGACAAGATCAGGGTGATCGCTCCCTACTTGGGAGGGGCCTTCGGTGGCAAAGATGGTCTGACCGTGCAATCCCTCTTGGGACTGGCCGCCTTAAATAGCCAGGGCAGGCCGGTTAAGATGTGGTGGGATCGGGAAGAGAGTTTCCTGGCCGGGGTGAAACGTCTGCCTGCCCGGATGTATTACCGGTTAGGGGCCAAGGCTGATGGAACCCTACACGCCCTCGACTGCCGGCTTTACTTCGATACCGGGCCTTACGCTCACTTGAGCAGCGAGATCATGGCTCTGGCCATGGAGCACGCTGGCGGACCATACCGGATCCCTCACACCAGCATAAAAGGCTGGTGCGCTTATACGAACAACCCTCCGGGCGGACCATTTCGTGGGTTCGGTGTCCCTCAAGTAACGGCGGCCATGGAGCAGATGATCGATATGCTTGCGGCGAAGCTGAAGATGGATCCCCTGGAGATCCGTCGGCAAAACGCCGTGAGGCAAGGCGACAGAAACTGTGTCGGTGTGACTCTTGTCAATTCCACAGGCGCGCTCGATTGTCTTGAAACCCTTGCTGCGCATCCCCTTTGGCAGGAAAGAAAAAAATGGAAGGAGTCGGCCGGTCCGTTCAAGCGACGGGGAGTGGGTCTTGCCTGTATGGCCCACGGTTCCGGATATGGGCCGATCATACCGGATGAGGCCAATGCCAAGATCGAGCTGACCGACGAAGGCAAGTTGCGAATCTTCTGTGGCGTATCCGACATGGGCCAGGGAAATGCCAGCACCTGCCTCCAGATCGCTGGCGATATTCTTGGCCAAGATGCTGATTCGATGGAGTTGATCCTCCCGGATACAGATAGAAGCCTGCCCTCTGGCTCAGCCTCAGCCAGCCGCTGTACTTACACTTATGGAAATGCCTTGATCAGGGCGGCTCAAGCATTCAAACAGCGGCTATTCGAGAGGGCTTCGACCCTTCTCATGATTCCAACCAGCGATGACCTTTCTCTCATCCCGGGAGGAATTCGTCATCTGCCAAGTGGGAAAGAAGTTCCCTTGTCACAGTTGGCTCAATTAATGGACCCGTCAGAGCGCACCTGCACTCATTACTACCGAGCTCCTGTCGCCCAAGAGAAATTAGAACTCCATAGCAGTTCTAAAGTCTTTGGTCTTCCACACATCCTCTTTTCCTATGCTGCCCATCTGACCTACCTGGAGGTGGATGAACTGACCGGCGAAATTGAAATCAAGACTTATCTGTCTGTGAGCGACTGCGGCCGGGTGATCAACCCCCAGATTTACGAACAGCAGATCCAGGGTGGGATTGCCCAGGGATTGGGATACGCCTTAAGCGAGGACTTTATTGTCGAGGAGGGTAAGGGGCTCACACCAGATTTGTCAACTTATATTATCCCCACAACCCTGGACGTGCCGGAGATGGTTTCCATCCCAGTGGAGATCGACGAGCCGACCGGACCTTTCGGCCTGAAAGGGATAGGGGAGATTTCTATCAACGGTCCTTTGCCCGCAGTGGCCAATGCCCTCGCCGATGCGTGCGGGATACGGATTTCTCGTTCTCCATTTACGCCAGAGAGGGTGCTCTCGGCCATGAAAGAGAAAGCTCCCCACGAGGTTAAGCCTTGAAGATCTCTTTCACTCTGAATGGAAAAGCGAATCAGATTGACGTGCCGTCCGACCGGCGGGTGATCGACATCCTGCGGGAGGATTTAAACCTCACGGGAACCAAGGAGGGCTGCGGTGCAGGCGAATGCGGTGCCTGCACCATTCTGGTTGACGGTGAAAGTCGACTTTCATGTCTCATGCTCGCTGCCCAGCTTGAAGGCCGAAGCGTTACCACAATCGAAGGGATCGCTTCCGAAGACAGACTGCATCCTCTTCAAGAAGCCTTTGTGGAGCATGGGGCGGTCCAATGTGGTTTTTGTATTCCGGGGATGGTCCTTTCTGCAGTGGATCTCCTTCAGCGAAACCCCAACCCCACACGGATGGAGATCCGTCAGGGATTGAGCGGCAATCTCTGCCGTTGCACCGGTTATCAGAAGATCGTGGATGCAGTGGAGAAAGCAGCCCCCAAAATGAAAATGGGGGGATGAGCACCATTAATCGTAGCAATGGCCGTCATTCCCGCGAAGGCGGGAATCCAGAAAAAAACTGGATTCCGGGTCAAGCCCGGAATGACAAACTCTATAATAGTTGTGTCATCATATGTAACATATGAGAAATGTTTTTGTCCCTCAGACTTTAAATGAACTCTGGCAGATCCTTGAAGAAGAACCTCAAGCGGCCGTCTATGCTGGGGGGACGGATCTCCTTGTGAAGCTCCGGCAAGGTCTTGTCGATCCGTCTTACCTTGTCTGCTTGGAGCGAATCGAAGAACTGAAGGGGGTTCAAGAGTTTGGACATGAGGTGCTCATTGGAGCCTGTTCAACCCATGCCTATTTGCTTGCGAATCCAATCATTCGAAGCAACTTTCCTGTTTTGACAAGAGCTCTCGAACTCCTTGGGTCTCCACCCATTCGAAACATGGGAACCATTGGCGGCAACATATGCACTGCTTCCCCTGCTGCAGATAGCCTCCCGCCATTATATGTGCTGGAGGCAGAGGTGGAGATTCGGTCAAAAAATACCTCCCGACGGATGGCACTGAAGGAATTTATTCAAGGGCCAGGGAAAACCTCTCTGCAGCCCGGTGAGATAGTCTCTGGGATATGGGTAAAGAAAGCCCCCGGGTACAACCTCTATCACTTCGAGAAGGTGGGGCAGCGAAAAGCACTTGCCATTTCCATTGCCAGTCTCGCAGGGTTATTGAGAGTTTCTGAAAAAGGAGTGATCGAAGAAGCAAGATTTGCATGGGGGAGCGTCGGACCCACGATCATCACTTCTCCTGAAGTGGAGAAGGCGGTGGTCGGAAATCGTCTGTCACGTCCCATCTTGGAGAAGGCAGCTTGCCTTGCACGAAGTGCGGTCGAACCGATCGATGATATCCGTGCAAGCGGTGAATACCGGCGCCTTGTATCAGGGAATCTAATGGTACGTCTTTTGACTCTTCAGAGAGAGGTTTGCCATTGAAGCAGGAGCAGAAGTCAAATCAAGAAAAAATCCTGACCAAAGAGTTCCTTGCCCTCAATGTGGTCATCTTCCTCAATTTCTGCAACATTGCAGTCTTCTTCCAATTTCATCAATATCTCCAAAATGAACTGCGAATCCCCCTGGAGTGGATAGGATTCCTCATCGGCCTGTTCGCCTTTACAGGTCTTGTCATTCGACCTTTGATCAGCCCATTGCTCCATCCCGGCAATGCAAAAAAGTGGATCTTTCTCGGCTCCATAGGCATCATTGTCTCCCTTCTCTTTTACCAGCCTGCTCGCGGGTTCTGGTCCATGGCCCTTGTCAGGGTCATTCATGGAGGCGTATACGTCGTTATGGGAACGGCCATGATGGCCAAGATCGTTGGGGCCATCCCCCCTGGCAAGAGCAGCCAAGCCTTTGGAGTTATCTCTGTCATCACCCTTCTCCCTTATGCGGTGATGCCACCCATTCTGGAACCTCTCATCAAAATTTTTGGTGGCTTTATTCCCGTACTCAATCTCACCGCTTTACTGATGGTCTTGGTCTTCCCTCTACTTCTGTTTGTGAAGGGAGCCCGCTCGTCGAAAGATTCTTCACCTTCGGAGAAGATTACGAAAAGGGACCTGATCGACAATATCAAAGATCCAAAAATCTTCTCGCTTCTCGCGGTCTCGCTTCTCCTCTACGTGGCCTTTACTCCGGTCTTCTACTTTCTCAAAGGCTATGGACATAAGATTGGAATTCCCAACCCGGGCTGGTTTTTTACGCTTTCAACTTTTACGGAAATTGCGGTCCGCCTCTTCGGGGGACCTTTCTTTGACAAGATGAGCAAGCCCCGGTTCCTAGCCTACTCCCTGATCGGACTTGTTGCAGCCTACCCCATTCTGGCTAATACATCAGGGAAGGTTCTCTTTTATGCGTTAGGATTATTCTTTGGGCTCTGCTGGGGTGTTGCCATGCCCCTCCTGAGCGGCCTTCTCTTCGACTCTTCACCCGCCAGGCTCCGGGCCCTGAACACGAACCTGGGGGTGGAGATGTTTCAGGGAGGCCTCTTTTTAGGGCCGGTGATCGGAGGCTGGATATTAGCTGCCTGGGACTATAGAGCGCTATATTACTTCTGCGGCGCTCTCATCCTTCTATCTCTCAGTTTAATACCACTTCTGACAAAAAAAGGAGCTTGAGATGAAAGATATCGAACCTGGACAAACTTATGAGTTTGATCTCTTCCGGCCCGAAGATGCGGAAGGGGTGTCACAACTCTTCAGGACCGTTTATGGCGATAGCTACCCGATTAAAACATTCATCGAGGCCAAATTTCTGATCGAGGAGAACGCTACTGGCCGGACTATTTCGAGTGTTGCCAGAACACCCAAAGGCGACATCGTCGGCCATTGCGCTCTTTTTCGCAGTGCACCTTATGATCGAATCTATGAATCCGGAGCCGGCTTGGTGCATCCCGCCTATAGGGGAGGTAAAGGCATCTTTACAAGCCTTGGAGTGCATGGAGAGGAGATGGCTGCTAAGAAATTTAATATCGAGCTTATCTATGGAGAGCCCGTCTGCAACCACCCATTTGCTCAAAAGGCCATGGCAAGTGTGGGTTGGATAACCCAGGCCATAGAGATTGATCTCATGCCGGCTCAAGCTTATGATAAGGAGAAAAGCGCCTCAGGCCGTGTCACTGCTTTATTGGATTTTAAGACGCTTAAGCCCAAACCTCACACCGTCTATTTGCCGGCGGTCTACGAGGAGAGCATGCGATTCATCTATAGTGGTTTGGACGACGGTCGCGATCTCGTTCTTTCCAGAGACGAGTTGCCTTCTCCGATGAAAACAGAGGTCCAAGCTCAAGTCTTTGACTTTGCGCAGGTAGCTCGCTTGGCGGTGCATGAGGCAGGGGGGGACTTTGAAGGCGTCCTTGAGAGGGAGGAGCGATCTGTCTTGGAAAAAGGAGTGGTGGTCCTTCAAGTCTGGCTGAAGCTAAGTTGGCCCTGGATCGGCCACGCTGTGAATATCTTGCGGAAGCGCGGCTTTTTCCTGGGTGGAATCTTGCCCCGATGGTTTGACGTTGATGGGATGCTGATGCAAAAAATTATTGGAGAGCCGAATTGGGAAGGAATCCAGCTCTATTCCGACCGGGCCAAGAAGATTCTCGAAATCGTCAAAAAAGATTGGGAGAGATAGGTAATTATTGCGAACGCATTAAGTCCCTTGACATCGTCATTGCGAGCGACCTACGGAAGCAGGCCAATCTCACTCCACAAACACGAATTTGTAGGGTCGGCGACCCTGCCGACCGAATGCGGCAGGCGAGACGCCTGCCCTACGTTTCACGTAACCGTCTGCCCCTAAACGAAACGGGCTTCCTAACTTGGGCTCGCAATGACAATCCATACTTAACGCAGTAGTATTAGAAAATAGGATGCATCCCTGATCACCGCCCCAAATATAAACATAGGAAGCGTCCCTCATTATCCCTATTCCTCTACGCCCATTAGACGGTCGATTAGTTCATTCCTCCAGGATAACGGTTTTTCACGGACGACCACTTTCAGTGAATCCCAGGCATCGCCTTTGGTCGGGTCGTCCAAATCCTCAAGGGAAAGGCTTTGGGGTCAGGCATTAGAAATAAGATATTTCTTCTTTCCCCTCCCAATCAGATGCCTCTCCATCAACTCGACTCTTCTGGCTAAATCCTTATCTCTCCGTAAAAGATCTTCCACCTTCTTGATCCCCTGACTGATCGTCATCGGCTCTCGACAAAAATATTTTGCCACATCTTTTACCAAATAGCCTGCCAATTTCCTCGCCAAAAAGGCCACTAAACCCCGCCCATAAGCACTCGCACGATCTCGCCTCAAAGAATGCATCCGATCCCCGGCAACTCCCACACATTTCCCCACCTCCTTCACAATTTCTCCTATCGGGATCTCGTACAACATGGGCCCTTCCATCTCCTTGATAGACTCAATATGCTCAACAAATTCATCTTCCCCCAAAAAACGCTGGTCCTTCACCTCATAGTATTTATCCTGGTGCCCCAACTTCAAACCATCCAAAATAAACTTTTCATATCCTCTTCGAGCAATCCTCTCATTCCTCCCAAATTGACTCAGTATCAATTCCTCATCTATCAGATCATCCTTGATCCTACCAAGATACCTCAAATGACTCACCCACCGATATTTCTCAAGCCCCTTCACCACCATGGATCGTATCGGGTTCAGATGAATATAACGCACTAATTCCAACAGGTAGGAATCTTTGTCGCACAGAATAGCTTTATACCGCCCCTGAAAAAGATGCCCTACTTTTCCATAGCGTCGGTTAAAATACTGAGTGTAACGAAACTGTAGCCCCTGCATGATCTTGGACAATGGGGTGGCTTTCACCTCCAGCAGCAAGTGAACATGGTTCCTCATGAGGACATAGGCATAAAGGTGAAACGGATACCTGGTTTTATACTCTGAAAGAAGAGAAAGGTAGGTTTGAAAGTCCTTCTGATCCAGGAAGAGATCCTGCCTTTGGTTCCCCCTGGCGATGACATGGTATAAGGCATTGGGAAAATGAACCCGAGGTCTCCGAGCCACGCCGCTTTTGTATCATAGAGACGAGGTCATGTCAATACATTATTATCAATGCCTGACCCTATTATTTTATGACCCTATTATTTTACTCCTGGCGGCCTTTTTGCTTGACATTCAACTCCTATTTCCGTATATTCAACTCAAGCAAAAGCGAGCTCTTATCATTTTCGGAACGGTCTTAATGTCATGGGCATGCGTTTTTCTCGCGTTTTATTACGTACTCTCATTTCGCCCATAACCCGATAGAGTGAAACTACGCCCCGTGTCAAGAATATTCATACAGGATAAACATTCATGCTTTGGTACCAGGGATGTCCATGACACACCATAGAGAAGAATACTCTAGGGAGATCATCGATTTCCTCCCGGACGCGACATTTGTGATAGATGTTGAAGGGAAGGTGATCGCGTGGAACCATGCCATGGAGGAGCTCACCGGAGTATCTGCGAGTGTAATGATTGGGAAAGGGAACTACGAGTATGCCATTCCCTTCTATGGTGAGCGAAAACCGATGCTCGCCAACCTGATCCTCATGCCGGGACAGGAGGTGGAGAGCAGTTATCGTACCGTCCAGCGGATCCGCGATACTCTCGTAGTCGATATTTTTATCCCGACGTTTCGGCCCGGGGGTGCGTACTTCTGGGCAAAGGCAAGCCCGTTGTACGATCCTCAGGGAAACGTTGTGGGTGCGATCGAGACGGTCCGGGACATCACCGATCGCATTCAGATCGAAGAACGCCTGGCACGGTCCAAGGCTGAGCTCCAGATCGCTCTGGAAGTGCTTGAGCAGCTTATTGTCTTGTGCAAAGAATTCGCTGCTGGGAATTACGATAAGGTTAACGATCTGGTGGAGCTGACCAAGGAACAGGAGCAACCGAGACTGGTCGCCGATTTGGCCGAATCGTTCAGTATGATGATCCTAAAGATAGAAACCAGGGAGTTCAGGCTCGAGCAGATCATCGAGGACCTAGAAAAGACAAAAGAGGAGCTTGAGATCGCCAAGAAAAAGTTAGCCTTAGAAAATATTGAGCTCAAGAACGAGCTCCGTAAGGTCCGAATCGAGATCGACCATTCTCAAAAGGCAAAGGATGTAGCAGAAATTACAGAGACAGAATACTTTAAATACTTGCAGAAGAAAGCGAAGGATTTAAAAGGCGAGGGGCGATAATGTCTCATGCATTGAAACCCTTTGTCTCTCGGAGGGAAAATGGGCAAAATTGTTTCTGTTCATAGTTTCCGTGGCGGAACAGGTAAATCGAATATGACGGCTAACCTGGCGGTCTCTGTCGCCAGGAAAGGGAACCGGGTTGGAATTGTGGACACAGATATCCAGTCACCGGGCATCTATGTTCTGTTCAACCTGGACATCGAGAAGGTCGATCACACTCTAAATGATTATCTATGGGGAAAGTGTTCGATCGAAGAAGCTGCTGTCGACGTAAGTTCCTTATTTCCGTGTGAGGATGAAAAAGCAGCCGTAGGTGGTAGATTGTATCTCATCCCCTCCAGCAACAAAACGGGTGAGATCACACGGATCCTGCGGGAAGGATATGATGTGGGCGCCTTAAATGACGGATTCCGGGATCTCATCCGTGGACTGAAGCTTGATTACCTCTTCCTTGACACCCATCCTGGCCTCAATGAAGAAACGCTCCTTTCCATTGCTGTTTCCAACATACTGATTTTGATTCTCAGGCCGGATAAACAAGACTTTCAGGGCACGGCAGTAACCGTGGGGGTAGCCCGGAAGTTGCAAGTGCAGAACCTTTTTTTAATCGTAAACAAGGTGCTTCCTGATTTCGATTTCGAGGATATCAGACGCCAGATAGAGTCGATATACCAGGCCCCTGTTGTCGGACTTCTACCCCTGTCTTTGGATATGGTTCGTCTGGCCAGCGGCGGGATCTTCTGCTTGAAGCACCCAGAACATGAGATTTCAAAAAAGATCGATGGGATAGCCAACCGGATCATCGCCAATGAATAACCTCTCATTCAGGTGTCTCGATGTCCTCCGATGATTTCCTTTCAAAAGAAGAAATTTTGGGTGGCTTGCCTGCAAAAAAGGCACGGACCCTTCTTTTTCTTATCGAAAATCGGTTGGGGCTGCTTGCCGTCAGGTCCAAACGCGCCATGGACCTCTTTTCTGGCGAGGAAACAGATCGGGAACTGGATACCGCTTTTTTAGAGGCCTTCGTGACCGGCCGCGAACCACCTGAGCCCCCAACTATCAGAGACTTGGAACGCTTTTCTCTATCCTGGGCTCATCTCGTGCCGGACAATCCAAGGCTTCGGGCATCTCTCGCCCACCTGATTTCGGAAAAGTACGCCTTTACTTATAGGGATATTCCAAAAATCAGAGCCTCACTTGGCCTTGATCAGGAGGAGGTGCGATCCGCCTTTCACCACTTATACCATCAGCCCTTAGCTTCGATTTACCGCACGCGGGTCCGGTTTCCGGATAGGGTGCGTTTGGTATTCTCCAGGCTTGCCGACCGGGTCGAATCTCTGCCGCCGTTCTGGACCGCCTTTTCGCTAACTCTAACCGAGACTGTTGGGGCCGCCATTCTGGCTTTGCCCATCGCCCTGGCGAGGGTGGGGCCGGTAGCAGGTGTTTTCCTCCTTGTTGTGTTTGGCCTAATGAATGTGGCGACCATCGGTTTCATGGCCGAGGCCATCACCCGCAGCGGCACGATGCGCTATGGTAATGCCTTCCTTGGGCAAGTACTATCTGATTACCTGGGACCGGCAGCTTCGATCATCCTCTCCTTTGGGCTCGGTCTGCTCTGTTTCTTTGTACTACAGGCGTACTATATAGGTTTCTCAACAACGCTCGCTGAAGCCACCGGGATTCCTCCATGGTTCTTTACAGCAGCCATTTTTGCTCTCGGAATGTATTACATCACGCGGGAGTCCCTTGCCTCCACCGTTGCTTCGGCCATCGCGGTGGGTGCGGTGAATTTGGCCATCATTCTCTTTATCTCCATCCTGACTTTTGGCCATTTGAATCCGGAACTTTTTAAAGTCAGGTTATGGGGTGGCAAGGCATTCGATTTTTCTCTTTTGGAGCTGATTTTTGGGGTCGTCCTCGCGGCCTATTTCGGCCACTTATCCATCTGTAATTGCGGCAAAGTAGTACTCCGGCGGGATCCGAGCGGTCGTTCGCTGATATGGGGAAGCATGGCCTCTATGGTCCTTACCATTATCATTTACTCCGTTTGGGTCATCGCCGTAAACGGAGCCATCCAACCGGGGGTGTTCGAAGGACTGCCCGGCACTGCCTTCACGCCACTGGCTGCGAAGATCGGGCCTATTGTCATCATCCTGGGATCACTCTTCGTTGTTCTGGGTATGGGCATGGCCTCTGTCCACTTTTCTCTTGGATTGTTCAACATGGTTGGGGAAAGACTTCCGAGCCACAGAGCATTGATAATGGTTCTACCCCGTCGCAATGGACGAATCACCTTTCTCCCACGAGGACGTAAAGCCAGAACGGGACCTCGGGTCAGTCTAACCTACTTTGGACTGAAGAGAACAAAGGAGTGTTTTCTACTGGAAACAGAGTTTGGAGGGGAGATACACCGTGAAGAAATCATCTCCTCTGGTTGGCTGGACCTTAACCGGATGCTTAAGCCGCTTAAGGGATTCGAAGGTGGGGGAATCGCCCTCTCCTTCGAAGTCATGGAAGCTCAGCCAGAATTTGTTCGTTTGCGGTGCGACACATCCATGGCCATGACCTTTGAAGGTGATCTGGAACAAATCGGAATAAGTGTGGGCGATGTTCTGGACCTTCCTCAATCTGAACGGAAATTACTTAACCATATATTGCGAAGCGGTGAAGTCAGCCTGAATCAGGCGGCAACTCTTATGGAGATTCCACTGGACTCGGCCCTTGAACGGTTGAAGAATTTGGCTCACAGGGGATTCATTCTGAAGACAGGAGTCGGTACCGAAACGATATACCGTGCCCTCGTTGCGCCTAGGCGGAAAAGCAGCTTACCGGGGCATATTTGGGAAAGATTGGACAAAACGGCGTCGAATTCAGCGGGTCACAAGGCAGGGTTTCCTTCTCCTGGACCCCTGTCCGCTGTAGTGGTGGCTCTCAAATCCCTTCTGTTCAGCGCACATGGACGATTCATGATCCGCATCAGCCCCATTGTGATTGCCTTTCTGATCACGGAGTGGATGCTTTACGCCGGGACCGCCTCGTTTTCCAAAGTTTTGAACTTTGTAGGAGTCATCGTCGTACCGCTTTTGGGAGGTGTTTTTCCGGTCCTCATGCTAGTCGCAAGCCGCAGGAAAGGAGAACATATCCCCGGAACAGTCTTCAATTTTTTCGGTAACCCAATTGTTCTAACGGGTATATATCTCATTTTCATGGCAAGTCTCCTCATCTATGGCCTTTTCATCTGGCAGGAACCCAGAGCACGTGCCGCTGTTCTGGTTGTTGGGGTTTTTATCCTGGTCCTGACGATCTGGATTATTATGAAAAAGTGTTTCGTACGGCGAACTGCAATCGAACTTCGATGGACTGAGGAAAAAGGGGAACAAAATCTTTTTAGAATTATGTCCGCTAGTAAGCCATTGGAGGCCGAAGTTAGCCTGATGTACCGGGAAGGGACCAAAAACCTTCGATCCTCGGGAGGAATTGTAGAAAATGCTTCGGAACTGAAAAGTGCAGCCTTTTTAATTCCAGCGAAGGGGACAAGAGAACTTAAGATCCTAGCCCACAGAGTGACTGCCGACGGCTGTTCATGGCCCTTGGAAGGGACCTTGGAAGTCAGTGGGAACGGAGAAACCCGCTGCTTTGACCTCAAGCTGACGAGTGGTAGCCTATTGATGCCCATCGGTGGCAATAGCTACCGCGTAGCCTTTACATTACACAAACCGTCCTCCTCACCATCCGAAGCCTGAAAGATATCCCTGGACGTGATGTTTCGATCGTTCCGTATGGGTGAGACCCGCTGTCCTCGTACAGAACATAAATGGAACAAAATGGGAATAACTGTGATTCAGACATTAGACGATAGACTCCAGACATCAGACCGAAGGGGAGGAAATGGCCAGAGATTTCACAAAAAGGTTTACAAGGAAATTCGGAAAGATGGACATCAGCGAGGGTTGGTTTGTCTTATAAAGAGTCTGATATCTAATCCCGCCTTAGCGGGACTGGGGTCCAGTGTCTGAATTGCAGTGGGAATAAGAAGCGTTTTGATTTCAGGAAGCAGGTATGATATAGGATTGGATGAGAGAGAATCAGGGAATCTGAACTTTAAAACCTTTCTGCAACGGACAGCTTCATCGATGCAGATCTATCTCAGCATAAATTTAACTACCCAGCTTAAAAATCTTGAAAGTTTGAGGGAATCTGTATCGGAATGTGCAAGGGCACAGGGATTTGACCAAAAAAGGATCAGCGAGATCGAGCTTTCAACAGAGGAGGTATGAGTTAAATCCCTTCGGGTTGTATTCCCCGCTGCTTGCGGCGAGTTCGTCATTCCGGCGGAAGCCGGAATCCAGAAGACTGGACTGGATTCCGCATCAAGTGCGGAATGACAGAATTTAAAGTTTTTGATACCCCGCTGCTTGCGGCGGGGTAGTTCATTGATAAAAAAGTTAAAGGATGAGGTAAGATACCGCCGGGAAAATAACCAGAATATCCTGAATCTTATCATCAAGAAGGATAAATGATTAGAATCCTGTTGTTCATATTTCTCGTCCTGTTTGGAGCAACTCCCCCTCTCCATGCTGCGGAGAATGTCCTTAAGAAGGCGTCTTTCATCCCCCATTGGAGCCCACAGGCACAGTTCGCCGGATATTATGTTGCCTACGAAAAGGGATTTTATAAGAAGCGGGGTATCGATCTGACCATCCTTCAGGGGGGTCCCGATCGTCCTTCCTCTCAATTTCTTACAAAGGGTAAGACCGATTTTGCGACGATGTGGCTCTCGACAGCCCTACAACTGGCCGCCAATGGGCAAGACATCATGAACATTGCCCAGATCATCCAGCGTTCAGCGCTGATGCTCGTTGCAAAAAAATCGAGCAATATAAAAACACCTCAGGATATCAATGGGAAAAAGGTGAGTCTCTGGGGAGAGGATTTTCAGATTCAACCGAAGGCCTTTTTTAGAAGATACAACCTGGACGTAAAAATTATCCCGCAGTCCTTTTCTGTCAATCTCTTTCTCAGAGGGGGGGTCGATGTCGCATCGGCGATGTGGTACAATGAATATCATACCATTATCAACTCAGGGCTCAATCCGGACGAGTTGACCACTTTTTTATTCCATGAGCACGGGCTAAACTTTCCCGAGGATGGCATCTATACCCTTAAGAAAACCTTCAAAAAAGATCCCGCGCTGGCAGGCGCTTTTGTGAAAAGCTCCATCGAGGGCTGGCTCTATGCCTTTTCCCACCCTGAGGAGGCGCTGGACATTGTTCTAAAATATATATCCCAGGCGAAAATCCCTGCCAACAGGGTACACCAGAAGTGGATGCTGAACAGGATGAAAGATCTGATCTCTCCTCCGGACGGTAGTCCTATCGGGATGCTCCAGCCACGAGATTACGAAAGAGTGGATTACGAGCTTAAAGAAAACGATTTAGTTAAAAGAACACCAAGCTACTATTCCTTTTTCGTAAGGTGCGAGAAGGATGTGGAAAAATAGAGGCATCGCCTTCAAACTTATCCTAGCTATTTGTGTCAGCGTCGGTCTTATTTTCATACTCATCTTCAGTTTCAATTACCGTTTCTCCCGGAACATCATAGAGAAGAATGTAGAAGATAATGCACGAAACCTCGTTCAGTCACAGGTGAACAGGATTGAAACCGTCCTCCTCTCTGTCAAGAAGATCCCTGAAATTCTGGCCTCATTTCTGGAGAACGGCTCATACCATGAGGAAGAATTGCTCTTTCTGCTCCGCACGGTGGTGGAAAACAACCCTGAGATTTATGGCGCTGCCATTGCCTTTGAGCCATATACCTTTGACAGGGGATTACTTTACTATGCACCTTATTTTTATAAACATAATGGAAAGATCGAATTCATGAATCTGGGCACCCCATCGTACCTCTATGCTTATCTGGACTGGTACCAGATCCCAAAAGAACTCAACCGCCCTGATTGGAGCGAGCCTTACTATGATGAGGGAGGCGGCAACATCCTCATGGCAACCTATTCCGTGCCTTTTTATAAAAACGTGGGTGAGAAAAGACAATTCATGGGGATTGTGACTGCAGATATCAATCTGGGATGGTTCCAAGAGGTTGTCTCTTCCATTCAAGTGCTCCAAACAGGATATGGTTTCTTGATCTCCAAGAATGGAACCGTCATTACCCATCCCTTGAAACAGTTAATCATGAATGAAACCCTATTCGGTGTCGCAGAAGGAAGGGCAGACACTCATCTTAGGGAAATCGGCAGGAAGATGATTAGGGGCGAATCAGGTTTTGTCCCTTTTCGGAGCATTGATTCCGAAAAAGAATGCTGGATGTATTATACACCCATCCCTTCAAATGGATGGTCTCTCGCCGTGCTCTTCCCACAGGATGAGTTTATGGCCGATATTGTCAGGCTGAACCGAATCGTTATCATCCTCGGAATCGCGGGTCTATGCTTGCTTTCCATCGCCGTGGCATTCATCGCCCGTTCGATTACAAATCCTTTGAGGGCCATGGCCCGGGCAACGAAAGAAATCGCCACAGGAAATTTGGATGTTGAACTGCCGCCCGCAAAGTCAGGCGATGAGGTAGGGAAGCTCTCAGAAGCCTTTCAATATATGGAGAAGTCACTCAAAGAATACATCCAACAACTGACAGAGACCACCGCCTCGAAGGAGAGGATAGAGAGCGAATTGAAAATTGCCCATGACATCCAGATGAGTATTCTCCCAAAGATATTTCCACCCTTTCCTGATAGGAAGGAGTTTGACATCTTTGCAATGATTGAGCCTGCAAGGGAAGTGGGAGGAGATTTTTATGACTTTTTCTTCATCGATGATGAACATTTTTGTTTCACCATTGGGGATGTCTCAGGCAAGGGCGTTCCTGCGTCGCTTTTTATGGCCGTTACAAAAACACTGATCAAGGCAAAAACATTAGGGGATGCTGACCCCGGCAGCATTTTGACAAAGGTGAATAAAGACCTCAGCCAGGGGAATGAGGCATGCATGTTTGTGACCAGTTTTATTGCCGTCCTTAACACGAAGACAGGCGAATTGTTATACGCTAACGGAGGACATAATCCTCCATTGATGATACGCAGTGAAAATCATCCCCCCTTTCGTGAAGGGGGTGATGAGGGATTTTCAGGTGAAGTAGAATTTCTTGCCGTATCGAAAGGTCTTGTTGTAGGTGTGATGGAAGACTATGTCTATCAGACGGACAGGATACCATTGAAGCCCGGAGATTCTATTTTCATTTATACGGATGGCGTGACGGAGGCAATGAATGAACAGGAAGAGCTATTTTCGGACGAACGGCTCAAAAAACAGACCATCAAACTCCAAGGAAAGTCCATTCAGGAAATTATTGCAGGTACCATGGAAGAAATCAAATCCTTTTCCCACGGAGCGCCCCAGTCCGATGACATTACCATGATGGTGATGCGGTTCAGAGAAGAGAAAGGATAGGGTCACAAATCCCCCCTTTACTAAAGGGAAGGTGTGAAAAAATCGAGCACATGGTTCAAACAGAAAGGACGGGTGGATTGGAGAAGCTTTAGACCTGCCTGCGCGTAGCCGCTTCGGCGAAGGCAGGGCGCAACCTTTGGAAATCGAACCACTGTGCCTTAAGCTCGCTTAAACACATATCTTTATTACCGTGGCGGGTGATCCTTAACCTCAACGAGCGCATTCTAAAGCTTTGGAAATCCACTCGTCCTTTCGCGACAAAGGTTGATGAAATCAATTTTTTCCCAGCTTCAGGGGGGCAAGGGGGGATTAGTTAATCTATCATCCATGAATTTCGTAGACAGGAAGGTAAAAAAAATCCTTGGGCTTGCTGTTCTTTTCCTCATGGCATTCGTCCCTTCATGTGGGAACAATCCGTATCCACCAGAAAGCAATAAACTGATCGGCTACACAGCCCTGGGCGAAGACCCCAGGACGCTTGACCCGGCACAGTCTTCTGACACAACCTCAGCCGAGATACTCTGCCAGTTCTACGACTCGCTATACCAGAACGCCTATCTCGACAGGCCGTACAGGGTAATACCGTCACTTGCCGCCGGGTATCCCGAAAAGCGAATTTTCTACGAGGATATACAGGAAAAAGACAGGAGGGTGAAGAAGGCGAGGATGGAGTATGTTTTCAAGCTGAGGAACGACATCTATTTCCAGGACGACCCATGCTTTCCCGGAGGCAAGGGGAGGCGCGTCACTGCAAACGACGTCATTTATTCCATAAAGAGGCTTGCAGACCCAGCTGTGCGGTCAACAGGATACTGGCTTGTGGCGGGGAAGATAAAAGGCATCAATGACTTCTTCAACAAGGCGGCCGCGACCGGGAAAGCGGACTACTCCCTGGAAATCGAAGGGTTAAAGGCGATAGATGATCGCACACTGAAGATCATCCTGACAGAGCCTTTTCCAGCATTCATCTATGTGATGAGCATGCCCTACACGGCGCCGGTGCCAAGGGAGGCCGTGGAGTATTACAACGCGCCGGACAGGGAGGGTTTCTCACGCCATCCCGTGGGGACGGGGGCATATAGGCTCAAGTCATGGAAAAGACAGCACAGGATCATAATGGAAAGAAGCCCCAGCTTCAGGAAAGAATATTATCCATCGACAGGGGCGCCGGGAGATAGGGAGAGTGGGCTTCTTGACGATGCCGGCAAACAGTTGCCTTTCCTTGACGAGGTCTGGTATACCATCATATCCACGGGCCAGCCGATATGGCTCCTTTTTCTCCAGGGCTACCTCGACGCTTCGGGGGTCCCCCAGGAGCAGTTTGACAGGGTTGTCACGAAGAACATGGAACTTTCGAATCAATTCGTCAAGAAGGGCATATCGCTTGAGATAGCGAGCGATCTCGACATATATTACCTCGCTTTCAACATGCGCGACCCGATACTGGGCAAGAACAAGTACCTGCGTCAGGCACTTTCACTTTCTTATGATACTGACCTTTACAACCAGATCTTTTTGAACGGGCGCGCCATCAATGCCCACGGCCCCCTGCCGCCGGGTGTTTTCGGATACGATCCAAAATTGAAAAATCCTTCCAAGACCCACGACCTCGTGAAGGCTAAAGAGCTCATGGCGAAGGCCGGCTATCCCGGGGGGATGGACGCCAAGACAGGCAGACAGCTTGAGCTCGTGTATGACATAGGTTCCGAGTCGACGCGGGCGCGAGAGGTGGCGACCTTCGACATGAGGTGTTTCGAACAGCTCGGCATAAAGATGAAGCTGCAGGTTAATACATGGTCCCAGCACCTGGAAAGGAGCCACAAGGGGACGTTCCAGATGTTCTCCTTAGGCTGGATTGCGGATTATCCCGACCCAGAGAATTTTCTCCAGCTTCTCTACGGTCCCAACGCCCCTCCCAATCCCAACAGCTCGGCCTTTGCCAACCCCGAGTATGACAGGCTTTATGAGAAGATGAAAAGCATGGAAAACACACCGGAGAGGGAGGCGGTGATCCACAGGATGGTGGAGATCGCCATAGAGGAGTGTCCCTGGATATTCAACGTTCATTCCCCTTCCTATGTCCTCCGCCATTCCTGGAATAAAAACGGCAAGTCCCACAGCATATCAGGCAATTACAGGAAATATGTGAGGTGCGACCCGGAAATGAGGCGTGCCTACAGGAAGGCTGAGAACAAGCCCAACCGAGCGGCTTTGTTCTATGCCGTTGCTCTTCTGCTTGTGCTCTCTGCTCCGGCCATAGTGAACAAATACGTTAGAAGGAGAAAGTAGTTTGATACATTATATTGTACGCAGACTCCTGCTTGCCGTCCCCACCGTGTTGGGCGTGTGCCTCGTCACGTTCCTGCTTTTCAACGTATTCGCCTCCCCGGAGGCCGTTGCGAGAAAACAGCTCGGGAAGAACCCAACCCCTGCCCAAGTGAAGGCCTGGGTGACTGCTCACGGGATGGACAAGCCCATGTTCTTCAATCTCAACCCCGGCAAGGATGGGAGCATCCGCCCATTCGACAGTCGGTTTTGGAATCACATGGCGGAGCTCCTGCTCTTCAGGTTTCCCGAATCGGATTACCTGCACGAAAAGGTGATCGACCTCCTGAAACAAAAGATCGTCCCTTCACTCACTATTACCGTCCCTGCGTTTCTGCTTTCCATACTCGTGACATTACCGATCGCACTTCTCATAGCCTATTACAGAGGCACCTACATAGACAGGCTCGCGCTTCTCATCTGCGTAATACTCATGAGCATCGTCATATTAAATTACATTATCGTCGGGCAGTATCTCCTGGCCGTCGTCTTCAAGTATTTCCCGATCTACGGCTACGACTTCGGTGTGGGCGCGTGGAAGTTCCTGCTCCTGCCCGTGATACTTGCCGTCGCATCAGGGCTCGGAGGCGGGGTGAGGTTCTACAGGACGGTCATGCTCAATGAGGTGCGCGCCGATTATGTCCGCACCGCCATGGCCAAAGGGGTGAGCGAGGAGGGGGTGCTCTTCAAGCACGTGCTCAAGAACGCCATGATACCCATCCTTACGGTGACGGTTCTCTCTATACCTTTCCTGATCACAGGGAGCCTCCTGCTGGAAATGTATTTCGGCATACCCGGCATGGGCAACCTGATGCTCAATGCCATAAACAGCCATGATTACCCCGTCATTAGGACGCTGGTCTACATCTATTCCCTGCTCTACATAGCGGGCAGTATCCTGACGGACATAAGCTACACGCTGGTCGACCCCAGGGTGGTATTCGAATGAGGAAACAATGGCAGAATCGCATTTAAAGATTGCGATAAAAAGGATAAAGAGGGACAGGCTCGCAGTCTCGGGCTTCTGCGTCATATGTCTGTTTGCGTTGATCGCTTTTCTTGATTCCATTCCTTCACCGCGACGTGATGTTGGAGGCGTTCAATGGACCCGAACCGTACTCGACGCCCTGTTCCAGGAAGAGGTCGAGATATCCTACTCCCCTCCCATGGCAATGACAGGCATTCTCAACCGCACGGAGTTCCAGCTCAAATCGCGCCACCTGCTTGGCACGAATAACCTTGGCGAGGACGTTCTTTACAACGCCCTCAAGGGTGTGCGGACGGCTTTCATCATCGGGATAGTCCCTTCAGTCATAGCCGCATTCTTCGCCATCATCCTCGGCTTGCTCGCAGGCTACTATGGCGGTTGGGTGGATGACATCATCCAATATATCTACCAGGTACTTTCGTCCATTCCAGGCATACTCTTGCTAATCGCCATGCTCATGGTGATGGAGAGGGGATTGTGGCAGCTCTGTTTTGCGCTGGGTGTCACTTCCTGGGTGGGGCTCTGCAGGCTCATCAGGGGGGAGGCCCTCAAGGTGAAGAGCATGGAATACATTGAAGCGGCGCGTGCGCTTGGGGCGAGTGATCTCCGCCTGCTTTTCAGACACATCCTACCCAATGTGATGTATCTGGTGATCATTGAAATAACGCTTGATTTCTCATCGCTCGTCATGTCCGAGGCAGTCCTGACTTACATAGGCATAGGGGTCGAGCCTGGTACGGGGAGCTGGGGTAGAATGATCATGATGGCCGACAGAGAACTTGCCAACTCCATCTGGTGGAATCTAACAGGCGCGTCGGTCTTTCTCTTTGCTCTCGTGCTGGCCTTCAACCTCTTTGCCGACGCTCTGCGAGACGCACTCGACCCACGCCTGAGAGAAGCGTAACACTTTTGCTCTTTGAAATGGAATGAGAATGCGATCTTTTATATTTTAAAGTATTTCCAGCATCCCTGACCAGTGTCCCATAGGGACAATTTTACAAAGAGCTAAAGCTTACTAAGGAGTCCATAATTGATTAGACATATCAGTTTAGCCTTTTGAAAAATGAATTTCAAAAGCCAAAAAAATTAGAAGAATCACTATAAAATCCCCCTCTATCCCCCTTTTTCAAAGGGGGAAGCTAATATCTCCTCCCTTTGGAAAAGGGAGGCAGGGAGGGATTTTCAAAGCGCTAAAGTATTACGATTCATCCCAGAACGGGCGTTTGAGAGATTGATTTCCACTCTTATGTGGCCGGGCTTTATAGAAGAAAGAGGCTTTTGGGAACCCCTGAAGCGTACATTAATCTCCCTAGGCGGTTCCCCAACCATTATCAAATTCTGAGGGATGGTATAGTATCCAATAGGTATATTAAAACTGATTTCCCCCTTACGTATACCGATTACAAAAATCCATAAGAGGCATACCAGGATGAGAAAGAGGCCTTTTATTGGAAGATCTCCGATGAATTTCTTCAGCCATCTTATCTCCTTATCTCTCTTATCTCCCATAAGTTTTGGATCAGATAGGAGCTCTTTCAATTCTTCTTTCCCCATTTTCTTTTGGATTTCCCCTTGGGAAGCTAATAACACCTCCCCCCTTTCTTCTGAGATGATGATACATTCCGCATCTGAGACTTCTGTAATACCCACTCCAGCACGATGTCGTGTTCCCCAGTCTTTAGGAAGGGCCGGGGACTGGGAAATCGGAAGAAGGGCTGCAGCATAATGAATTTGATCTCCTTTGATAACAACAGCACCGTCATGTAATGGAGATTAAGGGCTAAAAATACTGGCCAATAAATCTTCATTTACCCTTGCATCCAAAATTGTTTTTTTACGGATAAAGTCATCAAGTTCATCCACTCTCTGCAAAACGATTAATCCACCTATCCTCTTATTTGCCATTTGAAATGCAAGCTCTAAGATTTCATCAACAACTTTTGAAGGCTGCGCTTCGGTCTTTCCAACGAAGAAAGCGGGAAGGCTAATACTGCTTAGCACCTCCCGAATCTCTTGTTGGAAGATCACTACCAGAACAATCAGGATGATCGACCAGAGATTCTGGAACCCCCATTCAGAAAGGGATAAATCAAGCGAATGAGCCAATAGGTAGAAAAAAGGTAAAGCCAGAATGGCCAGTATCATTCGCAATGCCCTTTTCTTTCTCAGCCAGAGATAGAGACGGTAAAAAACGAAGGTCAAAATCAAAATCTCCAAACCGTCCTGCCAGCGAAGAACATTGAGAATGTTATTCATCTCTTCTCACACCAATCCACAAAAAAGTCTGTGTTTAAAACCAGGGGAAAATCTCTCCTTGATCAACTCGCCATCTGTTAGCCTCTACAGGACATGATGAGAATCCAAAGGCCATCGAGCTTTAGCGAAATTCCTCTCCCCGGAAAAGTTAACGATTAACCTTTCTCAAGAATCTTCTATTCTTTTCTATTTCTAATCTGCTCAAACTCTTTTTTCTAATTGATTGATAACGTTCAAAAGGTGAGGCACGAATTAAAAAACCGGTTCAAGTAATCTGAAACCCACAGTATGTCCCCCTCCCCCTTTGATGGGGGAGGGAGAGGGTGGGGGTGGAAAAGTTATGAATTTCAAAGTACTTAAATCATTTCCCCCTCCCCTTCACCCTGTTAGATAAGGTTGTCTATTCAGCCCTGTTATTCAAGAGATCTCCTATCTAACAGGGTGAATCCCCTCCCACCGGTGGAGGGGAGATTTGCTGGATGTCTTTACTCATCTTGAAGGATGTATTGGAAAACATTTATGCCTCACCTTTTGAACGTTACTAATTTTTTTGAAAGATGTCAAATCCCCCCTCTCCCCCTTTACGAAAGGGGGTTGGGAGGATTCGAAGGAATAATGATATATTGCCTTTCAAAAGTCAAGGCAAATTATCCCATCGTATGAAGAGGGTTTGCCCTGTGGAGTAGTATTAAGTATCTAAGGCTTGCTACGAGTTGCTAATTTATCAAAATATGCCAGAATACCTCCCAGCTCTGCTGGGGGGATGAATGGCCTACCCTCTCCCCTGAGGGGCATAAGCGCTAACTTATGAACAAAGGGCAGATTTATGTGAAGATCCCAATAGGGATATTCGAAAATAGACCGGCGATTTATCGCCGGTATCACGAATCATAAGTGAACCCCGTTAGAAATTCCAGCGGGGCATTAAATCCCGTTAGAGATTTATCTCTAAGCGGGATAAACCCCGCCCTCCGGGGTGGAACCCCCTACGGGGCGGAACCCGGAATTATTCTAAAACCTAACCCCGCTGCAGAGCAGGCATTATTTCTAACGGGGTGAAGTCCCATAGGGACGAATGAAATAGGGATCAGGAATGACGAATTCTTACATCAGCCTATATATCCACATCGTTTTCAATCGTCCCGATGGGACTTTTGTTTTATCTTATTTGCACCCGGCGATGAATCGCCGGGCTATTGTCACCGATGCCCTCTCACGGGGCATCAGAATCGGTTTAAGTTAGCGCTTATGCCCTTGATGAGGGAGGATTAAGGTGGGGGTGATGATTAGATCATTTCCCCCTCACCCTAACCCTCTCCCCTGCCTTCGCCGAAGCGGCTTCGCGCAGGCAGGCCCCAGGGGAGAGGGTAGGCCATTCATCCCCCCAGCAGAGCTGGGGGGTATTCTGGCATATTTTGATAAAACCCAAAGTGAAAAGGAGAGTTTTTGACATTTAAACATTTGTCATTCATTTGTCATTTGGATTTTGACATTTGGCATTAACGAGATGAACCTTATGAAGCATGATTTAATGAGGAAACCCTTGCTGGAGGTCAAAAGCCTCTCCACCCACTTCTTCACAGAAGAAGGAGTGGTTAGGGCTGTTGAAAACGTGAGTCTCGAAATCAACCCTGGAGAGATCCTCAGCCTCGTGGGTGAATCCGGATGCGGAAAGAGTGTTACGGGCCTCTCCATTTTAAAGCTCATCCTCAGCCCACCCGGTCGAATTGTCAATGGGGAGATCCTCTTCGATGGAAGGAATCTATTGCAGTTAGAAGAAAAGGAGATGGAACGGGTCAGAGGAAATGAGATCTCCATGATCTTTCAGGAACCGATGACCTCGCTCAATCCGGTATTTACGATTGGGGATCAGATCATGGAGGCAATCCTCCTCCACCAGGGACTGGATAAGACAAAAGCGAGAGGGAGAGCGATTGAGATGTTGGATCGAGTACAAATTCCCTCTCCTGAGACGAGGATCGATGCCTATCCCCACCAATTGAGCGGAGGCATGAGGCAGAGGGCGATGATCGCAATGGCCCTTTCCTGTCAACCGAAACTCCTCATTGCGGATGAACCCACGACCGCTCTGGATGTCACCATTCAGGCTCAAGTCCTCCAACTGTTGAAAGAGATCCAGAGGGAGATGGGGATGGCCGTGATGTTGATCACCCATGACCTGGGGGTCGTCGCAGAAATAGCGGATCGGGTGGCGGTGATGTATGCAGGCAGGCTGGTGGAGTATGCCCCCATCCAAGGCATCTTCGGTCAGATGCGTCATCCCTATACCAAGGGGCTTCTGGACTCCATCCCCCAATTGGATGCGAAAAGGAGGAGACTCCATGCGATCCCTGGTCAGGTTCCGAACCCCGTGGATTTGCCCGTTGGGTGCAAATTTCATCCGAGATGTTATCTGATGGTGGAAGAATGTAAGAAGGAGGAGCCTCCCCTCTTCCAAATCAATGGGGACCACTTCAGCCGCTGCATTCGATGGCAGGAGTGCTGTTGATTGCGGATTGCGGAATTTAAGTTATGAGTTCGGAGTTCAGAGTTCGGAGCAATAAGGCTAAACACTCCAAACTAATACAAACACAATAATTCGTTACACCCCCCACCCACCCCTCCCCCTCAGAGGGGCTGAACTTTACACGCACTTGACATAGGGGGTATGAAAACCTCTTGTAATAACAACAAATTATCCCCTCCCCCTTCGATGGGGGGAGGGTGAGCCCTGAACCATGTAAGGTTCTGAACAGTCATGCACCCTACGTGGTGCATGGGGTGGGGGTGGACAAAATGGCTGTCTTTCACCCTCCCCTTAATCCCCTCCCGTCGAGGGAGGGGAGAGTAACAAGTTGAAAACTAATTGATTTTTACAATCGGGTTACATGACATTGTAAAAAGCTATTATCACACCCCCTGTGTCAAGTGTGTGCTAAGATTAGCTCAAGGGGGGAGGGCGAGGGTGGGGGTGATGTTATTTTATTTAATGCGTTTGTATTAATAACTCCGAACTAACTATTTCGAGAATTCCCTATCGAAAGCCTTGAGAGAAGAACCAATAATGGAAAAGAGCCAAAACCATTTCTTGCTTCAGGTTCAAGATTTAAAAAAATACTTCTACAGGGAACGGCTTTTCTCTTCGGAAAAAAAACCGATCCGAGCGGTGGATGGCATTTCCTTCTCCATCCGAAAAGGGGAAACACTTGGATTGGTCGGAGAGAGCGGC
>Ga0315274_10002147_pt1 | contig 30054 bp, 27 predicted proteins | sample YL17G02_20_MG_FD_203700 | JGI IMG/M metagenome (GOLD analysis project Ga0315274, IMG submission 203700) | Sediment microbial communities from Yellowstone Lake, YNP, Wyoming, USA - YL17G02_20 | ecosystem: Environmental > Aquatic > Freshwater > Lake > Sediment | place: USA: Wyoming | collected...
GGATTTTTCCATGTCCTCTCGGCTAAGCGGGCTGTTTCGTCCGTGCAGTTATTGTCCACAAGAATCACTTCATATCCTATGCCAGGAGGAACGCTTTGAGCGGATAAGGCCTTGAGAGTGGGAACAATGACCGCGGCGCTATTGTAACAGCACACCACAATAGAAACTCCTGCGGGCGAATTCATCGGACCTGGCTCCTCAATCGGAATACCCGGCGCGCCGGCACAACATGCCGTAAATCTCCCTTGCCCTTCCAGGAACGCCCCCGGCGGGGGCTGTGCGTTTCAGGGCCCTGTCAATAAAATTTCCCTCCAGCTGAACTCCCAGGGCCTGGGAAAGGAGAGGGATGGCGGTTCCTTCAAAAATCTGGTTGTAATGCACGAACATAAAGTCCTCGTCGGGCGTAGCATGTTTGAATAAAATGTGGGAATAGATGTCCACCCAGACCCGGTAGGCGCTTCTCCGGTCGATGGAGAGATCGGCCAGATATTCCCGGTCGCGACATTCTTTTATGATGCTTTCCACCGTCACGTCCGGTTCCCGAAACACGCAGATGGAAACCGTACCGGCAGGCAGATGCCGCCGCCACACCGCCAAAGTATAGCTGAACCGCGGATCCTTGTAACAGAAAGGCTCTCTCCGGACAACTCTGACGATCTCTTTTTCCACATCCGGATCGGCGGAAACCACGTCCACCCCCAGGGGAAGAGCCAGCAGCCATCGCTGATCCTTTCCGGGATGATGCGTCGTGTTCACTTTGTTCAGCCATCGTTTCTTCAACCGGAGGATCAAGTTTTCTTTGCCATACGGGGAAAGGATCTCTTCATTGATTCGATTGATTTTATACCATTCAAAAAAACCTCTGGGATTGGATGCCCTCGGTTCGTGCAGCCGGTCTCCAAGAAAATACCCGGCCTGGTGCAGAATCCCAGCCAGCATGCTGGTGCCGCTTCGTCCTGATCCAAAAATCAAACAATTTTTCATTTTTCGTAAAAAGCTCAAAGCGCTTTAATATTCATTCACAAGCCTGTAAAGAGTCAAATGCTCTCCTCTGAAAACATCTCTGAGACGAACCCCCGGCTCCTTTATTTTTTGTTTTAGCCGGTGAAACGGCGCGCCAAAGAAAACATATTTATTATTGAATCTGGCGTTCAGATCTTCGGCCGTGACGCCTCTTTTTTCTCCCCAGTGATAAATAACGCCATTTGAAACGTTGTAAAAATAATTATCCCCATACATTTCTCGCGGCAACGTTCGATAAGCGGGAGTCCATTGATTTCCAAATTCCAATCCAAATATCACCGACGATGCACCGTAATAATAAATGATCTGATAATCACGGAATTCACTTTGGAGCTTCTTTCCTATCGCAATGGATTCTTTCAATTTATCGGATCTCAGGCGATAAAACTTTTTTACTCCCTGTGCGGTATAAATGAGGCTAAAAACAACGAAGAGGATCCCGGCGTGAGATATCCACCTGGAACGTTTTTTTTCGGACCGGTCGGTCAGAATTTCATTGACCAGGTATAGAGTAAGCCCCGATAAACAAAGCGCCGGCAGAAGATATTTGCTTTTGAAATGCCTGGCCACAACCATGATCGACAGCAAGCCCGAGGCGGCGGAAGACCAACGCCCCGACGATCAGCGTCAGCAGGGTGCCTGTCCAAAAAAATCCCTCCGGCACTTGAGCAGGAGAGAATCCTCTTTCCTTCAATGTTTTGATCAGAAAATCAGCGGATCTCCTAAGCCCATCGATCATAGATTTGCCACTTTCAGGAAAGAGGACCATTTGGCTTTTTCTTACTCTATCCTGGAAATTTTTTCCAATCATTCCAGCGAAGCGGCTCAGGCAACCGCTTCAATGACCTGGCCCACCCATAAAATCTTTTGACGTTTTTAAATCGAATGCTTTCTTCGACCAGGCCGATATAACGGTAATTGAAAAAAGCCATCAAACTTGGCCGTTTTTTCAGTATCAGGTTGATTTCAAAAAGATCATCTGCCGACAACTTGGATATTTGATGCGGATTGAGATTTGAGATCTTCAGGGATTTTTCAAACACGGAGAATTTATTTTCAGGATTCAACTCCACAAGTTCGGGAATCGCGCGGACGATCCGATTACAGATCCGGCGGGGATCGGCGGTCAGATCCTCATAGGTGAACCATAGGGAATTTTTCAGAGTTCTGATATTCTCCATCTGATATCCGGCACAGATAAGCCAGAATTTTGCTATGTTGCGGAATGTGTATTTCCGGCCCCATCTCCGTTTGATCCCTTCGCAGAAGGCATAGGGATTTCTCATCATAATAATAAAGTGGCTCCCTGGGAAATACGTTTCGAGTTGCTTTGCCCGGACGAGGTGGGGTGGACTTTTTTCCACCAGGACGGGCTTATCCAAATTCCAATTTTCAATCCATTTTTCTCTGGCCGTGTCCCAGGAAATGACTTTCTCCGGTTTCCACCTGTCCTTGGTGAATAAAATCGATGGGATCAATGCCTGCCCTTCCCCATCGAAAGCGGATGCCTGGGGAGACGTCTTCAAGATTTGATAGAGGAGGGTCGAGCCCGAAGCGGGCGGGCAAAGAATAAACAGGTATTTGTTTTCCGTCATTGCTCACCCGGCTGCAGGTTGCGCGTCTTCCCTCAGATGATCATTCCCGAGAGAAACCTCCCGAGGTTGAGATCGAAGCCTTCAGGGAGCCAACAGTTTTTCGTTTAGCCATCCGGATCTCCCAACGGTGGCGCCGGCACGGAATAATTGTGGGAATTTACGCCTTCCATTCCTTCGAATGCAGTTGTCATGAGCTTTACGGCCCGAAATTTAACGATTTCCAGCTGCCATTTGACCCTTTTCTGGTCTGCCCAAACATATCCTGTTCCAGGGTGCCAAGGATGGTAAAGGAACTTGCCGGGATGCCATTTGATGTGTAAGCCCAAATTTTTCAGCCGCGTATACACATCCTTTCCATTGGCGTGGGCACCGGAGGCAAACACCCTGTGCATTTCATATCCTCCAATCTCAACCAGCCATTTTTTTCTGACGGTGAGGCACCCCCCATAATTCTCCAGGTTGGCAACCGTGAGTTTGCAGGTTTGTCTGACATACTCGAATGAAAAATCATCGCTCCTGGACAACTCTTTTTCTTGGATTAACCGATAGAAGTACATCACCAATTCCGGCGCTTTCCGATGCTCTTCATACGCGGTGGACAAAAAATCTTTTTCCACCATGACATCGGCATCAGGGATCACGAGGATTTCTCCTTTCGCTTTTTTGATCCCGGCGTTGAAACAACGAGAGGAGTGGTAGATTCCCCTTTGATTCAATTTGATGACTTTGACTTGCGGAAAACTCTGCAGTCCCGGATGGACTTTGTCATAGAAATCGACCCAAATGATCTCATATTCCCGGGGGGAAAAGTCCTGCCGGGCGAATGATTCCACACCGAAAATATGTTCACGGAATCCCCCATCCACCATGATCACCGAAATTTTCATATCATTCCCAAATAATCTTCCCATCTTTGATCGTTCTCTCCTTTCGGATGCGGGGAGGAGTGTACAGGATCCCCTTCGGATGCATTTGTCCTTCGATCCTGCAGTTTAAGGATATCGATTTCATTTTTTCAAAGTCTGCCGCCTCCTTCACGAAGATGGAATTGTTTGTCGTCTGCCTGACAAAGCGGTAGTTCCCTTTTTTCAGGAGGACTTGAAGCATCTTTCCCTCATCGGTCTTGTCGAATTCGACGACAATGATGCGGATACCATGCTGATGAAAATCGATGCTTTCCAGAAGACCGATTTCTCCGCCTTCGACATCAAGGGAGAGGAAATCGATCTCTCCGTTCTTTGGCCCGTATTGGGCGAGCATCTCATCGATCGTGCAGGCGGCCACTTCGATTTCATTCAGTCCTTTAAATTCCAATCCCCTCTTCCGATAGCGATATTCAATATCTTTTATTCGGTTCGCATCGATGATGCTCGTCGACAGCAATCCCATTTCATCAACAAATAAACGCACCGTTTTTTGTTGGGGAGCTCCGGTGCAAGCCTTGTTCAGACAGATCGCCTTTGGCCTGTTTCTCAGGCAACATGCAAATATTTCCGGGTTGGGTTCCACACAAATGCCATCCCAGCCCAGCCGTTCAAAGGCATACGTGTTGCTGAAATGGATACCGTCGAAAGCTCCGATATCGACATAGAAGCCGTCGGTTTTGCCGTCGAAGAAACTCCAAAGCAAATAATCTTCGCCATTCTGGCTGTAGAATTTCGGTTGGATCATTATGAGTTCTCGGCGCGGCCTTCTGGGTTTGCCACCTGTTCGAGATTTATTTCCGGCTCGATTGAAAAATAGGCCCAGCTGGAGGTCTTTTCTCTCAGGCATTTGCAGTCTTGGACCCTGAAAACAAGCGCATCATATTCTGCTGATAAGACCAGTTTTTCGCTCCCCCTGAATTCCACGACCCCGAGATCGAGATAGTAGTCTCCGGGCAGAAAGGAGCACCTGAACTTCCATTTCACCAGGCAGACCGTTCCTTTGATCATTTTATCCAGTGTTTTGCCGGCCGCGGGGTATCTGACGCCGGATAAAACCAAACCTTTTTGGGTTTTAAAAACAAAAGCGAAGACAATGTGTTCTGTATCTTCAGAGAACCGAACGCGGTAATTCAGATAATAGAATTCATTGGGGAATAAGTAATTGACCTTCTGGCCATCGAGGGATGAAAGATGGACATCCTTCAGATCGATGTCTGCGGTTTTTTGAATTGTCTTTGATTTGGATTGAAACTCCGGCAAAAAAATGGATTCATGGAGACAGGCATTGTCTTGGGACAGAGTGGTCATGTTCGAAGGTTCGGAGTTGTCAAACAAAGTGGAAATGATTTTGGGAGATTTGACAAAAACATATTCCTTCTGTTTTTGTCGGTTCAATCTGATTAATTCGTTTCTCAATCCGTCGCGTTCAGTCGGTTTCCCAAAGAGCAGCCTGTCGTAATTGACGGCAATAAATTTTGGCGTCCCTTCGAGTATGATTTCTCCGGCATCGAGGAGAATGGCTCGGGTGCAAATTTCAATGACGCTGGCCATGCTGTGGGAGACAAAGAATACGGTGCACCCGGATTGAAACAATTCTTCCATTTTGGCGAAGCATTTCCGCTTGAAAAGATCATCGCCGACCGACAGGACTTCATCCACGACCAAGATTTCTGGCTTCATGCTGATGGCCAAGGCAAAACCCAGCCGAGCTTTCATGCCGGAAGAATAAGTCCGTAACGGCTGACGGATGAAGTCCCCGATATCGGCGAAGGCGATGATGTCATCCATTTTGGTCTTCATTTCTTCACGGGAAAAGCCCAGCATGAGACCGCTGAAATAAATGTTCTGGATGCCGTCCAGCCCGGGATTAAGCCCCGACCCAAGTTCCAGCATGGCCGAGACGTTGCCATGGACCGTCAATCGCCCCGAACTCGGCAGAATCACCCCGGCAATCAGTTTGAGCAGGGTCGATTTTCCGGATCCGTTACGTCCAACCACCCCCAGGATTTCGCCCTTGTTGATTTCGAGGTCGATGCGGTTCAGGGCGAAAAAATCCCGGTGGCGCCGGCGCCGGAACGGGTCCAGGGCTTCCTTCAAGCGGTCTTTGGGCGAATCGTAAAGTTTGTAAATTTTGCTGACCCGCTCCAATTTGACGGCCGCGGCGCTCATCTCAGATCACTTCTCCAAAATGAGGCTTGAGGCGGCGGAACACCGCCGCCCCGATGATCAGCGCCAGCAGGGTGATGATCCAGAAATAGAGGGTTTCCCCGGGCTTCTCCCAGAAGCCAATACGGTAGATCAGGCTGTCACGGTAACCCGTAACAAAATAGAAAACCGGATTGAGTTTGAACAGCCAGCGGTACTTGGGGGATATGCTGTCAATATTCCAAAAAATGGGGGTGATCCAGAACCCGAACTGCATGAGAACGCCGACAAAATTCGCTACATCCTCGATAAACAGCGAAGCGGCCGCCGTCAGCCAGCCCAAGCCCAGCAACAAACAGAGCAGGCCGGCCAAGTAATAGAAAACCTGCAGCGCGTACAGGCCGGGCGGAATCCCTTTGAACCAGGCGACCAGCACGGTGACAGCGATCAGCACCAGATGCGGCACAACGGCGCTGAGGATCTTGGCCAGCGGCAGGATGGCCAGGGGAAACCCCCCCTTGTGCACCAGGAAGGCGTGGGCGCGGATGATGTGGGTCAGGCTGCCCCAGGTCAGGGAAAAAAACTGCCAGGCGATCATGCCGGCTATGAGAAAAACCAAAAAAGGCACCCGGCCGCCCGGATTGCGGCGCAGGCCGACGGAAAAAATCAGGGTCAGCACCAAAACATACGTCAAGGGTTGGGCGTAGTTCCAGAAAACACCGAGCAGGGTTCCGCTGTGTTGAGAGATGAAGTCGCGGCGGGCCAGTTCCAAAATCGTTCTTTTTTTTTGCCAAAGCGTCAGGCCGAAACCGAGCGCGGATTTAATGAATTTCATATGCTATAACTGCCGCCAAAAAATTGATTAAGCTACCGCCCCCGTCCTTTTTCCGGCCGTGCCGGCCCCACAAAATTCTGCGCCATTTACCCTTTTTGGCCATTAAGGATACCAAATATTGGCTTATAGAGAGAATAATGTCAAGGCGGCGACGGGAGTCAGCCAATCTCCCGCCTTAAGACCGGTGATTTTGGCCGGGAAGTTGAACGGCATCCCGGAGCGGAGCCGGCTCAGGCTGGCGGAGTGAAGGAAAATCAGGCATAATCCGACTATGGGCATTCTTTCTTTCATGGTTTTGATTCTCATAACCCTCGCCGGTTATTCTTCGGGAGCCGCGATGATCGGGGGAAAAACGGCGGAGATGAAGCCCCGAATGACCGACCTCCTCATTATCCTTTTGATATGGGCAGGGGCGGTCTATTCCCGTTCGATCTTTACCGTCAACAAATGGCTCCTCGTCGCTATATGGCTGGGTGTGTCCTTTATTCTTGCCATCGTCGTCATTTCCTTCCGGAAAATTGAAAGCAGGATAAAGCCCGGGAACGCCCAGGCGACCTGCACCCCGGAGAAGTCTTTGAAAGAGCTTTGGAAAACTTGGCGGCTGTTCTCACGAAAGACGGGCGCTTTTCAGAGCCGGGTTCTGCTCTCCCTTTTCTACTTTATTTTCCTGACGCCGATCGGCCTAATCATAAAGATTTTCTCCGATCCTTTGAACATCAATCGGCCGGGCCGGGGCGCATCGGGTTCCTTCTGGCTGTCAAGAAAGGCGATCAAGGCCGAAATTGACGACTTCAGGAGGCAATTCTGATGTACGTCCTGGGAATATCCTGTTTCTATCATGATGCCGCCGCCGCGCTCCTGAAAGACGGCCATCTTATCGCCGCCGCTGAAGAGGAACGATTCACAAGGATCAAGCACGACTTCGACTATCCGGAGAATGCCATCCGCTTCTGCCTGGATTTCTCCGGCATATCGAGCCGGGAACTCGATTATGTCGTCTTTTACGAGAAACCGTTCCAGAAGTTCGAGCGCATTCTGATGACCTCTTTTCAGGGTTTTCCGCGGTCCTGGAAGGTTTTCAGGGAGGCGATGCTCACCTGGCTGGTGGACAAGCTCTGGGTCAAGACGCTTATCAAGAGCAAGCTCGGGGTCGAGGATCGGAAAATCCTCTTCAGCGAACACCATCTTTCCCACGCCGCGAGCGCTTTCTATCCTTCTCCTTTCGAGGAAGCCGCCATCCTCACCATCGACGGCGTGGGGGAGTGGACGACGGCGACCATGGGGACAGGAAAGGGAACCGGGATCAAGCTCCTCAAGGAGATCAAGTTCCCGCATTCCCTGGGCCTCCTCTACAGCGCGTTCACGGCCTTCCTCGGCTTCCAGGTCAACGAAGGCGAATACAAGGTTATGGGCATGGCCCCGTACGGGAAGCCCCGTTATGTCGATAAGATCCTTGACAAGCTTGTCACGGTGGCGCCTGACGGATCGTTCCGGATCAACATGGATTACTTTTCCTACCATTTATCCGACGAGAAGATGTTCAATTCCAAATTCGAGGACCTTTTCGGGGCGCCGAGAAAGCCCGAGATGCATTTTTTCACTTCGACGACGCGGTTCCCTTCCTACTTCGGAGAAAAGCCCTCCAACTACGGCGAACTCTGTCGCTATAACGAGCATTATGCGGATGTGGCGGCAAGCATCCAGACCGTCACCGAGGAGATCGTCCTCAAGCTTGCGAATTCCCTTCACAAGGAAACAGGCCTCACCAAGCTCTGTCTCGCCGGGGGGGTCGGTCTCAACTCGGTGGCCAATGGACGCGTCATCCGTGAGACGCCCTTTAAAGACCTGTTCATCCAACCTGCCGCAGGGGACGGAGGCGGAGCCTACGGCGCGGCCCTTCATGCCTACCACAGCCTGACGGGAAATCCCCGGAGCTTCGTCCTGGAGCACGCCTATTGGGGGCAGCGGTATTCCGAGGCCGAAATCAAGAGCTTCCTGGACAGCAACAATATTCCCTGCGAATGCTATTCGGACGAAAACACGCTCCAATCCAGGATCGTGGATGACATCGTTGCCGGCAAGGTCATCGGCCTGTTCCAGGGAAGGTTCGAGTGGGGCCCCCGGGCCCTGGGAAATAGGAGCATCCTGGCGGACCCCAGGAGCGAAGAGATGAAGGACTTGGTCAATATCAAAATCAAGTTCCGTGAGCCGTTCAGGCCGTTTGCGCCCGTCATCCTGGAAGAGAATACCGACGATTTTTTCAAGGGGGACAATGTCGCCGGCCAATATCCCTCGCGCTTTATGCTTTTTGTATTCCCTTTGAATGAATCAAAAGCCGGGAGCATCAAGGCTGTCAATCACATGGGGACAGGCCGGCTGCAGACGATTCGGGAAGAATGGAACCCGCGCTATTATCAGATCGTGAAGAAGTTCGGTGAGGCCACGGGGATTCCCGTTCTCCTGAACACGTCGTTCAATCTGAGGGGCGAACCCATTGTTTCGACCCCGGCCGACGCTTTCAACACGTACAGCAGGAGCGGTATCGACGTCCTGGTTTTGGATAGGTTCATCGTCCGAAAACAGGATCGGGCCATCGCATGAAGGAGAGGGACAACCATGCCGATCGGAAAAAACATCCAAGCCAAGTTCGGTGTTTTCGGCGAGCTGCTGGGCTTCCTCTGGAAGAGGAAACTCTGGTGGATGATCCCTATGATTGTTATCCTGATCCTCCTCGGCTTCTTGATCATTTTTTCGCAAAGCTCCGCCTTCGCGCCGTTCATCTATTCCGTTTTCTAGACATGCGTACGATTCGCCATCTTTTCTCCCTCGCGCCCGTTCGCGTGTACGCGTTGACGGAAACTGGCGGTCATCATGCAGCATAACGAGCCGCGACCATGAAGCCTATAAACAAGAACTCAAAGGAAAAGGTCCGCAAGGAGACCATGAAGATGAGGATGGAGCTGAACAGCGATTCTTGAACCCTTGCCAAACAGGGTCAGCTGAATTATCATGAGAGACGGAATCCGCAGCTTAAGAAATCGGCACGCAAGTCCGAAACCGCCTGACGACGAACAGACCACTTCACTGCTAATCGATTTAATTTAAAATGGTTTCTGAAAGCTGGCTTATGAAAATAATAAAAGAACAGGCGTGTCCGAATGCATTCGTAGAATCAGCTGTTAGCCGGAGCAGATAGATGAAACATATTGCAGAAAAAATAATTAACCGATCAAGGAAAGAACTGATCAAGGAGTTTCTATATCTTTTTCCCGCTAACAGGCCGAGAAAAATATTATTCGACCACCTTCCCAAATGTGGAGGTTCGTCACTTAATGTATATCTTTCATTGCACTATCCAAGAAAAAAAACGTTCTCGATAGATGGCTGGGCCCCTGCTGAGTCAATTGATAAATTCAAGAATCTATCCCAAAACAAGAGGCATGGATACGATCTTGTAAAAGGCCATTTTGCACATGAGCTACTTGATTACGTTCATCCGGATTGCTTCAAGGTGACGGTTTTACGCGAACCTGTTGACCGTATTATTTCACACTATTTTTATGCCAAACGGACGCCGGGTCACTACCTTTATCCGAAAATAGTGGAACGGGGCATGAGTCTGGAGGAATACGCAACATCCGGCTTAAGCGGGGAGCTTCGCAACTGGTATACAACCCATTTTTCCGGGCTTGCATTAAGTGATGCTGAAAAATATCCGGAAGAGTCAGTTACAAAAGCTATTGAAGTTTTGCTGGCAAGATATGACATTATTGGTTTGCTGAATAACTTTGCATCTTTTGTAGAAACGCTCCAAAGAAAGGCAAAACTCAGGTACGAATATAAAGATGGAAAAGATAACGTTACGAAGGATAGGCTATCTCTTTACGATGTATCACCATCCACACTGGAAAAAATTGAGAAAATAAACCACCTTGATATTGCTTTCTATAAAAGAATAATATCATTAATAGGCTAACAACCCATGCGATCCAATATTTTGAGGGATGAGCTGGTCCCCAAAAACTGGACAGGGGATTAAGCCGCAATCTACAGCTCGTCAGTCCCAAATCCCTAACATCTTCTCTACATCCTCGCATACAGCCTTAAATCACGTATCCCCATGCCCTCCCTACCCCATATGCTCACTCGGTATCATGTACTTGAGAACGACCTATCTGTACGTGCGATTCCCGTGGGGGGGGGGGAACGAGCGTCCTGCGTCCTAAGGGCGTTCGGGGCTTCGAGTGATTAGCTCTCGGTCTGATACCATGTCCATAAAGTGAATACCTGCGGCAAGAAGGTTAGGTCAAGGCGTGATGGAAGAAGTGATGAATGATGTGTGATAGTGATATTGATAGTGATGAGTGATGGCCCCGGGGGGCGGGGGAAGGGCGACGTCGTTATGCACTATGCGTGGCCGTTAGAACATGGGCAGACCAACCCGCCGTGTCATACCGGTGTAACAAATGGTCCCTAATTTCGCCTAACTTGGCGGAGAGGAGCTTAAACGGAAACGAAAAATGGAAAATATCAGGGAAAAACCTGGGTAACAGGTGCCGGGGCCGACGAGACTCGAACTCGCGACCTCCGGCGTGACAGGCCGGCGTTCCTCCCCGAGAAAAATCAGTTCGTGCAACACGGGTGTAACAGATTCTCCCCGTTTTGGGCCTTTTTCCGGTCCAGAAGCTCCACGGCGGCGACACAAGAAGCCCGCGTTTGCAGCAGAGAAGCCTCCGCCCTCGCAGGCGATTGGGCAGGCATCCCTAACGGGGGCCAAGGGGAGCGGGGAATATTATTGAGTGATTCGTGATGATTGGGAGCGGGAGTCTGTCGTCTTTTGTCCGGTACGGCGGGATTTTTTGCTTCCCGCCTGCGCTGATTCTTGATCATCTCGGCTCCGGACATACAACCTCTCCTTTCGTCGCCCAGCTTACGAAAGCGGAGCCCAAGTGTAAACAGTCTCTGGTAGTTTTAGACCCCCTCGCTCTTTCACTCTACAGGTGCTACAATAACCGGCAGCAGGTCATTCTATGCTGCCGAACTTCGTGCCTGCGGCTGTCGCCGAAAAGCAAGGTGCGTCAGGGATATATGTCTGGGAATGCAACTGCGACGCATGGGAGCTCATGAAGTTTCTAGGTCTCGTGATTGAAGAGGGATGAAAAGAATCGCCATAATCGGCGGTGGCGTGACCGGACTGGCCCTTGCCTACGCCCTGGCCCGGCAGGATCAAGCCCTCACAGTTTTTGAAAAAGAGGAAAAAACCGGCGGCCTGGCCGCCGCCTTCGAGGCCGATCCTTATCCGATCGACAAGTACTACCGGCATATTTTCCCCCACCATCACGAATTGCTGGATGTGATCCGCGACCTGGGCTTGGAAGACCGCTTGATCTTCAAAAAAGCCTCCATCGCGTATTTCTCCCGGGGAATGATCTATCCCCTGAACTCCGCGTGGGATATGCTGCGCTTCACGCCGCTGTCGCTTCCGGACCGGCTGCGGGTGGGATTGAGTGCCTCGCTTCTGCTCCGGAAAAGAGAGTGGGGAGCTTTTGACGGAACGACCGCGGAAGCCTATCTCAAAACCGGGTGCGGTCTCCGCGGCTACCAGATCTTCTGGGAACCGTTGCTGAAAAACAAGTTCGGCGACTATTCATCCTGCATTGCCGCGACCTGGCTCTGGGACCGCCTGGCGAGCCGGGTCCGCGGCCGGCACGCCGGTTCCTCGGAATCACTGGGCTACCTGGAGGGAGGTTTCGGACTCCTTTGGGAGAGAATGGGAGCGGAGATAGAAAAAAGACGGGGAAGGATTATGACCGGCCACCCGGTCGCGTCCATTGACCAGGCTATTGATGGGACCGGTTCTTTCGTCGTGAACGGCGACCGGGATCATCCCTATGACGTTTGCGTTGTCAGCCTGCCGCTTCCCCTGTTCGGCGATGTTTTCCCCACCCTGCCCGCGGACTACCGCGCCGGGCTTGCCGCCATCGATTATTCCCATTCCGTTTGCATGGTCATGCGCCTGAAGCAGCCGCTCAGCTCCCATTACTGGATCAACATCGGCGATACGAGCATCCCGTTCACGGTGGTGGTGGAGCATACGAACTGGATGGACGGTCAAAACTACGGCGGCCGGCACGTGGCCTACCTTTCGCGCTACGTTCAGCATATGGATGACTTTGCCTGGGCGGCGCCGGATCAAAAGCTATTCGAGTTCTATTGCGGTTTCCTGAAAAAAATCTTCAAGCATTTCCACGAGTCGCAGGTCTTGGACTTCCGTGTTTTCCGAGACCGCCACACGCAGCCCATTTTTAAAAAGCATTATTCCCGGGTGATGCCGCCCTTTGCCACCCCCGTAAAGAACCTGTTCCTGGTGGACAGCAGCCAATTCTATCCTCGCAGCCGCTGCATGAATACCAGTTTTCTCTTGGCCGGGGAATTTGTCTCCTTTTGGAAGGGAATGGATACCCCGGCGTGAAAGCAACACGGAAAAGGATCCTTTTTTTTGTCAAGCTCCTGGTATCGATCGCCCTGCTCATCCTGGTCGTCGATAAAACAGGTTCCGCCAACATCGCCGATTCCTTGAGGACGATCACTTATGATCTTGGCCTGGCCTTGCTTTATGGGCAGCTTTTCACTTACCTGAAAGTGCTGAAATGGCATCGTTTGGTCCTGGCGGCGGCCGGGAAAGGCTCCTCGCTGGGTGATGCGGCTAAGTCTTATTTCGTAGGGATGGCCGGCGGCCTGCTGACGCCGGGGAGGGTGGGCGAGGTCGCCCGCACGATGTTCCTTGAGAAATACGGGAAAAGTCTCGTCGCCTACCTCGTGGTCGTGGACAGGATATTTGAGGTCGCGGCCGTTTTGTTCCTGGCGCTTCCGGGAATCTATTACTTTTTAAATCCCTTTTTTGCCGCGATGGGTATCTTGCTTCTGGCCCTGTTGCTGGCTGCGCTTTATTGCCCCGAATATCCACTGCGATGGCTGCGCCGAGTCCTGGAGCATTCCGGAAAACTCGCCGGAGCCCGGCAGCAGTTGAGCCTGATGGACGCGCGGATCGCCGCGATTCCCCCGAGAGCGAAACTCTGGCAGTTGGCGCTTTCCTTGTTGTGTTATGGCATTGTCTTTGTGCAATTCTATCATCTGCTGAATAATTATCATCATGGCCGACTGCCGGCGGTCCTGCTGACCCAGCCGCTGATCATGTTGACCAATGTCCTTCCTTTCACCGTCGGAGGACTGGGAATTCGTGAGGGAACAGCCATGGTTCTTCTTTCGCGGTTCGATATTCCCCAAGCGGCCGCGATATCTTCCGCTTTCATGCTCTTTTTGCTGAATACCGCATTGCCGGCGGTCATCGGCGCCGTTCTGTTTTCATGGCCCCGAAAAAAAAGCGCCGGCGCTTGAATCAGCTGAACGACTGCGGCGTGAGGGTGGGGAACGGAATTGCGGAAATCGCCCTAATTTCCGGATACAAGGAAAATCCCGTCCCCTTTGCTGAAATGGGCCAGTTCTTTTATCCGGTAAGGGCCATGCTCCCCCGGTTCAACCGACAGCCTTGAAATAAAACTCCTGCTGGTGATCAGGAGGACAGGCTTTCCCTTGAGGGAAGCAATCAGTTCCCTGAAGCCGGAGGGATCTATTATCGCCATTTTTTTCTGTGGAAAGTAATTCTGGCGGGCACCACTAAAAACTTCTAAACTTAAAGAAGATTCTCCCCGCATCAGGAAGATATGCTTTACGCCAGGATGCCGGTAGATATTGTCCATGACCGATGCAAGATATCTGTTCTTGTTGCCTCCGTATGGATAAAGCCGGGCCGGATTTTTTAAGGATATGAAACCCGATAAATTGGCGGACAGGATCACGGTTGCCGCGATCGCCGCGAATCCGATATAGATCGCTTTTTTTGTTTTCGGACGGAACGCCATGTGATTGATCAGGGCATCGAGCAGGATGATAAAAAAAATCCCGCCGATGATCTGCACGTACCACTGGGGGATGTCTTTAACCAGGTTCCAGGCGTCGAAAGGGGTCAACGGCGTCAAAGGTATCTTTTCCGAGTGGTTGGCCGGGAGAAAGTCACGGGCCAGGAACGGCAGGAACAGGCACCCCAGAGTGGCGACCGGGAGAAACAAGGCCGTGCTTCTTAATGCGACATCGGCGAACCTTTTTTTGATCAGAGGAAGCAGAAGAATACCCAATAGGCCGGCAACGATCAATGGTGCCGAGTTTTTAGCTCCTTTCTTATTGAAGGCGACAAAATAGGAATAAAAAGAAGTTTCACCGTCGAGCGGTGATCGATATCGATAGTTTTCCCCGGTGGACTGGAGGTGCTTTGGCATATTGATGGCCGTCTTAATCGGCATCAGCATAAAGCAAATTCCCAGCATCAAGATCACCGCGGCCGGGAAAATGGCCCTATGGGCGGTTACTCTTTCAGGCAATAAATGCGTGGCCATAAACACGGCGCAAAAAATGAAAAGATAGGGGATGGCGATCATGCCTAAAGCTATGGCGCTTAGAAAAAACAAGCAAGGCGCTAAGGCGCTCTGCTTGCTGTTCCGATCTATGAGGCTGAAAATGAAAACAAGGCTGAAGAGCACGGCCCAGGGACTGTCTTTTCCCAATCTCATCATCCCTTGGAGCCCGAAAAAACTGGAAATGATTATGAAAAAATAGAGAAACTTTGAAGCCGTATCGTCGATCGTCCGCAATCTGCCCAGTCCGTAGATCGCGGCCATGCCCGCCAGGAATAAAAGGAAAACTTTGAATCCCGAGACCAGCGTCGTCATAGGCAAGGTTATCACAACCGCGGTGGGGAAGTAGCATAGGGCAGAAAATCCCAATGCGTACCGGTGGCTGGCTAGAAAATCGGCCCCGGTCATCAACATGCTGTTAGTGGCCCTCAATTGGCCCGAATCGTACACATGGGGAAAGTTGATCACGGTCAGAAAACCAAGCAGAATGGACAGCAGCAGAAGGACGGCGTTGTCGCCCCGGCTGAAGACCCTGGCTAGGTCGCGCAAAATGCTAAGGTATTTTTTTGGGTAAGCCAGGAACAGGAACAGCAGAAAAGCCAGGTCCATGGCGTATTTGCCGGCGCTAAGCCAAAACTGGGAATTGACAGGAAATCTCCTGTAAACCAATAATACCAGGGCGAATTGCAGGGCGTTGTAAAGAATGCCCAGGGCGGCCGCGGCAAGAAAATTGCCGGCGCCCGAGAAGTGATTGCGAGCCGATCTTTGCTGAAGAAGTAAAAGCAGCCCTGCCCCCACCAAAAGAACGGAAACCAGGAAATGGAGCGCCGGGATCAGGATGATTTTGGCTATCAATTAATGTTCGTCCCTCGGAGCCGGGCAAGGCCATTTTCGCCGGCTTCGTTTTTCATTTTAGCAGACTGGGAATATGTTTGCAGCGGATTTTTTTCGCTTTGGTTTTCCGCCGGATAGCGTCGTGCGGCGGATTTCCCCCCACGTTCACTTGAAGGACCAAGCGCCCGGAATCTTGAGATATCCCGGCTCCCCCGACGCCATTCGAAAGCCCGGTGGCGCTAGGACATGGCCAATGGTTCTATCGCCAGTATGGCATCAACGTCTGTCAGGTGATGTATAACGCATTTATTCGGTACGGGTTACCTGAAGCCATCCTCTCGGACCGGGGCAGCAAGTTCAAGCCGACACGCCAGGGCGGCGAGGCCAACTGCCAATGGTATGCCCACCGGCTCGGAATCAAGCTTCTCTATGGCCGGAAACCCGAGACAAAGGGGAAGATCGAAGGTTTGTTCCGGTTCGTCCAGAGGGACTTCGTCCTGGAGAACGTCGATCGGACAGAAATCAGAGAGGTCTTCGAAGCCTTCGGCCGGTGGCAGGAAAACTATAACTTCAACCATGAGCATGAGGGGATCAACAAACAATGCCCCGCCGATCTCTACACCCAGTCGCTTCGCCGCCTCAGCCGGGAAGATCTGGAGTTTATCTTGGTGCACGAAGAGCCCCGAAGGGTCCTCAAGACGGCCGCCATCACTTATTATGGTCATTATTACCGTTTTCCCGACGAGGACATCAAACGCCGGGTCTTGACGAAACTAAAAGGGACGAACCTGATTATCGAACGCGGGGGAAACGTCATAGCGAGGCATACCCTCAGAGAGGAAAGATATCAAAATGTTCCCAAGGACCAGCTCTAAGAGACAACTCCCCCATGCGACAGTTTAGATGTGGCAAAATGCGACAACTGAGGTGTGGCATAACAGAGGTTGGGATCATTCGCCGGGGACCGCTCTTTCGGCGACCTTGACGGCAGAGCCCGTGACCGGATCATCGATTACATGAAGCCGACGTTTACGATGGCGAAGCCTCCGCCCTCGCAGGCGATTGAGCAGGCATCCCTAACGGCGGCCGAGGGGACGGTGGACTATTTTCAATCGTTTCGTTGTTAGGGGAGAGGGGGTCTGTCGTCTTTTGTCCGGTGCGGCGGGATTTCTTGCTCCCCGCCTGCGCTTCAGGCGTGACTTTCGGGACTGTTGACATTGCCGCGCGGCAAACGATATAGTTCCGCTATGGTTAGGAGGGGAGATTCAATACACCGAGCGACACTTTTATGCTTTTCTATTACGAGATTTGCCGTTCTTGAGGCTGTTATGCTGGAACGCGGCTATTGTCGCGCAAAAACCTCTCACAAGTACACCATAAAATGAATCCGCACAAAATCTCAATTATAACGCCGGTGCGTAACGGTGACCGCTTTATTGAATCCTGTATTTTAAATGTCATTCAGCAAAACTGCTCATGGCTGGAACATATCATCATTGACGGCGGTTCTACCGATAAAACCATCGAGATTATCAAGAAATATGCTTTGAATTACCCTCATATTCATTGGGTCTCGGAACAAGACAATGGACAATCCGATGCGATGAATAAAGGAATAAGATTGGCCCGGGGCGACATTATAGGTTTTCTAAATGTTGACGACTTCTATGAGCCCGATGTCATCAACAAAATCGTCAAATTATTGGAAAAACTTCCTGTTCCAAGCTTAGTTGTTGGCAACTGCAATATCCGAACTGCCGATGGAAAAATAATCAGGGTGAATAGGCCTTCTCGCCTTTCCATCGTCGATTTGCTTGTTATCGATGGTGAACAGTTTCCGCTGAATCCGTCAGCGTATTTCTACCACAAAGTTCTGCATGAAAAAATCGGTTATTACCGGGTTGACCTCGAATATCATATGGATATCGATTTCTTGCTTCGGGCTGTTCAAAATGCCCATGTGCATCGTATCAATGAAATTCTTGGCAACTACCGTTGGATCGGAGGCGCAAAAACCTACGAACTTAATAAAAGAGGGGAGCTGGCTCATGGGTTTAAAACCTTAATATCTGATTATAGAAAGCGGCTATCGATTCCCCGAAAAATTTGTGTTTATATGCGTCTTAGCGCGAAACGCTTAAGAAAAATAAAAAAAAAATTTAATAACAAATTTATGGGATCTCAAAAACTCTAACGATTATTACTATCATAAAATGATGAAGTCAATATGCGAGGCAAGGGAATACGCGTTCAAGATAGGTCTGATGATATGCGAAATATCATAGTACTTCCGTACGCTAGCGATACGGAAATCCGGAGATTTTTAAAGATAGGCTATTTTTTGCGAAGGCGCGACAAGAACCGGTGTCATTTTGAATTTCTTCTTGTGAATAAAAACACGGTCAAGCCCGATAAAGAGCTCGCGGCAGTTTTAAACGATTTGGCGCCCGTGAGATGCTATGAGCCTGAAACGGTCTTAAATTCTTATCCTGAAGGGCCTGATGAAGTTTTCTGGAAAGCCATGGAGTATGTAAGTAAAGTTTATGAAAAAGATGGAGGATTTGCTTTATGGCTTGAGTCCGACATGCTTCCGAAGGTTCCGGATTGGGTCGATCGCTTGGAGAGGGAATGGAAGGCCTATCCCGGCATACTGATCATGGGTTTATATTTCTCGCAAAAATATTTAATTAAAACAGGCGATCGCATTGCGGAGCATATTAATGGGGGCGCGTGCTATTCGAAAGATATATTTATGGCTGTCCCATCCTTGTATAAAGGTAAATACTTTGATGTGTCCTTGTTTCCTTTTATAAAGAAAACAAAAAAATTTCATGCCTCATGGCTTTTTAGATATAGCCATATGCATTCGCTCTTGGATGACATTCAGGACAATAGGGCAGTGATTCTTCACGGATATCGACAAGATAAAGAAAAATTTATATCAAAGGCCATTGAGATCATCGAGAGTCCTGAAGCGCTAGAATTCGAGAAAAACCACTTGCCTACCCTCCCGAAAAAAGACAGGCTTTGCTGCGACCTTGCCATTTTTTTTGGATTTGTCATGGATTGTCCGATTCATGAAAAAAATACCCTGTTGACATCATTAAAAAACAATTTTCTTAATCTCCTGTATGATTTAAGGATTTTTTACTATTACAAAAAAATGCGTTCATGTTTCAGTCGTATTTTCAGGCCCGGGGATTGACCGTTTCCATGAACGTCTTTTCAACGGCACAGATGGATTATCAGATATGAGACCGGATCTATCCACAAGTGAGCTTGGGGGGATTTCTGTCAAAGAAATTGTTATATTATGATCGTTATTGGAAAAAAGCTCGGCGGCCAAGTGGCTGTTGCCCATAATCCTGCCTTAAGGAGATGATATATTAAAGGAAAATAAATCGTATGTGGATCGTGTTGCCGGTACTTTCCTTTGTTTTTTTAATACTTTTTTATCGAACCAAGTTCCCTTCTTTAGGTTGGCGGGCCGGGCATATCCTCGCCGCTGTAACTCTCGCTTCTTCGGCTGTGATCTTTATTGAGGCCGCAAGCCTTTTTTCAGCTATCACCGCTTTATCCGTGCGCGGGTTTTGGATCGCCATGACCGTTGTATCCGGTGGGCTCTTCGGGCGGTGTGTCAGAAAAGGATCTTTGAAGTTGCCCGCGTTAAAGGACTTCGGGATCTTTGAACGGCTGTGCGTCGCGTCATTGCTGTTGATTTTTCTGATCAATGCCTTGGTTGCGTTCGTCGCCCCTCCGAATAATTGGGATTCGATGACATATCATCTTCCCAGGGTCCTTCATTGGGCTGCTAATAGGGATGTCCATTTTTATCCGACACAAATCGAGCGGCAGTTGTTTTACCCTCCTGGAGCGGAGTTTTGCCTTCTTCATGTGCATTTATTAACGCATGATGATCGCTGGTTTAATTTTCTTCAATGGCTGAGTTTCGTTGGCTGCGCTCTTTCCGTTTCATTGATCGCCGGGCTTTTAGGGGCGGCGTTACGAGGTCAGATCTTGGCGGCGCTTTTTGCCGCCACGATCCCGATGGCGGTTTTGCAGTCGACAAGCACACAGAATGATCTTTTTATTAGCTTTTGGGCGATCGCGTTTGTTGCCCTGGGCTTCATGTTACGGAAAGAATTCTCACGAACTTCTGTTTATGCGATGGCTGCCACTCTGGGGCTGGGCCTGTTGGCCAAAGGAACTTTCTTTGTGGTATTCGCTTTTCTGGTTTGGGTAATCTATGCTTTATGGAAGAAGATCTCCAAACATGTTCTCGCCGCTTTTTGCATTGCGGGAATTCTTGTGGCGGGTCATCTTGCAAGATCTGGGATGTCGCCGAGGGGGCGCGTTTTCTTGAATGGTCAACGGGTTAACTTTTTGATGATGAGGCATGATCCGGCCGCTTTTGCGATCAATGCGATATGCCAGATCTCCTCTGAATTGATGTTACCACGGCTCTCGGTAAATCGAGCCATAGAGAAGGTTGTTCATAAAGGAGCCCGTCTTGTCGGCGTTAATATTGGCGCTCAGAAAACATTTGGGTATGTTTATAGCTGTCCGCCCGGATCGAGGGTTGTTTTTGATGAAGATTACGCGTCGAGTCCGCTTCATGTGGTGCTCATTATTGTTTTGCCGCTGCTGTTATGGAGGATGAAACCGAAACGGGAGATTTGGTTTTATGACGCATGCGTGATCGCGGGGTGTTCTCTTTTTGTTTGTGTTATTAAATGGCAGCCCTGGATCACTCGCCTGCACCTGCCTTTGCTGATCCTTTTTTCTCCTTTGATCGGAGTGGTGATGGGGCGCCGGAAAGGGTTGGCCGTATGGGTGAGCGCTCTTTTATTGGCAGCGGCTTTCTGGACGATCGCATCGCATCAAAATCGACCTTTGACCGGGCCCAATCGTTTGATGCAGAAGGATCGCCGGGATTATTATTTTGTGAAGAAACGGGATGCGGCGCTCACATTTGCGAAAGCGACAAACATTATCAATTCGTCCGGATGTCGTGATGTGGGTTTGTTGCAGAGTGGCAACAGTTGGGAGTATCCTTTGTGGGCGTTGACGGGGTATGGGCATGTGAGGTATCGGGCTGTGGGCATTGCCGGACCTCGTGAAAAACCGCCCTGCCTGGTTGTGACCCTGGATGTGCCGCGGGATAAAGTTCTGCACGTGGCTGGAGGAGCGTTTGCGAAGGTCTGGGAAGAGGCCCCCATTCAAATTTTTGCTCGTGTGCGATACCTCAACGGCAGTCATCGGCTATTTTAGAGGGGCGCAATGAATAATCAGCAGGCACGAAATTTGACTCCGGAGCGCCGCTTTTTCCTGGAGGTCGACAAGACGATGAATATTAATTTTAGGGGAGGCGTATCACCATGAAACAAGATCGGGACAAATGTGAGCCATCAAAGAAATATTCGGTTGTCGTCCCGTTGCACAACGAAGAGGAGATATTCGGCGAATTATACGCCAGGTTGAGGAACGCCCTTAGCGACATTGGGGAGCCGTATGAAATCGTTTTTGTTGACGATGGAAGCCGCGATTCCAGCGGAAAGCTGATAGCCGATTGTGCCGCATCGGACCGCAATGTGGTCGCTGTCAAACTATCCAGAAATTTTGGCCAGGAAAATGCGATTGTGGCCGGGATCAAGTGCAGCAGGGGGAAGGAAATTATTCTGATCGATGGCGATCTTCAGGACCCTCCTGAATTCATCAGATCTTTGGTTCATAAAAAAAATGAAGGATTCTCTATTGTTAATGCCATTAAGGCAAAAAGAGAGGACGGCATTGTGCGCAGATTCTTAACGAACGCGTTCTATCGATTCATGTATTTTCTCACAAAAAACCAGTTTCCCATAAACGCCGGGACTTTTTCAATATTTGACAGGGAGATCGGCGAGAAAATCGTCGATTTTCCGGAGAACAACAAATATATCAGCGGGATCAGGGCCTTTGTGGGATTCCGTCAAGCCGGCTTGACGTACGACAGAGAATCGCGCAAGGGGGGAAAAGCAAAATCAACCTTTCAACTGTTGCGCATGGGCCTCAATGCGCTCGTTTCGTTTTCCCTCTTTCCGTTGAGACTGTTCATTCTTATCGGGGGCATCGCATGCATGACGAATATGGTCGTCATCATCATCATGTTGGTAAAATACTTTTTAATTGGGCCAACGAAGGGCTCAAACACGTGGTTGACGGCGTATGCGCTGTTGAACAGCACAATTATCATATTCATTCTCATCGCTGTGTCTGAGTATGTGGGACGAATGCATTTTCAGGTTAAAGGAAGGCCGGACTATATTATCGAATCAGTCACCAGAGACGGGGCGAGCGTCAGCTGATGCATGGGGTTGCAGGCGTTCGGGTACGAGGAGATGATTGAAACAGGATGTTCATATTTAGAAAATTCCTTAAAACCAGAAAGGAATTGGGCTGCCTGTTGGATCTCTATAAGAACCAATCTTATGTGACCTGTTTCGTCAACATTAGGTGCCGGATCAACAGGTTGGAAGATATCGTCGATTTGGTTCCATCGAGCGGAAGGATATTGGACATCGGGTGTGGGTATGGCATTTTTGGAAACCTGCTTGCGCTCAAATCGCCGCACAGGAACGTCACCGGGGTGGATATTGACGCGCGGAAGCTGAAATACGCAAACAGGGGGCTTAAGAATGCCGCGTTCAAGGTTTCCGACGGAACCGATTTGGCGCTGACCGATTACGATGGAATCACGATCATCGACGTTCTTCATCACCTAAACTCCTATGCTGATCAGGAAAAACTGATCATGAAATGCTTTGGTGCCCTGAACCCCCACGGGAAGCTGATCATCAAGGAGGTTAACGATAAACCGAAGCATAAATATATGATCGCAAAGATAATCGACAACCTGCTTTATGTCGGGGACAAATTCTACTTTCGAAATGAGGCCCAATGGGAATCTTTGCTGGGAAACCTGGGTTTCGGGGTGCTGTCAATTCCGCTGCATGAAGGAACACCCACGTCTTCAATTGTGTACGTTGCCGAGAAACCTTAGCCCGTCCGCAATATGATATGAGTTGCCAGATATTCAATAAACATAAAGTCATCGTAGGCGCGTATTTTATTTTTTATCTGATATTGGGAACGTCAATATTTGGGGATTATGGCTTTTCCTGGGATGAAGACATAAGCCGCAGCAACGGGCTTACTTCATTCAATTATGTCTTCCACGACGACAACGCTTTGCTGACCTACGTCGACAGGGATTATGGCGTTGCCTTTGAGCTCCCTTTGACGATATTGGAAAAAATATTACATTTGAGCGATTCGAGGGAAATTTTTCTGATGAGGCACCTCATCACCTTTTTATTGTTTTATGTCTCGGTTATCTTCTTTTATTTATTGTGCAGACGACATTTTAAAAGTTGGAAGGTCGGTTTGCTCGGGGCTACGCTTTTAATCCTGAGTCCGAGAATCTTCGCGGATTCCTTTTACAACTCTAAAGATATTCCCTGCCTGTCGTTTTTTATTATAAGCGCCTATACGCTTGTTAGATACATGGAGACCAAGTCGGCATCCAGGGCGATATGGCATGCCTTGTCGTGCGGTATTCTGATCGATATAAGGGTGGCAGGCCTGATCATGCCCTTGATGACATATGCGATTGTATCAATTGACGTGTCGAGGCTTGGAGTCCGAGGGGAGTGTGGTCTAAGGATGGTCAAATCGATCATCGCCTATACCATCTGTCTGGGGATTTTCGTCATCCTTTTCTGGCCCTGGCTGTGGAAGAACCCCTTGAACATTATCGATGCCGTCAAGAATATGAGCGTTTTCAGATGGGAGGGAACGGTTCTTTATTTGGGAAAGTATTTGAACGCCAAAAAGCTGCCGTGGCATTATGCACCCGTTTGGATAATGATAACCACGCCCTTGATCTACAATATTTGTTTTTTCGCGGGCGTGTTCAGGATGCTGGAGCATCTTATAAAAGTTAGAACGAATTATTTTGCCCGCTCGCGAAATGAGCTGATTTTTTTGTTATGGCTTTTTGCGCCGCTTGTATCGGCAATTGTCCTCAAGTCCGTTCTGATAGATGGCTGGAGGCATCTATATTTTGTTTATCCGGCATTTCTGATGTTCGTCATCAGCGGCATGTTATATGGATATGAAACGTCGGGACGTTTTAAAAGCAGCATTCAAAAAGCGACGCGACTTGCCTCTGTCATTGTTCTTTGTATCAGTTTGTCGTCCACGATGATGTTCATGGTCAGGAACCATCCACACCAAAACGTTTTTTTCAACTCACTGGCCGGCGATAATCTCGGGCATCGATTTGAGCTTGATTACTGGGGCTTGTCTTACAGAAAAGCGTTGGAGGCGATATTGAAAGAGGATTCGAGAGATCTCATAAAGATTAAAGTTGCCAACGATCCCGGCATATTAAATTCCAAAATGATCAGGGCGGAAGATCGGCGAAGGCTGGTGTATGTCGAGGAACCGGAGGCGGCAGATTATTTCCTGAGCAACTATAGATGGCACCCCAAAGAGTACCCGTATGCGAATGAATTTTATTCGGTCAAGGTGGATGGTTCAAAGATCATGGCTGTCTATAAAATGAAGGCGCAATGATCTTCATCATTCCTAGGAAACCTTTGCCTGGCTCGATCGTCGCCTGGGGCCGGTGACTCCGCGTTCTTTTGCATTTTGGGCATGCCTTTTTCGCTTCAATTTGACTCCTTTCTCCCTTTTTGCTAGCCTGTGTTCAAACCAAAGTGTCGGGAAGCAAGAGCTCACAAGGCCTGGGGAGAAGATGACTTATTCAAAATCGGTTTCCGTGGATAAGGTTTTCTCGATAGTTATCCCCACTCGTGAACATCGGGCAACATTGGAACGGTGTTTATCTGCACTTTCGAGCGCCGCGACAGACGATTTTGAATGCATCGTTATTGATGATGCTTCGCCATATGACATTGCCTCAGCGGTGGCCCGATTTCCCGTCAAGTACGTCCGGTTGGAGACTAGAAAAGGTAGTGCCATTTCCCGGAATATCGGAGCAGCCCTGTCCACATCGGCCTGGTTGCTTTTTCTGGATGCAGATTGCATCATCACCAGCCGTGCTTTGGAGGAAATCAAGCGGATAATCCAAAGCCATCCTGAGGAAGTCGCGTTCTTCGGTTCTTACGACGATGAACCGCTCGACCCCGCACCCGTTTCCCAGTTTAGAAATCTCTTACACCATTATTTTCATCAAACTGGATCCTCTTACACCGCCACCTTCTGGAGTGGCTGTGGAGCAATCAGCAAGGACATTTTTGGGATGATGGGAGGTTTTGAACCAGTTGATACCGGAATTCGAGACATCGAGCTGGGTTATCGTCTGACGCGGGCTGGTTATAAGATCCGTTTATATCGTCACATCCAAGTTAAGCATCTTAAGCACTGGACGCTTCGAACAATGATCATCGCCGATATTACCAAGCGCGCTATTCCCTGGACCCGGTTGCTCTTCAAGTATGGTACGAATGAAAAAAACCTCAACCTTCAGACTTCTCAGCGGGTCGCGAGCATTGGCTTTGTATGTGCTTTTCTGGGATTGCTAATGAGTTTTTGGAAAAGCACGTTTTTATTGCTTGGCCTAATCGGATTCATCTTATTTTTGGGCTTTAATGCTCCGGTTTTCAGGATGTTCGCTTCCAAGAAGGGGGTACGATTTCTTGCCTGGGCTATTCCCTTGCAGGGCGTTTATTACTTGAGCGGGCTGGCTGGCCTGATTCTCGGAGCCCTGGGTCATTATTTTTGCCGATTGCGTAGACATTGATCAATCGGACTTTACCAGAGAGTTTTTCGCTTCACGCAAGGCCGTGCTTTTGGGTTTCGGCAATTCGAATTCTGCCGTCGTCAAGGGGAGACAAATTCAAGGTGAGGGAGGAAAGTCAAATGTCGCTCGTCGAAATTCATTCAACAATTTATAATCACGAACCATTAGATCTGTTGTAGTGGCTCAAGGACTCCATTGCCCTCCATCCAGAAATCGGGATTCGCCGCAGGGTCTTATAAACCGGGTGTTCTAGCGAGTCGAGGGGCCCCGAATGGATCAGGCGGTGAGTCCCTGAACAGTTACGGTTTGTCCTTATAAGTCCGAGAAATATGAGATGATCCCTTACCTCGCCAGCCGGCAACAAGACCCGGCAGGAGAAGGGTAAGCTTGGCGAATCCTCTGGTGCGCCGGTCATAATCATTATGTAAAATACCACTCATCAGGCTTCGCCCACCCCTGATCAGCGAGATGCCGGCACGCAGCAGCATTGACCAGTCGCCGCGGCGCAAATGTTTTCCAAAGAAGGCGCCTTGGGTCCAAGCATAGGCCTGGTAAGTAGCGGTCAGTTGGCCCTTGTCCCGCCAGGGGACATGATAGGTGACGACTTCCGGCGCGTAGAGAATGGGAATTCCAGCGTGCAAGGCTCGATACGCCCAGTCATTCTCTTCAGCAGCCAAGAGATCCGCATCGAAGGGGCCAATCTGTCGGGCGGTCGACAGGGCAAAGGCCATATTGGCGCTGGCGAGAGGACTGGCCGATCTGACTGATGGAAGGCTATAGAGGCGGGGAAATTTGGAGGTGACGACGGTTGGTGGAATACCCTCGCCGGCAGATTCCAGCCGCCCTGTGATAATCGATGCGGGATTCTGGTGCAGCCGGATCTCCATCTTCTCCAACCAGTCGCTCTCCGCGAAACAGTCGTCATCGATAGCGGCTACAAAACGAGTTCGCACCTGCTCAAGCCCCCTGTTGCGGGCTGAGGCAGGGCTCCTTTCCGAGGAGCGCAGGTGCAAGGTTTTTAGCCCCGTCGCTGCTAGATCGTGCAGCCAATCCGCCACTTCTGGATTGTTTCCCTGATCAACAACAATGATGGAGGCCGGCCAGGCGGCACCGCAGGCGATCGATTGCAAGCATCGCTGGAGAAGGGATCGTCCCAGGGAAGGGATGATGACGGTGAGATCATCGAGGACCCGGCGTGACGTTCTGTCCGCTTCGGGATGATCACTTTGATTATTCTTGTCCTCGTCCATTCTTGTTCTCCCGTCCGCATGAACGGTAACATATTATACGATGTCTCTGCCGATGGTCCAAAATAATGCCGCAGCCGAACAAAAAAAATAGTCCCAGCCTGAAATCCCGCCATGACCTCCCCCTGGGGGTCCCTTAGCTTCAGTTTTCCCAGTAGGCTATCGTTTCGGCCACGGTCAGGACGCGGCAACCCACGTTCAGCGCGGACCGGACGGCGATTTCCAGAGTTTTAGGGGAACACCCCCAAGGGCTGGGGTTGGCTTGTACATCGTGGCTATAGAAAATCAACCAGCCTCGTTGGGCGGCAGTTTGCCGGGCGAGGACGTGCAACCGTTCCGGGGAAACGGTGGTATCGTACAGACTCTCCGATTTCAGGGCGTTTAGATCGGCCCGACCTGTGTGGATGCCCCCGCCGGTGATACGGGCGCTCTGGAAGCGGGTGGCGCATTGCCGTTTTACGAGTAAACCGTAGGCTCCTTGTGGGAAGGCGAAATGCAGCCGGTCCGGCAGCAAGCCCAGGCCGGCGAGAAACGCGGCGTTCCGGTCGAGTTCAGCGGCCAGCCGTGCTGGCGGGAGGCGGTTGCAGATGGTGTGGAAGAAAGTGTGGCAACCCACCTGATGGCCTTTGGCCAAAAGGGCTTCCAGGTCTTCCCGGGTATGACAATCCATACCCTCCTTCTGCTTTCCGGTCAACCCTCCGGCCACGTAATATGTGCCCCGGCAATCATGAGCTTCCAGAATTCGGCTCCCCAGGTTGCATGCGGTCCGGAAAGCGTCGTCGAAGCTGAATGAGATCACCCCGGGCTTGTGTCCCAGGGGCATCTCCCGTTTAATCAGGCGTCGGGCGAACCATCGATCGAGGCGGATCAAATGTTTGGGCGGCATTTGTGCAAACGCATATGATTTTGTTTTTTCGCCTTATCAAAACATCCGTTTTAGGGTTCGTTTTAAAAAACCCCTAGAATATTTAATGATATCATCATCTTTGATTCTTTCACTGTTAGTTAAAAAGCCACTGATGTATCCGCTAAAAAACATGAATCCAGCTAATATAAATGGCTTTTTCTTAGCAGCTAACTTTAAAGAGAGGAAGATGATATGAAAAAAATGATAACATAAAATATATCGTCCTCGCCCGTTTATCATAAAACCCTTGAGTTTATTTTCTTTGGCAAGTGTTTTTCGATGCTGAAATGATTGAGCGATAGATAGTTTTCGAACTCGATATCCTCTGTTCATAATCTTGATGTCTGAGGCCCGATCTGGAGATGGAGTATGCGGGAAACCTCCGATCTCTCTAAAAATATTATAATTATAAAGCCTGGCCCCACCGCGTGGGTGTTCCGTGTCATATTCGACGGTCCATTTGCTTTCTGGATCACTGCACTCCTGAATCAAAATATCTCCTGAGACGACACCGACATCGGAATGTGAGGACAAATGATCGATAAGTTTTTCGAAATACCGCTTTTCGGCCGTGATATCAGAGTCCAGCAATCCGATGTAATCATAGGAATCCACCTTTTCAGTGGCCATCAGTTGATTTAAAAAATCTATTCCATAATTAATGACATCCCCGTAGCCAAGCCAATTATATTCTTGATTGACACACCGATTTAGTACGTAAATCCATTTGTCATTCATGACTTCCTGGGCCAGAATTTGCGTTGAGCGATCCGTTGAATTATCATTGACAATTATCCACACACAAGGAGCGATGGATTGATTTTTTACGGATTCAACGACTTGCTTGATCGTTGCCTCTTCGTTTTTCAGAGGAGTGATCAAAACATACTTGGGTGCCATGGTTCCGCCTGTTGGTGACTTTACAAGAGATTTATTGGGCCGTCAATGTGTTTTGGGGGAGATGAGGTAAAAAGGGATAAGTAAGAATCATCCGCAATAGAGAGGAGACATCGAAGAAATGTTCTGCTAAAATGAGTCACGAGTTGGCTCACAAGAAATTGTCCCAATGCTTGCAGCCAGGAGAAGGAATTCCTATGGAGGTGAACAACTGATCGGCCGGCGGGCTTTCTGAACAGAGGCAGCCATGAGCCCGGCAGTGAAGCTGGTTAACTGTCAATCGTTGTTGGCGGGTTTGAGGAAAATAATGCTTGACGATATCAGGTGGCAGGTGGCAGAAATAAAATATCCGGACGTTACTATAATTGTGACAAATTACAATTATGAAAAGTATATTATTCCTTGCCTGAAGTCTGTTGCCAGACAGTCCTATCCTCACTATAAATGTGTTGTTGTTGATGACGGCTCAAAAGACGGCTCCGTAGCCCGCATCGAAGATTTCATCAATTCTGACGAATCACGGCGCAGGTTCTCACTGGTCAGGCATGAGCAAAATTGGGGGCAAATGGCCGCTTTTAAAACGGGGCTGATACACGCGGACGGTGCCTTTGTTGTTTTTGTTGATGCCGACGACCTTCTTTTTGAAGATTTTCTCGTGTCTCATATCCAGGCCCATCTGGATTCTATGCCGGCTGCCTTTACGTGTTCAAATCAATACCAGATCAATGAAAATAACGAGGTCGTCTCCGGTAGTTTTTCTCGGTCGACGGCGAAGAAAGGATGCCGATATATCAAGCCAAGGCCGCTCTTTAATTCCTTCTGGATCTGGACGTCCACAAGCTCCATGATGTTTCGAAAATCCATTCTTGATTTCATCATGCCGGATGCCGCCGAGCACTTTATGGTTTGTGCCGATAATTATCTCTGTCATTTCGCGAATCTGATAGGTGGATCCAAACTCATTGGAACCGTACACGGATGCTACCGCCGGCACGGCTCCAACTTCTTTGCCCGTAATCCTGTTGTCGGGGGGCGCCATCCCACCGGGAACCTGAAAAAACATCCCAAGCACCGGGTCCTCCGTCAAAGCATCCTGGAGCATCTCCTGCAGAACCGAGAGAATTTTTCCTCTTTGCTGACAGAAAGAACTTTTTTTAAAACACTTTTGAGCCTCGTCGGTCCCTCTGAGATTTTCCGAATCAAGAATGAATTTCCCGATTATTTCGTCGGCAGATCCCCTTTTTTTACGCTCAGGATTATCGTCGGAAGTTTTTTATTGAAAACTAAACTGATGTTTCAGAAACATTTTTATTCCTGGGAAGAAGGGTTTTTTGAGAAATATTAACGGGATAAAGAGCCTTTTATTTGT
>Ga0315274_10002148_pt1 | contig 30053 bp, 25 predicted proteins | sample YL17G02_20_MG_FD_203700 | JGI IMG/M metagenome (GOLD analysis project Ga0315274, IMG submission 203700) | Sediment microbial communities from Yellowstone Lake, YNP, Wyoming, USA - YL17G02_20 | ecosystem: Environmental > Aquatic > Freshwater > Lake > Sediment | place: USA: Wyoming | collected...
TCGTTCTTTTTCAAAGTTCTGCATGCCTCCCGCTCACTTTTTTCCCTCTTTGTTTTCTGCGTCGAGTCACGGGGCCTTGAGTCGCGGCTCTCGCTTTCTGATCGCGCCGAGCGGCGCCTGAGAGGACCTCTGTCGAGGCATCTCTCCCCCTCTCTCCCGCTGCTCCCCGCGATGCCCGCCTCGGAAGGCGACGCCAAACTCACCACCTCGGCGGTGCCCCCATCGTTCGTCGTCGCCCTCGGCACCTCCGGGATGAAGCGTGCCCGCGCGTACGACGGCGCGACGGGGAAGCCCATCGCGGCACCCAGCGGTGCCAGGATCAAGTTCCTGCTAGCGGTCGAGGCGGCGAGGCTCGAGGTGAGGAGGAGGAAGAAGGAGGAGGAAGGAGAGAGAAGAAGACGGGGAGAGAGACTTCGATCGGAATCGACCATCGATCTCGACTCTCTCAACCTCAAATTCTTCCCCCACCCCCCCCAAAAAAAAACGAAAACAACAACACCAACAGGACGAGGCAGCCGGCGCCCCCCCAGACCCGTTCCTGGGCATCGACGACGACGAAGACGTCGATGGCATCGACATTGGCGTCGAGGGCGACGGATCCGAAGAAAAGGAGAAGGGCAGGCACGGCGGGAAACTCGACGGCAACGAGGGCGCCGCCGACGCCTCGGGCGCGCCCTGGGCGGCGCTCGAGCTCGTCACCGCGGCGCGGGGCGAGGTCGACGTCTTCGTCGACGCCATCGACGAGGCTGAGACGGCGCAGCACGTGTCCCTGGCGCCGATACGCTCCTCGAGCGGCGGCGGCAAGGGAGGGGCAGGAGCGGGAGCAGGGGAGGAAGGGACCGAAACCTTCCTCCTGGCGGCGGCGCTGGGCGCCTCCGCGGCCGACATGAGCGACGCCGCGCGCAGGCTCCGCAGGGCCTCGAGGCTGATGCGCGCCCGGGCCAGGGCCGCCGCGGCCGCGACGCGGGACGCGGGGCTGCTCGCGGAGGGCGGCGGCTGGCCCGTCGACGCCGCGCCAACGTCGAGCCTCTGGGCGTCGGCGATGGCGGCCGCCGCGGCGAGCAGCGCCCCGACGGCGGGGGCGCCGCCGGCCTTCGCGGCGAGGGTGGGGCTGCCCGGGGGGCCCTTTGAGCCGCCCGTGGTGAGTTATTTCCGGGTTTTTTTTTGAGAGGGTTGCGGGGAGCGAGAGAGCGAGCTCTGCTTTTTTCGACCTCTCCTCCCCTTTTTTTCAATCGAACACCGCTCTCTCTCTCTCTCTCTTTCTTTCTTTCCTTCCCTCGAAACAGGATCTCGCCTGCGTCCCCGCGATGGCCTTCGAGGCCGCGGCGCGGGTCAGAAGGATCGGCATCGGCAAAGGAGGAGGAGGAGGAGGAGGAGGAGAGGCCTCTTCCTCGGTCCCCCTCCTCCCGGGACTGCTCGCCTCCGGGGAGAAAAATGCATCCTCTTCCTCGGCCCCGGCTGTCATCGCCGCCGGGGCCGCAGAGATCCACCTCCTGCTGCGCAGGAGGGCCTCCGCCGCGGCCTGGAGGGCGGCGAGCTGGTGGGCGGACGAGGAGGCCGCCGCGGACGCAGCGAGAGCCGCGCGAGCGAGCGGGAGCAGCGCGCTCTCCGCCGCCGCCGCCGAGCAGCAGCAGCAGCAGCAGGGCGGCACCGGCGGCGGAACGGCTCCGCCAAAGCCCGTCGGCGCTCCTTCTTCTTCTCTCGCTCTCTCGGCAGCTGCCGTTACCTCGGACCCGGCGGAGCACTCTGCGGCGGGGGAGCTGGTGGCGGCGGCCAGGGCCGGGGTCGAAGCGCTGCTGCCGCTGCCTTGGTCCCCGGCGCCGGCGCCGGCGCCTTGCTCCTCCTCCTCTTCTCCGCCGCCAGCCTCGCCGTCCGACCTCCCGACGCCGCCTCCCCCTGGTGCCCGACTCGCTCCGCTGCTGCTCGCGGCGGCGGCCAGGGCCTCCCTCGCCGCGGCCTCGAGCCAGGGAGGAGCGCCCTTTGGCGCGGCGCCCGGCTTCGGCGGCGGCGGCGCCGGCGCGGGAGCGGGGGGGGCGGGGGGCCGCGGCGGCGGCCGGCCCGCGGTCGCGCAGGGTGCCGCCGCGTGGTGCCGCGGCTCGAGGGCCGCCGCCGCGGCGACGCGCGCCGCGAGAGAGGCAGGAGCCCGGCCCGTGAGGTTCCGCGTGCCCCCGAGGCCCCGCGACGGCGCCCCCCGCCTCGGGGCGACGCTGGCGCTGCCCTGGGGCGAGGAGCAGCAGGGGGGGCGTCGGAGGGGGGGCGCTGCCGCCGCCGCCGCCGTCGCGAGGGCAGGGCTCGTCGTCGGCGGGGGGAGCGCGGGGGGGGCTTGGCCTCCCTCCCCTTGCTCGTCGTTCGTCTTCGTCGTTGCTCCAGGGTGCGGCCCCGCCGCGGCGAGCCTGGACTCGGCCGTCGCGGTCGGGGGCTCCTCTCCGTCGTCTTCGGCGCAGACGCCGCGGGGAGGAAGCGGCGGCGGCGACGGCGGGAGAGGAGAGGGAGGGGCGAGAGGCGCTGCGGCGCTGGCGGGGCTCCTCGGCAGGCTGGGGAGGGGATAGGGAGAAGCCATTGCCTTCTTCCTATCCCCTCCTGAGCCTTCGTCTCTTCCCTTTGTAATTGTATTTGGAACCTTTCGTCGGGAAGGAGAGAAAGAGAGAGGGGGGAGGGAGAGAGGGGAAGAGAGAGAGGGAGAGTGATTTTTTCCAACCTCCTCGGCTAAAAGAAAACACTTTACATTGGCACAGTTTCTCTCTTTTTCTTTCCCTCCGGCTGAAGAGCGCGCGCAGGCGCTGGCTAGCGCCGGTTGAGATGCGGCGCGGGAGGCGGGCGGGGGGCGGCGTCGGCCTGTTGCTCCCCTCGCAGCTGCTGCTGCTGCGAGGCCCTCCCCGTCGCCGCCGCCGCCGCCGCCGACGCTTCTTGCTGCTTCTGCTGCTGCGCCTCGGCCTCCGCCGCCTGCGGCTTCCCGTTTTCCTCGAGCTCGACGACGTCGGGAGCAGGAGGGGAGCGAGGAGGAGGCGTCGTCGTCGCTGCTGCAGTCTCTGCGTCGGAGGGAGCGGCGGCGGCGTCGGGGGCAGCGGGCGAGGGCGGCGGCGGCGAGGTCTGGGGCGCGCCCTGCTGCCCCGCCGGCACCACAGCGGAGAACAAGACCTCCCCGTCCCCCGACACCAGGTCGCACCGCAGCTCGAGCGCCGTCACCACGCAATCGGCGAACCCGCGCCGGCGCGCGAAGAACGCGTCCGCGCCCCCTCCCGCGTCCCCCGCGAAGAACGAGCTGCCCGGCGCGACGGCGGACGCATTGACGTCGTCGCGGCCGCCGACGTCCGAGCCGCCGCCGCTGATGAGCACCGGCGGCCTCGCCTGCCCTTCCGGGGCCCTCGGCCAGCGCAGGAACTGCAGCGTGTGGTCGTGCCCGGCGAAGACCGCGGAGCTGTGCCGCAGGGGCTCCGCCAGCAGAGAGTCCAGCTCGGGCGTGCGCAGCGGCGAGGCCAGCGAGGCGAAGGGGTGGTGGCCGACGGCGAGCCTCCACCTAGTCCCGGCGGCCCTCTCCCGCTCCAGCGCGGCGCCGAGCTCGAGCAGCCCGGCCTCGGCGGCTCCCCGCTGGCCGGAGACGCCCCCGGGCACGCGGGCCCAGGCCTCTCTCCGATATTTCTCGACGAGCGGGGTCGTGTCGAACCCGGAGAGCGAGACGCCGCCCGTCGCCGCGTCTCGGGGGTCCCGCAGCCGCAGCTGGAACGCGCGAGAGACGCGCCAGCGCGAGTCCCTTTGGGGGAGCCTGGCTCCGAGCTGCGACAGAGGGCCGTAGGAGCACTGCTGAGATTTGGGAGAAGGAGAGGAAGAAGGAGAGGAAGAAGAGGTCGCCCCGAGGGCCGCCGCGCATTCGTCCCGTGAGGGGCGCGGAGGAGGGAGGGAGTCGAGCTCCTCCTCCTCGTCATCGTTGCTGTCGTCGTCGCCTTCCTCGTCGTCGTCTCCCTCTTCTTTCTTCTTCCTCTTCCTCTTCTGCGCTTCCTTCATCATCTTTTTCTGTTTCTTCTTCTCGGACTTGGTGGGCTTGAGCGTGCCGTAGTCGTGGTTGCCGAGCACTCCCAGCCACGGGATCGCCTGTCGAAGGAAGGGGGCGAAAGAAAGAAGGGTGAGTATTTGAAAGAGAGGGGGGGGAGGGGGGCGAAGACGAGGCGTCGTCGACGGGAAGGGAAGACGCTCCTGGAAAATAAAATCAAAAAATCAAAAACCTCGTCACCGACCAGCTCGGGGCTCGAGTAGACGTCGACGAAGCTCTCGTCGAACGCCGGGTCCTCGGCGGAGAGCAGACCGGACCCGTAGAAGTTGTCGCCCACCGTGAGGACGAACTCCGGCCCCCCTCCGGGACCTCCCGCGGCGAGGAAGCTCGGGTGGAAGCCTCGCGCCCGCCGCCCGGAGGCGGCGGAGGCGAGGGGGGCGGGGGACGGCTCCGAGCCCGCTCGGCTCGCCGCCGCCGCCGCCGCCTCGCGCACCTCCCTGACCCTCCGCGTCATCGCCGCGGCGACCTCCCTCTGCGCCCTGTTGCCCCTGCGGCCCCAATCGCCTAGGACGAGGAAGCGGAGCGGCGGCAGAGGAGGCGAAGAGGAGGAGGAGGAGGAGGACGACGACGACGAAAGAGGGGAGCTGCCGCCGCCTCGTCCCGCGGCGCCGAGGGGCGAGGCCTCGGAGAAAGGGCGAACAGGGTGAGGGCCTCGTCCTCCTCCTCCTCCTCGCTCTCGCTCTCGCTCTGACGACGATCGGAGCACGGCCAGGCCGCTGGCGAAGACGGCCGCGAAGATGAGCGAGCCCCCCAGCAAGACGACGAGCGCTCGGCGCAGCCTTGGAGACAAAGAGGAAGAGGAAGCCGGATTCGGCGACGTCTGCTGCGCCCAACCCTCCTCGTCGGAGCGGGTTGGCGCGCCCACGACGTTCAGGGTATGGAATGAAGACATATCGCGGTGTTGCTCCGACACGTTCCGAGCCGGTGCGGCGTGACTCTCGAAGAGGGGACGTGATTCGCGAAAGAAAAAAAAACGAAATGCTCTCAGAGACTCTGCTCAAGCAATGAGCGTCATTCAAGAGTGATTTTTTTTTTCAACTTTTCCGTCGTCCTCGTTTTTCTTTTCCCTTGCAAAAAAACAATTGTGTTCCTAATGCGACAGAGCCGAGATTATTTTATCTTTTTTCATTTTCCAACCAATCTCTTGGCCTCGAAACTCAGCTCGCTGGGGCCGCACCGCTCCTTCTCTCTGCTCCCTCCGATTTCGCCATGCACGCAGCAGTTACACACCGTGCTTCCGCTCCTCAAGGGCCTGGGAGACTCAGCAGAGGCCCCGTCGCGGCCGCGACGGGCAGGCCCGATCGTCTCTCGTCGGCGGCGAGGCCCGCCGATGCCCTCCCGAGGCGAAGACGAACTATCCTCGCCTCGGCGACCTCCTCGCCGTCGTCGCCCCTCCTCAAGCCCCGCGGCGAGTCCGGCCTCGACATCGCCGGCTCGAGACCGACCTCGCCAAAGGCGTGGGAGGAGATCAAGGCGACCCTGAGGGCCAACGACGCCAGGCTCATAAGCGCGCAGGAGCTCGTCTTCGCCCGGGACAGGGGCGGCGGCGGCGGCGGCGGCGGCGGCGCGCTGCCCTCGCTCCTGGCGTCGCTGCCGCGCCTCCCTTTCTCTTCCTCCCCCGCTCCCCCCGGCGCTCCCTCCTCCTCCTCCTCCTCCTCCTCCTCCTGCTCCTCCTCCGGCAGCAGCGGCGGGGCCCTGGTCCTCGACGTCCGCCCCCCCGACGAGTTCAGGAGGGGGCACGTCCCCGGCGCGGTCAACGTCCCCCTCTTCCGCCCCATCTCGGGCCTGTCCCCTCGCGCCGTCGCGCGCCGCGCCGTCTTCGCGTTCTTCGGCGTCCTCAACGGCACCGAGTGCAACCCCGCGTTCTCCCAGGAGGCAGCCCGGGCCCTGGAGGGCAGGAAGCGGGTCGTCGCCTACTGCAACGTGGGGGGCAGCTTCGGCTCGGAGACCAACGGGAGAGGGACGCAGAGCCGGTCGATGAGCGCTGCCTACGAATTGATCCGCGCGGGGATCTGCGGAAACAATAGAGTCAGGATTGATATGCTGAAAGGGGGGTACAACGAGTGGCTGAAGGAGAGGGAGGTGGTGGTGCCGGAGTGAACTGGGGCGTGGTTTTTTTTCGGTTGTAAAGAGTTTTTTTTTTGAGGTTTTTCGAGTTTTTTTTGTTTTCTACTCCCTCGGGCGCGAAAAAAAAACACAAGGCGTCGATGACGAAGGAGAGAGAAGCTTGCTCGCCTGCTTTTCTCTAGAGAAAAGCTTTTCTGTTTCTTTCTTTTTCACGGTACGTTTCGGGGGGGACAAGACAGCGGAGTAGCTTTCATCGCTGCTCCAGCGAGGGCGTTCAAGCGCGAACGACAGCTCGAAAACGAGAGACAGGAGCGGATTCCTTCTTCGGCAAGGCCGCTCGACTTCTCCTTTTCTTTGCTTGATGCTGTCGGGCGACGCTTTGCGTCCTCCTTCGCCCTTGGTCCAAGATCCCTCCAGCCCCTTGGATCCGCGTTCCCGGATGGCTTGACTGTGAATTCCTTAATCCCGCGAAGGATCCAGAACGACGCAAGGGCGCCCGTCCGCCAAAACGGCGGCGTAATCTCCGCTTTTGTTTTTCCTCCTTGCGCCGCGGCCAGCTCGGTGACGAGAAAATGACGACGCCTTTTTTTGCTTCTCTTCTTCTCTTCGCCCAGCGCCTTCTCTCTTTGGTGCTCTTGCCCTGACGTTGCGCTCTTCGAAAGGACACAGAGGCGTTCTCGGCCCTGCGCGTTGTTGGAGAAGAAAGCAACGCAGGGAAAAGGAAGCACGCGCCCTCTTTCTCGCGATTGAAAAGAAGCAGATTGGACGCCGGCGGCAAACCAGAGAGGGCGAAGCGCTCGGAGGCTGCTTTTGGTTTCTTTCTCTCCTTCTTTCTCTCACTCGGACTTCGCCGCGGCTCTCTCTATCTTCTTCGCGAACGCCAATCTCCCAACAGCTCTTCCCCACAGAGAGACGCTCCAACAGAAGAGAAAGGAGAAGGAGGAAAAAGGCGCAAACCAAAAGCGAAATGTCCTCCTCCCGCGGAGGCAGCGGCAACGGAAGCGGCGGAGGAGGAGGCCGTGCGACCCGCGCCTCCCTCGCCGCTCCCCCTCCCCCGCCCCCGCCTCCCCCAACCGTCGACGTGGACGCCGACGCCGAGCTTGCCCGCAGGCTCCACGCCGAGCTGAACAGCGCCGGACCCCCGGCGGCAGGCGCCAGAGCCCGCGCGAGGAGGCAGACCGAGTTCTTCTCGCCGCCCGAGGAGCGGCCGCGCGAGACGGCGGGCGCGCTCGGGGGGGCGGCCTCGGGCGGCGGCGGCGGCGGCTCCCCGGCGTCCAAGAGGCCCAGGGCCGACGCCTCGACGGTCTCCGCTGCCCAGCAGGGGGGACCGAAGGCGCCGCCGGCGACACCGGCGCAGCGCGGGGGAGGAAGCAAGGGGGCGAGCGGGAGCGAGGGCGGCGGGAGTGCCGCCGCCGCCGCCGACAACAACGCCTCTTCCTCCCGCGGCCCGCGCGCTAGAGACCGGGACCGCAGCCGCGACAGCCGCGCCGCGGCACGCCCCCCGACCGGCACGAACAACGGCAACGGCAAGACCCGGAGCGGCTCGCGCCAGCGCTCGGCGTCTCCGCCCCAGCAGCAGCAGCAGCAGCAGGGGAAGCGGCAGAGGAGGGAGCAGGAGTGTGGCGACGGCGGGGCCGGAGCGCGAGCCCTCGACGCGGCAGCGGCAGCTGTGCTCACTCCTCCCGCGGCGCCGCAGCAGCGCGTCTCTTCCAAGGAGGAGCCGGAGGCGGGAGCGGCGGCGGCGGCGGCGGCCGGACCCTCCTCTCCCGCCGCGAACAACAACGACGCCGCCGCCGACGCCGCGATGGCGACGGGAGCAGCAGGAGCTCCAGCCGCCGTCCTCCTCCGCCCGCTCCCCGCCCTTCCTAGACTGCCCATGGTCAGGGTCGGCAAGGCATGGTACAGAGGGCGCGTCGCCGCCGAGGAGGGCGGCGGCGCCGGGGCCGGCGCGGGAGAGGGCGCCCGCGTCGGGATCGACTTTCAGGGGGGGGTCCCCGCCGCCCTGGTCCTCGCTGAGTTCGGCGTCGACCTCGAAGACGAGAATGAGGCTGCCGCCGAGAGCGGCGACGACGACGGCAAGGCGGCGTCGGGCCCGAAACAGAAAGGCGCGGCGGCGGCGAAGAAAGGTGCCGCCGACGACGACGACGACGACGATGACGACTCCGTCGGCGGCTCCGACTCCGACGACTCCGAGGCCACCCCCCCTCCCGCGGTCCTCGTCTGGGTCCCCTCCCGCTCCGACAGGCTCTGGCGCGGGAGCTACAAGGGCAGAGACTGGAAGTACCTCGGCGACGGCGCCTGGGAGCCGAAGGTGAAGCAGCCGCTCTTCGGCGGCGGCGGCGACGCGGCCAACGCCGTCGCCGCCGCCGCGCCGAGGAGGGATCGCTCGTCAAAGGAAGCGGGAGGAGGAGGAGGAGGAGCGAGCGGAGGGAGCTGGGGCGGCGGCAGCCGCACTAGGACGGCCCCTCGGGAGCGTCCGACGCCGCTGCGGAGGCAGCCGGCGAGGGCCGCGGCTCCCGTGGCCGCCGAGCCCACCACGGGGACGGCGGCGGCGACGGCGACTGCGACGACGGCGCCGGAGACTCTGAAGCGCGCTCGCTCCGAGGGAGGCAGCGGCTCTCAGCAGCAGCAGCAGCAGCAGCAGCAGCAAAACCCCTCTTCCTCCGGTCGCCGCGACGCGAAGAGGCGCGACTCCTCGAGGAGGAGCGGCGACGACGAAGGCGGCGGCGAGGAAGAGGTCGAGGCCGGCGAGGGAGAGAAGGAGGGAGGAGCTCTTGCCGCCGCCGCCGCCGCCGCCGCCGCCGCCGCTGCCGAGGAGGAGGGAGCGAAGGAGGCCGCCCGCGCCGCGTCGGGCTCTCCCGCTGCGGCCCAGGAGGCAGCAGCAGCAGCAGCCGAAGGAGCGGAGGCTGCAGAGGCTGTTGAGGCTGGAGCCGCCGCCGCCCCCGCCGCCGCCCCGACCTCTCCGCCGCCGCAGTCCCCGACTCCCGCGCCCGCCTCCACCGCTGCCGCCGCCGAGGCCGCCGAGGCCGCAGAGGCCGCCGGCGCCGCGGCCGCCGGCGCTCCGCAGCAGCAGGGTGCGAGGACGGCGCCCTCCTCTCCCGCCGCCGCCGCCGCCCCCGCCGTGATCCCGCTCCCGCCCTCTTCCGCCGCGGCGGCGCGACAGCGAGCGGGCGCGGGGGGGGCCAAGGGAGGGGCAGCGAGGCCGCCGCGCCCGCGCTCGAGGGCGCCGAGGAACGGCCCCGGCGCCCGGAGCCAGGCCCAGGGCCCCCCCTCGCTCCGGCAGCCTCCCTCGCTCGAGCGAGAGGGCCGGCAGCAGCAGCAGCAGCAGCGCGCGGCCGCGGCGGCCCTTGCCCGCTCGTCGTCGCTGTCGCTGCTCTCGCCGCTGCTGGACGCGCTCGCCGCGGCGGCGGCGCCTCCTGGAGCTCTCTGCGGCTCGTTCGACTCTCGTGGCCGCAGGCGCGCCGGAGGAGGAGGGGGGGTCGCGCCGCGGGCGATGCCGCCGGGCAGCGTCGGCTTTGGCGGCGGCGGCCCTGGCAGCGGCCGCCCGCTCTCGCGCGAGGGCGGCAGCGGCGGCGGCTTCCACGAGAGGCGCCGTTCTCCTCCCCCTCCCCCCGCTCCCGGGAGGCAGACGACGCCCCCCAGGGCAGCCCCCGGGGAAGGGAGGGGCGAGGGCATCGTCCTGGCGCTCTCGCTCGCAGCGGCGGCTGAGGCGGCGGCGGCGGCGGAAAACGCGGGCGTCGGAAACGCAGACGGACTCCTTTCTCCGAATTCCGCCGCCGCCATCGCGCGCTCGGGCTCGTCATCGTCGCTGTACAGGGACGGGAGCACGCCTCACGGAGGTCTGAGCAAGCTGCTCCCTCCGCCCGAGGGATCGGTGCCTCCGCCGGTGCCGCTCTTTCGGTGAACGAAGAGGAGAAGAAGAAGAAGAAGAGAAGAGATAAATTTTGACTTGATTTCTCCGTAGCCTCGTTCCTTGTTCTCTTGCCTTTTTTTCCTTCACCCTCAATCCCCTGTGCAATAAAACAGCCAATCTGAAAAACAACGGATGAAGAAAATAAAACAAGGAAAAGGTCTTGAGATTTCTTTCGCGTTTCTTTGTTTTTGTTTTGTTTTTCATCTCAACAAAGGAGTGTCGCGCAGAAACAAAAAGTGGACTCGGAACGAGCAAAAAGAAAAGAAAAACAGCTCTCTTCTCTCCTTCCGTTTTCCTCTTCCTCTCTCTCTCTTTCCCTCCTCTTTCAGAAGTAGCCCTGCTTGCGGCCCTGCACGCCGATCTGGGCCAGCGTCAGGCAGACGAAGAGGCCGACGTGGTCTGTTGTTTTGGTTTTTGAGTTTTTTTTGGTTATTTTAATTTTCGGGTTTTTTTTTTTTTTAAGGAATGAGCGAAAGAGAGAAACAAAAAAAACTTTCTCCTCTTCTCTCTTTTTCTCGACACGAACGAAGCCCCAAAAGACGAGAACCGACTCACAGGTGATCAGGTAGATCCAGAAAGGCGAGTCCATCGCGGGAGGCGTCGGGAACTGCGCGAGGCCCGCGCTCGTCTCGGCCAGCAGCCCGCCGAAGAGCGAGCCGCCACCGAACGAGGGGGAAGGGGAGGCGGCCGGGATTGTCCAGCCGAGAAATCCGATGGCGAGGACGAGGGGGTCCTTGCGGAGCCAGGAGTAGGGGCCGCCGGCGGAGGCGCTGCGAGGTAGGTTGTGTGTGAAGAGGGGGTTGGGGGTTAAAGAGGGTTTGAGGTTGAGAGAGAGGAAGGAAAAAAACGACGAGGGGAAAAAAGGAAAGGGTGACGATAAAGCTCGATGGCGGTGAAGAAGGAAGAAGAAAGAAGGCTTGTTCGCTCTGTGTCATGCTTCGCTTTTGCTCTTAACTCTCGACCGTCACTTACGCGACGACGACGCCGGCGCGACGGGCAGCGGGGCGGGCAGCGATGGCGCGGCGGGCTGTCGAAGGAGGTGTTGATGAGAGTTGGGAAAAACAAAGAAGTTTGAGGGTGAGACTTGACGATGAATGCGAGAGAGAGAAACTGAACTCTTCGTTTTTCGCGAGCTCAGGGGCAAAGGGCAAGCGCGCGCGTGCGCTCTTCTCCGCGAGAGCAGATCGAGGTCTTCGATCGCCACGTAAAGGGGGCGAGGAAGGGCGATCGAAGTCGGCGTGCCTCGAGGCCGCGGAGGGGAAGGGGGCGTGAGCAGCAAGCAAGCAAGCAAGCTCTCTCCCTGAAAGAAAACAGGAAGGAAGGACCACATTCGAACTCAGCCTTCCTTCCCCGCGCGTCCTCGTCTTTTCCTCGAGCATTCCCGCCAGCGACGCACCCATGGGCCTCGCGGTGAGGGGCTTGATAGCAAAGGCCATTTTGATGATTCCGCGAAAAGGTGACTAGGGGGGAAGAGGTGGGAAGAGAGAGAGTTTTTTTTTTAAAGTGAGGCACAAAAGCACAAGAAAAATTTCCTCCCCTTTTTTTCGCCTCTTTTTCTCGCCTTCGGATCGCTCTCCCACATCTTCGCGACGCACCGAAGAAGCGCGCTCTTCGACTTCCCTCCGTTTGTGGAACTGGTTCGACTCGGCAGCAAGCATGACGATAACGCAGCTGGTCGCGGCCCCGATCTCCGCCGAGGCCTTCCGCCCATTCGGCTGGGTCGTCGAGCCGCGCGGCGACGGCGACGAGTTCCAACCCTCGCTCGAGCCCAGGCTCGAGGGCTTCGAGAGCAGCGGGGGGTCTCCAGCCTCCCCCTCCTCCCCCTCCTCCCCCTCCTCCCCCTCCTCCTCCGTCCCGCGCCTGTACGTGATGCGGCTCCCGGCCGACAGGGGCCGCAGGTTCTCGGACGTGGCGAGGCACGACAGGGTCACGCAGACGCTGTGCTGCCTCGGCGCGACGCTGCCGTGGCTGCTCGCGGTCGCGCGGCCGGGCGTCGCGCGCCCGGCGGCCTCCGACCTCGCGGCGTTCCGCGTGCCGCCGAGGGTCGCCGTGACGCTGAGGAGGGGGACGTGGCACGCGGGCCCGCTGTTCGACGCCCCCGGGAGGGCCGGGGAGGGGCAGGGGGGCCTCCCTGGCAGGGCCCCCGGCGGCGGCGGCGGCCGCGGCCGCGGCGGCGGAGAAGACGGGGGCGTCGACTTTCTCAACCTGGAGCTGAGCGACACGAACTCGACGGACAGGACGCTCTCTGTTTTTGAGGGGGAAGAAGGCGGGGCAGCGGCGGCGGAGGAGATCGAGGTGCTGTGGCCTCCGGAGTGCACCGAAAGCGGGGCGGTGTGTTTGTAAAAAAAAGGGAAAAGAGAGAGAGAGAGAATGAAAAAAAACAAGGGCGGGAAATCATTTTCTCCATCCGCCGCCCGGCGAAGGGACTTCCAAAGTGGCTTCGTCGACAACCATGGCGACGGCGATTGCGCTCGTCAAACTTGCCGCGATGTCACCCGGATTGTTGGCTTCCGGTGAGGTCCCGAGCGAGAGCAGAGACGACCGCATTTGGGGTGGGGGGGGGGCCGAAAAGAATCGGCGATGGCGACGACGCCGAAACAGAAACGGAAAGGGGCGGAAAAACTCACCCTCTCCAAACACGCCCAAAAAAACACAGGCCGCGCCGCCCAGTCCCTCGGCCTCCCCTCCGTCACGGGCTACGCCGCAGCAGGGGCCGCCCTCGGCCCAGACTGCGCTGCTTTGCTCTCGCGCAGGGACCTTTCTCGCCTCGGCTTTTTGGACGCGGCGGCCCTCGCCGCCGTCGCGCTCGCCGCTGGCGCCGAGCTCCGCGCCCGCGAGCTGCGGAGGACGGGAAGGCAGGTGGCCACGCTGTCGCTCTCCGTCTTCGCGGGCTCGTGGCTGTGCGTGGCCGCGCTGCTGGCGGCGTGCCCCTGGGCGCTCGACGCCTTTGCCGGCGGAGGAAAAGGAAAGGGGCGGGGGGACGGAGGAGGAGAGAACGGCACTGACGAGGCGACGCGGCTGGCGGCGCTCACGCTCGCGGCGACGATAGCCGGCGCGCGCTCGCCCGCGGCGGCCGTCGCCGTCCTCAAGGAGACCAACGGCGCCGGCGCCTTCTGTTCGCTGGTGGTGAGAGAGTTTTCTTTCGAGGTTTTTCTTTTTCTCCTCTGTTTTCCCTTTTTTTTCCCCTTTCGAGGCGCGCCGCGACGAGAAAAAGAAAAAAACTTACTCCTTTTCATCTCTCCCTTCCTTTTTCCCGCTCTTCCTCTATCCATCTCCCACTCTTCCACGTCCCCAGATGGCCGTGGTCATCGCCAAGGACGCGCTGGTGTTCGTGGCGTTCGCGATGAACCAGGAGCTTGCCGCGGGGGCGCTGCGGAGGAGGAGTCTAGCTTCGTCGGCGGCGGCAGCGGGGGGGGGCGTCGTTCCTGACGCCTCGTCTTCTTCTCTCGCGTCTGCCGCCTCCTCGGCCTCCTCCTCGAGGTCCTCCCTACTCTCCCTCGGGCACCGCCACGCCCTCGCCGCCGCGCTCTTCGCGCTGCTGCTCTCTGCCTCGGTGGGCTCGGCGGCTGGGGCGGCGCTGTCGACCCTCCTGAAGGCGACGAGGAAGAGGAGGGAGAGGGCGCCGGGAGGGGCGACGGCGGCGGCGGCGGCAGGGCGCCACCCCGCCGCCGCCGCCGCCGCCTCCCCGCTGGCGCTCCTCCCGCCGCGGGTCGCGAGCTACCTGGCGTCTAAGCGCCACTTCTTCGAGCGCGCCCTGCGGTGCGCCGCGGTGCTTGCCGCCGCGGCGGCGACGCACGCCCTGGCCGAGGCCGCGGGCGGAGAGCCCCTGTTGGCGTGCGTCGCCGCCGGGGCCGTCGCGGCCAACTTCGGCGACTTGTTTCCGGGCACAGGGGGCGCTGCTGCTTCGACATCTGCAGCAGCAGCTGCTGGACTGGCTTCCCCGCGGGCCCCGAAGCGAAGCAGCGACGACGACAGCAGAGACGCAGGGAACGGCGGAGGCGGGAGCGCGACGAGCTCCCCCTCGCCGTTCTCCTCGCCCTCGGGCCCGGCGGCGGCTGCCGTGGTGGCAGCGGAAACGCCTCCCTCCCGCCTCTCCAGGGAGCGGCTCGAGGCAGCGCTGCGGATCTCCTCCCCTGCCATCAACGTCGTCTTCTTCTCGCTGGCCGGGGCCTCGCTGCGCCTCGCGGCCCTCAGGCGCGCGGCGGGCCCGGCCGCGGCTGTCGCCGCGGCGAGACTCGTTGGAGTCTATCTGGGCTCGACCGTGGGGGTCAGGATCGCGGGCGTCCCGAGGTCGAGTTCGCCAGAGAAAGTCTGGAAAGGCATGGTCACCCAGGCGGGCGTGGCGCTGGGGCTTGCGAGGAGCGTGGCCGCGCGGTTCGCGCCTCCGATGCCGCAGGTGGCCGATCCGGCTTTGGCTTCTTCTTCTTCGGCGGCGGCGGCGGCGGGAGGCGTCGGAGGCGTCTCTCAAACCCAGAGCCACCACCACCACCGCCCCCACGGCTGGGGGGACGATTTCGCAGCCGCCGCCGCGGCGGTCATCGTCATAAACATGATTGTCGGTCCTCCGCTGTTCCGCGGGGCCGTCATCTCTTCGGGGGAGGTGCGAGGGAGTTTGGAGGAGAGAGAAAGAACGAGAGAAAGAAGGAAGAAGAAGAAAGAGCTTTCGCGGGCTCACAAACAAAAAAAAACAAAAAAAACAGGGTCGCGCCGCCGCTCCCGCTTCGACCTCGTCCTCCCCCGACAACAACCAGCGGCACTCAAGCCACCGGCCAACCTCCATGGACGTCGTGCGGGCCCTGTCGACGCCCTCTCCTATAGGCAAGAAGAGGGGAGGCGGCGCTGCGGCGGAAGGGGGAGCGACCTCGGCGGCGGCGGCAGCAGCGATGGCGTGCGCCTCGGCCGCCGGCGCCCTCGGCTCGCCTCGCAAGTCCGGAGGGAGCGTCGCGGCCGCTGCGGCAGCCCTGGCCTCCGCGGCCTTCCTGCCGCACCTGCGTCGGAGCCCCTCTCCCACGCCCAGCGTGGGAGGTGGAGGAGGAGGTGGTTCCGCTGCGGCTCAGCACCGGGGCAGCGGCGTCGTCGGCAAGGGCGGCGAGGTCTGATGAAGAATCACTTGTATCAAAAAGCATTCTTTTCCTAAGGATTGAAATCTCTACGAGGCTCTCTCTTTATTTGCTTGTTATTTTGCCACCGCGGAATGAAAAAAGGGTGGGAAACGCGGATTTGGACAAGGAACGGCCTCGGAGGAGGAAGAGGAGGATGTGGTCGAGAAAAAAAAAAAAAAAAACCCGGCAGATAAATACTTTTTCCCCAATCATCAAATTGATTCCCCATCCCTTCCTTTACGACGTCATTCTCTCCTCGACGCGCGCCACCTCTGCGCAGCGTTCGTCGCTGCTCCTCACCTTCGCGACGAACGCGAAGATGAGCTGCGCGGGCCACCGAGCCCTCGCGGCGGGCGTGGCCACGGCGGGCAGCATTGTCTCGTCCTCCTCGGCGGCGTCTTCGTCGTCGTCGGCATCGACGCCGCCCTCGCCGGCTGCGGGGCCCCGCCGCGCCTTCGCCGCGGCCGCCGCGGGCCTCCGCAACAACCACAGGCTGGCCCTGGGCGGTATTGCAGCGCTGTCCGCCTCGCTGAGGATCGCAGCTGCGCAGGTGAGCGGAATTACGCCTCTGCGGCGACAGGGAGAGGGAGAGAACGGAGAAAAGGAGAGATGGTGACGCGAGAGGAGGTCGGCGTTTTTTTTCCTTTTCCTTTCTCTCTCTAAACCTCGACCAACTCTTTCTTCTCTTCTCCCAACTCCTCTCCAATCAATCTCAGTCCGACCCCTTCGCCTGGGGCCTCTGCGTCGCCGCCCCGGCGGTGGCCCTCTTCTCCGGTGGCAGCAGGGGAGCGGCAGGAGGGAGCAACGGCCTCGCCGCGTTCGCCGCGGCCTCGGGCAACCCCTTCCTCTCGGCCGCGCAGTGCTCCGCCGCGGCGACGGAGGCCGGAGGCGGCGCGTGCCTCTCCTCTGCTGCCGCCGGCGCCGGAGGAGGAGCGGACAAGGCTGCTGCTGCCGCCTCGGCGGTCCCGGTCGCAAAGGGCGGCGGGAGCGACAGCTCCTCTCCCGACGGCGGAGGCGACAACGACTGCGGCGAGAGCGGCCACCGCTTCCGGTTCAGCGCCGGCGCCGCGATGCTGCCCCACCCCGAGAAGGTGGCAAAGGGAGGGGAAGACGCGTTTTTCGTCTCGGACGACGGGCTGACGCTCGGTGAGTGGAAGAAGAAGAATTGGACTTCGAGATTTTTTTTCCCCCCAGCGAGAGGACGAACGAGCGAAGAAGAAAAGGAGAAGAAACAAAAACTCACCTTTTTCCACAAAAACTTTCCACAAAAAAACTTCGAAAAGGCGTCGCCGACGGCGTCGGAGGCTGGGGCGAGCTCGGCATCGACGCCGGGGAGTACGCCCGGTCGCTGATGCTCAACTGCCGCGACGCCGCGGCCTCGGCGACGGCCGAGGCCCGGAAGAAGCGGGGAGGAGCAAAGGGTGACGACACAAAGTCGTCGCCGCTCTTTGTCGACCCCAAGGCGGTCCTCACTGTCGGCCACTCGAGGACGACGGCGCAGGGCTCGGCGACGGCCTGCCTGCTCTCCCTGAACCCCCGCACGGGCGAGCTCGCCGCGGCAAACCTGGGAGACTCCGGTTTCGTCGTCGTCGGCGGAGGAGGAGGCGGCGGCGGCGGCGGGAGCAGCCACGGAGACGGGAAGAACAGCGGCAGCGAGGTCGAGGGGCGCGTCGCGTTCAAGTCGCCGCAGCAGCAGCACGGCTTCAACTTCCCCTTCCAGCTCGGCGCCGCGGGCTCCGCCTCCGACTCGCCCGCCGACGCCGAGGAGTTCCTGCTGCGCACCAGCCCCGGGGACGTCGTCGTCGTCGGCACGGACGGCCTCTTCGACAACGTGTTCGCCGAGGAGGTCGCGAGGCTGGCGGCGCTCTCCAAGGCGCGCGGCGCCGGTCCGAGCGAGGCCGCCGAGGCCGTCGCGGCGTTTGCGCGGCGGAGGGCCGCGGACCAGCAGGCCGCGACGCCGTTCGCCGTGGCGGCGCAGGCGATGGGCTACAACTACAGGGGAGGGAAGATGGACGACATCACGGTGGTCGTGGGCTTTATCGAGGACTCGAGCTCGAGTGCTGCCGCGGGGGGGAAGGAGAAAGGAAGGAAGAAGGGCGGCGGCGGCACGGGTGCGGCGGCGAGGCTTTGAGAGGAATTTTTTCCCCATCTTTTTTTGTTTCGTTTCCCCCCTTCTTCTCCCCAGGCGAGAGAGGGGTCCGATTTTGTCCCGCCCAGATTTTTGTTGCTCGTGTGAATTCGTGAATCCTCTTCATCGTCGTCTTTGAAAGTTTCAACGGGTTTTTGAGGGGGGGTGTAGATTACAGTTTTGAGTTTGGCGGGGAAGAGAAGCGGAAAGGCGGAGACTTTTCCCAACTCTCGGCCTCTCCGCGCTCGCTTCCGTGGGGGAGGGTACGGACGATAATGACGGGGAAAACAACCGCAGCAGTGTGTTGAAAAATAGAGGGTTTTGAAACAAATGCAAAGGGAGGGGACGAGGGAGTGCGGAGGTGGCGGACGAAACTAAACTACTCTGCTTTCGCCCGCCGCCGCCACTTTTTTCCCTTGGACATATATAATAAGTCTAACTCTAATTTTATGTTGCTGCTGTGTTTGAGTACTTGAGAGTGACGGTGCTTCCTAGACGCACCCTCGAAATCCTAAAACGCTTTCTTTGAAAGGGGAAAAGAAATCGAAATAAAGAATGGAAGTATCGACAAAAAACCCTCTTTTTTCTAATCTAATAAGAAGGGTCGCGGAATCGGACAGCTTTCCAAATGAATCGGTTCTTTTGAATGATGGACGAATATAAAATGGTGCGGGACAAGGCAAATTATGGGAGTGCGTTTTTGTTTTGTGAAAGGAAGGAAGAGAAAAAAGAAAGGAAAGAGCGAGAAAGTAGAAGAGAAAAAGGAAGAAAAAAACGCAAACGACAAGAGGTCGGAAATGCGCCTCCTTTCTCCTATCTCTTCTCGCTCATTCCCTTTTTAACCTTTCCTCAAGCGCCCACGGCGGCGAAGGCGACAGCAGCGGTCGTTGCAAGGCAGGGCTGCTGTTGCTGAAGCTGCTGTTGCTGCTGCTCTGTTTCCGCCTCGTTTTCGCCGTCAGTTTCCCCTCCGACGGCGGTGGCGTCGCTCGCCGCCGAGGCAGGGGCCGCGGGGGCGACAGGGGCGGCAGCGGCAGCGACGGCGACCGAAAGATGCTGCTGGTGGTGCGCAGTCGAAGCCTTCGACAGCCTGGAGCGACCAAAAGCGTTCTCGCCGTTGGCGGCGGCCACAGCCGCCTCCGCCGCGGCGACGACCCGCCCCTTGCCCGCCGCGACGAGCTCGTCGCGCGTCTGCGTCGCCGCCGCTCGGCGCGCCCTCAGCCCGCACGCGTTGCAGAGCAGGACGCCTCCCATCCGGCGCCACATCGGCGTCTTCTCCGAGGCGCACCTGGAGCAGACGTTGCCTTCGCCGCCGTTCGTCGCGGCGGCGCCGGAGGCGGAGTCCAGGGAGGAGGTCGAGGCCGAGGGAGAAAGCGACGAGCTCCGACGACGATGCCGGTGGTGGTGGTGATGGGAAGCGTGATGACTCGCGTCGGTGTTCAAGAGCCTCGCGACCAAGAGAGGAAGCTGCACCTCGTTGTACCATTCCGGCGAGGCGGCCTCGGGGGCTCGAAGCGGGGTCGCTGCCTTGCGGCGGTGGCCGTGGCTGTGTTTTTTAGGGGAGAAAATAGGAGAGTTTATTCGGGGTTGAGAAAAAGGGGAGAAAAAAAAAGCTGAGCTGTCGTCGCCCTCGATGACATGAACTTTTTTCGATACCGCAACGCTTGCTATTCGCCGCTTCCCGTTGGACCTCGCGAGTTTCGTCCCTTACCGTTTTTTCGAGAGAGCCATGGAGCCTGTCGAGGAGACGCCTCCCACGAGGGTTGGGTGGTGCATGGCTCTTTCAAAGAGGAAAAAGAGCCGTTGCGAAATCGATAATTTGGAGGTGGTCGGCGACAAACGACGACGACGACGACGCCAAGTCTGCTTCAGCCAAAAAAAAGAAAAGCGCGATACTACCCTGTTGTTGGTGTTTTTTTGAAGGGAATTCGATCATAGCAGAGGGAGGAGGCTGATGTGAGTTACATGCCCGCATGTGGGAATCGGGACGAATTGAGGGGTGAGCCGTGTCGCTGCGGAGGCTTCTCTTCGTCTCCCATTGGAGAGCACGGCGGCCGGCTTCTTCGCATGGCGCTCGCTCCTCTCTCTTCTCGGTCAAGTCAACCTCCGGGCCATTTCTCGCTCTTGGCGCGCCAATATGTCTCCGCCACCGGACACCGAAGCATGACCCATTCGTACCTGCGATGGGGCAAGAACGCGCACGCTGGGAGGGAGAGCGGTGCCTACCGACAGAGGTGAAATGACGAGCCTTTTTTTCCCCTCTGACCGGCCGGTCTCTCTCCGAAGAAAAATGAGGTGCACTATGCATCGCCGAAAGAAAGGGGGGAAAAAAAAAGCTCGATCTCTCTCCCCCTTGCAGCACGCAGCAGCCACCTCCGCTGCTTCTTTGCTCCCAGAGATCGCACCCCTTGCGCTCAGATATTGACATCGTCATGATCCCTCAGCGCTGATCAGAACAGAAGAGCCAAAAAAAAGGGATCCGAAAGAGCAAAGCAGCGATATGACGTTGCACGTCGACGACGACGATTTCCGAGCGACGTCGCCGGCAGCGGCGGCAGCGGCGGCAGCAGCAGCAGCGGCGCCGGCCGAACGACCGCGACCTCCTCGTCCTCCTCTGCCGGACCGCCCGATCCTCGCTTGGTTCGAGTTCGCCCTCGACCCAGCGCTGCTGACCCGCCACCTGGCGACGCGGCGGAGAGCGCTGCTCGCGGAAAAGGGAGGAGGGCCCCCTCCGCCGCCGCCGGCGCCGGCGACGCTCGTCGCCGCCTTTGCGGCCGCCGCGCTTCGGGCGGCCTCTCCTCAGTCTCTTCCCTCTCCCTTGCCCCGCAGGCTCTCGGAGCTGCGCAGGGCCGTGGCCGAGTCCCTCGCGGAGGAAAGGAGGGACAGCGGGAGCAAGAGCGGGGGCGGAGGCGAGAAGGGAGCGGCGGCAGCGGCAGCGGCGGGCCGCCCCCCGTTTCTGCTCCTCAACGCGAGGGGCCGCGCCGCGCTGCGCCTCGCGGCGGAGACTGTGCTCGACTCCGGCCCGACGAGCGAAGAGGCTTCAATGACGATGATGCCCCTCGAGGAGGTCGAGGCGGCCGCCACTGACGCCGCTTCCGCCGCCAACGCCGCTTCCGGATGCGGAGGAGGAGGAGCCTGGGGCGCGGGCGCGGGCGCAGGCGCGGGGAGAGACCTGGGAGACCTGGGGGCCTCGCTGGTCCTCTGCGCCGCCGAAGCCGTCGAGAGGGAGAGGGAGCGGGGCGGGAGCGGGAGAGAAGGAGGAGGGGAGGGCGGCGGCGGGGCGGCGACGCTCGCTCTCTGCCGCTGGGCCCTGCGCCGGGCGCTCCGGCCGCCTCCCGCTTCCGCTTCCGCTCCGAGCCCCGGAGGAGCCGGAGGAGATCGCGACGACGACGGAGACGCGCCCGCTGCTGCTGCTGCGCCCCACGACGAAAAGAGGAGGAAGACCTCCTCAGGCGGGCTGATGGCTGCGTACTTCGGGGGGAGCGGCGGCGGGAGCGGGAGCGGCGGAGACGGCGGCGGCCCGTCGCCACCGCTGTCGTCGTCGTCGAAAAAGTTCCTCTACCGGAGCGGCGACGGCAAGAAAAAAGGCACCTCGCCTTGCGCTCCTTCGATCTCCTCCTCGAGGAAGAGGGCGCCGCCCGCCTCGCGGGCCGGGGCCGCCTTCCTCGGCCCCGCGGGCGAGCCCGAGGAGGAGGACGAGTTCGAGAGGGTCGTCCTCGAGGCCGCGCCGAGGCTCCTCCGTGTCGCCGCCGCCGCCCCTTCGGAGGGCCTTTCTTCGGCCGCTCGCGCCGCCGCCGCTGCGGCCCTCGCCGACGCCGCCTGCTACGCCCTGGCCCGGGGGAGGCCCTCAGACGCCGCCGAGAGTGCGAGGCTCGGTCTGGAGGCGCTGGCGAAGGTTGGAAGGGCGGGAGGAGGAGGAAAGGGAGAGGGGCGCGCCGTCGTCGTCGAGGCCAAGCTCCTCGGCGTCGCCGCCGCCTCGACCGCAGCCGCCGCCGAGGAAGTGAAAGACCCTTCTTCCCCCTTCCTCCCCTCTTCTGCGCCCCTGCTCTCGAGGTGGGTCGAGGCCCTCGGACGGGCCGGACGGGAGGGCGGGGAGGCGCTGCTCCGCTGCCTCGAGGACGCCGTCGCCGCCGCCGCCGTCGCCGCCGCGGGCGCCGCCGCCCCTCCTCCCTCCCCCGCCCCCCGCCCCCTCCCCGCCGCGGTCCTCGCGGCCACCGCCTCGCAGGCGAGGCGCGCCCGGCTGCCCCCCTCGGCGGTCGCCTCGGCCGCGGCGCTCGCGGAGCTGGCGGCGAGGATGGGGGCGGGAGCGTCGACGACGGCGGCGGCCTCGGCCGTCGTCTCGGCCGTCCTCGAGGAGGGGGCGCCGGGCGGGCAGGGCGGCGCCCTCGCGCGCGCCGCGGCGGCCGCCGAGCGCGCGGGCTGGCACGCGACCGCGGCGGAGCTCGGCAGGGTCGCCTCCTCTCTCGGGGCCCTCGCCGCTCGGGCGCCGGCGACGGCGGCGGGGGCGGCGAAGCCCCCGCTGCTCCCGCGGGGGGGCTTGCTCGCCGCCCTGGCCGCGGCGGCGGGCCGCAGGGAGGCGGCGCCGCCGGCCCCGTCGCCGCTCTCGTCGGCCCTTCTCCGCGCCCGCGCCGCGGAGCTCTCCGCCGCCGCCGCCGCCGCCGCGGCCTGCGCCCCCTCCCCGCCTGAAGCGGAGGGCGACGGCGAAGAGGGCGCTCTCTGCCGCTGGACGGCCGCGACGGCCGCCTCCTCGCGCCTTCGCCCCTCTCCTCCTCCGGGAGGGAAGGAAGGGGAGAGGAGAGAGAGGAAAGAACAGGGAGAGGGAGAGGGAGAGGGAGAGGAAAAGCTGCAGCAGCAGCCTCCTCCTCCTCCTCCTCCTCCTTCTCCCCTCCCCGCGGCTCCGCTGCCTCTGCCTCCGCTCTCCTCGCCTCCCTCGCCGCTCGCGCTGCTCTGCGCGCTCGCGGTCGCGGTCCGGGCGCGGGACTGGGGCGCGGTGGAGGCGCTCTGCTCGCTCTCCTCGTCGTCCGACGGCGGCGACGGCGACGGCGCGGCGCTCGCGCGCGCGGCGAAGGCCCTCGCAGACTTCACGAGGGCGGCCCCGTCGTCGCCCGACGCGGAGCAGAGCGCCGCCGCCGCCGCCGCGCCCGGGGCGGCGCTCCTCGCCGTCGCCGCCGGGCGCGGCGAGCCCTCTCCGCCGGCGCCGGCCTCTCCGCTCGCCGCCGCCGCCGCCCTGCGCCTCCTCCTCCCGCTTTGCGGCGCCCGGGCCGCCACGGCAGCCGCCGCGGCTCTGCTCGCCTCCCTGCAGGCCTCGGGGACCGTCCCGAGGGCCGGCGACGGCCCGGGCTTCCCCTGGCCCGAGCTCGAGGCGGCGGCGGCGGCCGCGGCCTCGGCCTCGGCGGCGGCGGCGGCCGCTGCGGCGGCGGCGCCGGCGGCGGCCGCCTTTTCTTCCTCCTCCTCCTCCGGCGCTGCTAGTGCTGCCGTTCATGCTTCTCGTGCTTCCGCTGCTTCTTCTCTGCAGCTGGCTGCTCTCGGGACTGCTCTGCGCGCGATCGCGGAGGCGACGGCCGCCAGGAGCGGCCGGAGCGGAAGGAGAGCAGGCGGGAGCAGCTGCGAGGAGCGGAGGACTTCCACTTCGCCGCCGGCCGCCGCCGCCGCCGCCCTGAGGCTGCTGGCGGACGTTGAGTGGGGCCGCAGGGACGCGGGGGCGGCGCTCTCTGCGTACCTCGCCGCCGCGGAGGAGGTCCGGGCCGCAGCGGCTTGCGGAGAGGACGGCGAGGAGGAGGAGGAGGAGGAGGAGGAGGGGGAGGAGGAGGCGGGGGCGGAGGAGGGCGAGGGGAGCAGCGAGGACGACGACGACAGCAGTGAGAGCGAGAGTGAGGGAGACGAAGACGAAGACGATAAAGAAGAGGGAGAAGAAGATATTCTCTCCTTCTTGTTCCCGCCTGGGGTCGCGAGGCGAGCCGCAGACTGCCTCGCGGCGCTCCTGCGCCCTCTGCCTGCCGCGGCGCTGCTGCAGGTAGCGGGAGAAGGAGGAGGAGGACGCGCGACGGCGACGATGACGGCAGCAGAGCTCACGCGCCCCTCGCCGCTCGAGACCGCGGTGCGGCTTGTCCGCTCGCTCGCCCCGCCGCCTCCGATGGCCTCGGATGCCGCATCCGCTGCTGCTGCCGCCGCTGCTGCCGCTGCTCCTGCGTTCGAAGACGAGAGGGAATGGGGCGCCGGCGCCGCCGTCCCGGCCCCGGCGGCCTCGGCCGGCCTCTCGGTGCGCGCCGACGCCGCGGCCTGGGCCCCCGCGCTCCTCGCGTCCCCTTCCTCGCAGGCCCTCGCCGAGGCCCTCGCCGCGGCCTCGCAGCGCGGGCGGTGGCCCGGGAGGAGCGGGCGCGTGGCCATGGCGGCGCTGGAGAGGCCCGTCGCGAACGCGGCGGGAAATTCAGAAAAGGTGCGGCGGGCTGTGCGGGGGGACGCGAGGAGGCGGCTCGAGGCGCTGCTGGAGACGATCTGATGCTGCTCCCTCTTTCGCTTCTCTCTCTTGCGCTCCTCCTCAATGACACAACGGAATGCTCTGTCTTGTAAACAAAAAAAAACGACGGAAAAAAGCGACCCAAAAAACTCTCACACCGACGCTCAAATCTTTCTCCTCAACTTTTCCTCTCTTTTTTTCTCCTCAACTTTTTCCCTCTCATTCCTCGTCCGCCGGCGTCGAGAAGAAGGTCGCGTCCACGCACTCGAGCTTGTGCGACTTCGCCCAGTCCTTCACTTGAAATTTCGCCCTGCTCTTGGGCTCCTTCGCGGAGGTTCCCAGCGGCGCCCTCTGGCGGTAGAGGAGGAAGACGTACCTGAGGTTGGAGAGGGGAGGGGAGGGTGGGGGGGGAAAAAGAGAAAAAAGAGAGTCGTTGCGGATCGAAAGTTTTCCTTCGCGCGAGAAGGGACAAAAAAACTCCAAACTTTCCATTCACCTGTGCAGCCCTTTGGGTGGCGACGGCGGCATCCAGGGGCACAGCTCGCGCCCGCGGGACGGGTCGGGCCCCGGGGCGTCAACGATCAGATGGTGGAGCCACGGGGCTTGTTAATTTTGTCGGTTTTTTTGGGTTTTTTTTGTGTCTCTTTGAGAAGAGAGAGAGAAAAGCAACTCGAAACAAAAAAAAATCCCCTCCTCTCTTTCTTTCTTCTCACCGTTGGCCGACGACCCGCCCACCCCGCCAGGAGCGTCCGGGTCCACGCACGCGATGGCGAACACCGACGACGCCGCTGCTCCCCCGGGGGACCCGCGCTCGCCACCGATCCCCTTGATGAAGTAACGCGGGGATTCCAGCCGGGACGCGACCTCGAGCGGGAGGCTGTCCCCGCAGTCGAACCCTCCGTGGAACAGGGCCTCCTCGTAGACGCGGTTCCCATGCTCGTCGACTTTCTCTTTGTCCCCGGGCACGGAGGGGAACTCGAGCGAGAGCGAGGCGCCGTCGCCTCCGTGGATCGAGTCCGTGAGGAGCGGGATCAGCTTCGCCGAGGCCAGGTCGGTCTGGGCGTCTGCCGGCTGCTTCTTGGTCATCTTCGTTTGTTCTGTGAGCGGCGGGAAGCGCGACAGGGAGGAGGAGGAGGGGGAGGAAAACGAGGCGGTGGGTTTTTTTCCTTTTCTCGAGAGGAAGAAGTGAGCTCAGCGACGACGCGTGAAGACGTTCACTCTTCTCTCCCCACCCCGAAGAAGAGGCGTTGCTCATCCATCCCTTCCTCTGCCTCTTCTCCCTTTCCGCATGATTGCCTCACGCCAAAGCAGCCTCCTCAGGCCGTGCGCCATGGGCCCTGGTCGCGGCGCCGCGGCGAGGGCTCCTTCGGCCTCTTCGAGCGCTGCCGCGACGGCGAGAAAGTGCAAGCAGATGTCGCCGACGACGCCCATGCCCGTGCCGTCTCCGTCAATCGGCGCCGACGCCCTGTCTTCTCGCGCCGTCCGAGGTACGTCTTTTTTCCCGTTCTTATGTTTCTTCGCGCTTTCAGCAGCGTCCCTTGAACGCCACCTTCCAATCGGCGAGGACAGAAAAGAAGAAAAACATCAAGAAGCTCACAAACCCGAACTGCCCTCGGCTGCACGATCACATCTCTCTCTCCAAAATATATCTTCCTGCAGTCTTCGCTTCCTCTTCGCCCTCGACCTCCTCCACCACCACTAACGTCTCCATCTCCGTCACGCACCAGGTTCCCTTCGGCTCCCACCTCCGCGCCGTCGGGGAGCACCCCGCCCTGGGGAGTTGGGACCCCAACGCGGCCCCGGCCCTCGAGTGGAGCCAGGGAGACAACTGGAAGTGCGAGCTCGATGAGGTCTCGACCTCGGCTTTGGGGAAAGGCGAGAGGCTCGACTTCAAGCTCGTAGTCGTCCACGGAGACGGCGAGCTGGTGCGTTGTCTCCGCTTTCTTCTCCACTTTCTTCTCTTCCGCTGTTTCAAGCCTTCTGAAATTAGAGAGAGTTAAAAAAGACTGGACTATTTCGACGGAAGAAAAAGAGAAAAAAAGAACGCGAACTGACCCCCCCCAAAAAAAAAACATCAAAAATCGAAAAAAACAGGAGTGGGAGCAGGGAAGCGACCGCAGCGTCGAGCTCCCTTCCGGCGCTAAGGCCGTCGACCTCGTGTGCGCCTTCGGTTCCACGACGGTGACCACTGTCGACGTCGTCGCCCCCTCGAAAGAAGAAGCCGAAGAAGTGGAGGCGAAAAGCGCTGCTGCTGCTGAAGCGGCTGCTGCGGCAGCGGCGGCGGCGGCCGCTGCGAGCGAAACCGAAGAGGCCGAGAAGAGGGCAAAAGCGGCAGAAGCGGCCTCCGCCGCGCTCGCCGCCACTGCCGCGGCCGAGAGTCAGGCGAAGGAGGCCGAGGCCGCGGCAGCGGCAGCGAAGGCCGCAGCGGAGACGAGAGCGAAAGAAGTGGCGGCGGCTGCAAAGGAGGCCGCGGGGAAAGCGGCGGCAGCTGCCACCGCCTCCGCTGCTACCGCTGCCGCTTCCGCTACTGCCCCTCCGCCCTCCTCCTCCTCCTCCTCCAAGCTCGAACCGTCTCCGTCCTTTGCCGCGGGGGGCTTCTCCGCCAAGGTCGACGCGAAGGACGGCTCGATGATGCTGAGCATCGACGAGGACAGCGACGGCGAAGAGTCCCCGCGGCTCTCGGCCGCCGCGCTCGCGGCCAAGATTCTGAGCGGCAGGAGGGGCGTGCCCAAGCCGCCGTCCGCTGCTTCCGCTTCTTCTTCTTCCTCGGGCAAAAAAGCCCCCTCGCCCGTCGTCAGCCCGCAGTCCGGGGGCTCGGGCGCGGCGCAGAGGTGGGCTCCGGCCCCCGCGGCCTCGGGGGCGACGACGACGGGGGGCAGCATCAGGAGCAGCAGCGGCGGCGGCGAGAGCGGCAACGGCAACCCCAGAGCCCTCGCCTTCGCCTCCGACGCCTCCCTCGAGTTCCCCCTTCGGTCTCTGTCGTCGTCGTCGTCGTCCCCCCCCCCCGCGCCGCTCTCGGTCTTCGTGCTGCTGCTCGCCGCCGCCGCCGCCGCGGCCTCGGTCGCGGGGGCGCTCTGGTCCGTCGCGAGGATGGCCCTCCCGGCGCCGCTGAGGCGGCCCGCGGACGCCGCGGCCGCCGTGGCCGCGTTTGCGGCGCTCTCGGCGGTGCTTCAGTAGAGAAGAGCGGAGAGTTCGTCAACGTTTTCATGTTTTCCAGTGGGGGAACGAAAGAGAGAGAGAGAAAGGAAGAAGAAAGGAAAGAGAGCAGAGAAAAATAAAATCAAGAAGAAAAAAAGTAAAATAAACAAAAGCAACACAATCGAAACGTCGAGTGTCCCGATCAATTTTTTTTTTCAAGGGAGCTCTAAGGACTCTCTAAAGAATAAGCGTTCACAGAAAAAGCAAGAAAAGGAGGAGAAAACGCGAAGAGAGTTAAAAAAGCAAAACGAAGAAGGGAGAGGTCGATTCTTTTTTTTCAACCTGACTTCGACCCCTCTCTTTCTCTCTCTCTCTTTCTCTCTCGTCACCTCTCTCCTCACTTCCCGTACGCCTTCTTGAACCTCTCCACCGCCTCCATGATGTCCTCCCTGTGCCCGAACGCGCTCGCGCGCACAAACCCTTCCCCTCCGGGCCCGAACCCGCTACCGGGAGTCGTCACGATGTCGCACTTCTCCAGAACCTCGGCAAAGACGTCCCACGAGGCCCTGCCGGGGAACCCCACCCACACGTACGGCGCGTCGACGCCCCCGTGGACGCTGAACCCCATGTCCTGGAACGTCTCGCGCAGGATCGTGGCGTTCTCCTTGTAGAAGGCCACGAGGTCCTTCATCTGCCTGAAGCCCTCATCCTGGAGGCAGGCGAGCGCGCCCGCCTGCGCGACGGACGACGCGCCGTTGAACACCGTCGTCATGATCCTGTTGAAGTCGCCGATCACCGGGGCGCCGCAGGCGTACTTGAGCTTCGAGGGCACGACGGTCCAGCCGAGGCGCACGCCGGTGAAGCCCGCGTACTTGCTCAGAGAGCACGTCTCGATCGCGCACTCGTCGGCGCCCTCGATCTCGAAGATCGAGCGCGGGCAGTCGGCGTTTTCGATGTAGAGCGCGTAGGCGGCGTCGTAGATGATGATGGAGCCGTTCTTCTTGGCGAAGGCGACTAATTCAGTGAGCTGCTTGCGGGTGGCCGCGGCGCCCGTGGGGTTGTTCGGGGAGCAGAAGAAGATGAGGTCGGTGCGCTTTGCCTGTTCTTTTCAGTTGTGAGATTTTTTAAAATTAAGATGAAGAGTTTGATAAGGGTTGAGGACGGGATTAAAAAAAGGGGTTGGGAGCGCGGAGTTTTCTCTTCCGACCCTAAAAAAAGAATTTTCCATTTCGACTCTCGCTTTCGTCTCGCGAGAGAACGCTTTTTCTCTTTCGCCTTCTCGAGGATGTATGCTGCACTGGTCCGAAAAGAGAGCCAGCGGAAAGAGAAAGAGAGCGGGGAAGAAGGGAAGAAGAGAGAAACGCGTTCCTCTCCTTTTTCCGACGCGCGCGCGCGCGAAAGAGAAAAAACCCGAAACGAAAAAAAAAAAAACGAAAACGAAAACGGACACGGACCTTGGCCAGGTCCGGGAAGAACTCGGTCTCGGGCCTGCAGAGCATGTACTCGATCCCCTCGAACCCCGTGCCGTCCTGCTTGTAACCTCCCGTCATGCCCATGATGACCGAGGAGTCGACGTAGCTGTTTCGGTTCCGAAGGGGAGGTTGAAGGTTTTGATGGGAGGAGAAAGAGAAAGGGTTGGAGGAGAGGTGAGAACGCAGGGGAGGAGACGCGAGGAAGGAAAAGGGGCGAAAATCGGCAAAACAAAAAACGCAAAAGAACCGCGCGCTCGCTCCCCATCTCTCGCTCTCTCTTCTCCTTCTTCTCCTCATGAGAAGAAGAGAGAGCGAGAAGAGATCGATACGAGCGAAATAAAGAGAAAAAAACGGCGAATCAAAAGAGCGGGAAAAAGAAGGAGGAGAAAAACGCACACAGGGTACGCCGGGTCCTGCAGCGCAACAGACACTTCTTTCCCAAACATCATCTGCAGCCTCCCGATGTCGCACTTGCTCCCGTCGGAGATGAAGACCTCATCGGGCTTCAGGCCGCACGAAGCATAAAACCTGTCGCACACGGCCTTGCGCAGCTCGGGCCTCCCCTGCTCGGCGCCGTACCCGGAGTACCCCGACTGGGTCCCCAGCCCGGCGGCGGCGTCGCGCATCGCGCCGGCGATGAAAGGGGGGATCGGCTCCGTGGTGTCGCCGATTCCCAGCGAGATAATCTTGGCGTCGGGACGAGACTCGGCGTGGGCGCGGCGGCGGCGGGCGATCTGTCGCGGGGCGAGGTGGGGGCCAGAGAAAGGGGGGGGGGGGCGGGTTGGAGGGTGAGCGTTTTTTTTGTCGTCGAGAGAGAGGGTGCTCTCTCTCTTTCTCTCCGTCTCTTTCTCTCTCTCTCTCTGGAGTTCCAGGGAAAAAAACCAAAAACCAAAACCGAAAGACTCACCTCGGGGAACAGGTAGCCTGCCTGGAGCTTGCCGAAGTTGGGGTTGCGCTTGACGGCGGTCGTGGCTGTTTTTTGTGTTTTTTTAAATGGCCGAGGTCGAGGTCGAGAAAAGGCAAGAGAAGTGAGGCAGCGGGAAAAAAAAAGGTCGCTGGAGCGATTGAGAAGGAACGATCTGCGTTCCAATCCTCCATCTTGCTGCCCCTTCTTCTTATTCTCTCATACCTTCAGTGGCAGCGGCAGCCATGGTGACGATCGCACGGCGCGGGCGAGGGGCAGCAGAGACCTCAGAAGAGTAGCAAGACCTGTGTTTTGATTGAAAAAAGGAGCTGGAAAAGGTGAGAGAGCGTCGTGGAATCAAGCCGTCGAAGAAGAAGAAGAATCGATCGACAAGTCTTTGCACGTTCGATTTTCTGCTGCGTTCCCTCCCACCTCGTCGCAATCGGCGCCGTGGAGGCGCATCGGAGAGCGTTGGCCATTCTTGGCGAAATTTGTGACAAGAAGAGGAAAGGCACAGCGGTGAGAGAGATAGGCTGGGCGGTTGAAAGAGGGTGGTGTCGTTCGATAGTGGAAAAGAAAAATCCGCTAGAAAGAAAAAACGAAAAACTAAAAAAAGAAACTCCGCTTTTCACTCCCGACTCCCTCTCTCTCTCGCGCCGTGCTCCCAACCCTCCCCCCTTCTCTTCCTGAGGTCTCTGCCCGTCCTCCTTGCGCCGTTTCACAATTCTCCGATGACCTCTTTGATGACGGCGGTGAGAAAGAAAGAGAGGAAGCGGGGGGGAGAGAGAGAACAGAGAGAGAGCGACCAAATTCGAGCGCCCGCCTTT